>C687J35021_10002625_pt1 | contig 12685 bp, 12 predicted proteins | sample RifCSPhighO2_12_FD_35021 | JGI IMG/M metagenome (IMG submission 35021)
CTGGCTGGAGCTGACCCTGGCCGGCCCGCGCGAGCTGGACCGCGAGGCGCCGGTCTGCCACCTCAGTTACTTCGAGGCCGATGCCTTCGCCACCTGGGCGCAGGCACGGCTGCCCCGCGAAGAAGAATGGGAAGTCGCCGCCCAGGACCAGTCGCCCTGGGGCAACTTCGTCGAGAACGACCACTTGCACCCGGTGGCCGCCAGCGCCGGCGAAGGCCCGCTGCAACTCTACGGCGATGTATGGGAGTGGACCGCCAGCGCCTTTCGCCCATACCCGCGCTTTCAACCACTGGCCGGCAGCCTTGGTGAATACAACGGCAAGTTTATGTCCGGGCAGATGGTGCTGCGCGGCGGCAGCTGCGTAACCCCCGAAGACCACATACGCCCCACCTATCGCAACTTCTTCTACCCCACCATGCGCTGGCAGTTCTCCGGCCTGCGCCTGGCCAAGGAGCTCTGACCATGGCATTGGCAAACCGCGTTCAGCAACAGGCCCTAGATCCCGAGCAGGCAGCACTGCGTGAAGAAGCCCTGACGGGTTTCGCCGCCAGCCCCAAACGCCTGTCGCCCAAGTTCTTTTACGATCACCCCGGCTCGCAGCTGTTCGAGCTGATCTGCCGGCAACCCGAGTACTACCTCACCCGCACCGAGGAAACCATCCTGCGCCTGGCCGCGACCGACATTGCCGCGCTGGCCGGGCGCAACGCCAGCCTGGTGGAACTGGGCAGCGGCGCCAGCCGCAAGGTTCGCCTGCTGCTCGAAGCCCTGCGCCCCGCGCGCTATCTGGGCGTGGACATCTCCCGCGAATTCCTCCACGCCAGCACCCGCCGCCTGGCAGCCGACTACCGCTGGCTGGACGTACACGCCCTGTGCGCCGACTTCAGCCAGCCGATAAAACTGCCCGCCGAGGCGCTGGGCGAACGCCCGCTGGCCTTCTTCCCCGGCTCCAGCATCGGCAACTTCGACCCCCAGCAAGCCCGCGCCTTGCTGCGTAACCTGCATCAAGCCTTGCCGAGCGGCAGCGGCCTGCTGATCGGCGTAGACCTGGTCAAGCCGCGTGAAGTGCTCGAACGCGCCTACAACGACGAGGCCGGGGTAACCGCCCTGTTCAACCTCAACCTGCTGGAGCGCATCCGCCGCGAACTGGACAGCGACATCGACTCGCGCCGCTTCCAGCACCGGGCCTTCTATAACGAAGCCGAATCACGCATCGAGATGCACCTGGTCAGCCCGCAGGCGCAGCAGGTGCGCATCGAGGATCAAGTGTTCGACTTCGCCGCCGGCGAAACCCTGCACACGGAAAACTCCTACAAATACACCCCGGCCAGCTTTCGTCAGCTGGCTGCCGACTGCGGCTTTGCCTCGGTGTCGATGTGGCGCGACCCGGCGGCGCTGTTTAGCGTGCACTTTCTGCGCAGCGAGTAGCCGCCCCGCCGCCACTGGGCAGACGCTCGGTGGCGATATAAGCCGAATCGCCCGCAGCAGCGGCTTATGCAGTGAGCCGAATAGGCGCGCTAATCGGCTCACGATCAGCCAGCCCCATCCATGCGCGCTGCCCTGCCCTTCAGGCCAGCGCAAACACCCTCAGCACCAAGCGCGCCGCAGAACCGCTGCGAGCCTGCATTCCTAGCGCGCACCGCGCTAAGCCAGGCACGCCAAGCGAGCAATTACTCGACATTGGTCGCTAGCCCCTTGAGCCTTTGAAAGCAATTGGCCATTATCCGGAGCAGTGTCATGCATCTGGAGTTCCGACACGCCTGCTCGCTCGGCTTACGGGCGCCACTCAAGCGGCATTGCTCAAGGAAGAAGGCATGGACCACAGCGTTATCCTGCGGCCATTTATCGATACGCTGGCCTGGCTGATCCCCGCCCTGCTGCTGCTCGGCCTGCTCAAAACGCCCTGGGCCAAGGGCCATATTGGCGAGCTGCTGGTGCGCTTATTCGCCCATTGGCAGCTGGACCAACACAGCTACCGCCGCCTGCACAACGTCACCCTCAATACGCCCGACGGCACCACGCAGATCGACCATATCTTCCTCTCGCCCTACGGCATCTTTGTGCTGGAAACGAAGAATATGAGCGGCTGGATTTTCGGCAGCGAGAACCAAGCGCAGTGGACGCAGAAGCTCTACAAACGCACCTTCAAATTCCAGAACCCACTGCGGCAGAACTACAAACACCTTAAAGCCCTGGAAGCCACCCTGGGCGTAAATCCCGAGCATCTACACTCGGTAATCACCTTTGTCGGCGGCAGCAGCTTTAAAACCGCAGTGCCGGCCAACGTCACCCAGGGCATCGGCTTTATCCGCTATATCCAGTCATTCCAGCAGCCGGTGTTTAGCACAGCTGAAGTCGACGCCATGCTGCACGCTCTGCAAACCGGCCGCCGCGCGCCGACCCTCGCCACTCAGCGCGAGCATGTGCAAAACCTTAAACGTAGAAGTGATCCGACAGCCGAGCGGCAATGCCCGAAATGTGGCAGTGCTCTGGTTATTCGTACCGTGAAGTCGGGGGCGAAGGCGGGGTCGCAGTTTTGGGGGTGTTCGGGGTTTCCGAGGTGTCGGACGATGCAGAGCCTATGAGTGACAGAGCAATGAAAAGGTCAAAGAGTCCATGGGCAACAAATAAATCTGTCCCCTTTTTCCCTTTTTCCTGTGCTACCGCCTCCCGCTACCTTCCAATCATTTGTTGAGTAGCTTCAGCTTATAATGCGGGAAGCCAGCCATAGACGCTCATAGACGGCCAGAAAGCATTTTGCTAGCCTGAAAATCAAGCTGCTTGAAAATGCAAGAATTACTCCAGCTAACACTAGCTATAAGACTTCTGAATCCACTAAGTATTATTTCACCGCTTCTGGGTATGGATGCAGTCATCAGAATTTGTAGCGGTGCACCTCGAACTGCAGCGAGAAGAAATGGAGATCACCCTTGCGTGCAGACACCCAAATCCAAGAGATTCTAGCTAAGTGCGACATACTAAAACGTGCTGGGCTATGGCCGTCTGAGCCAATTCTGCGCCCCCGCGCCTGGCTGATGAATTTTGACGAGCAAGATGCCTACGTGGCCGCATTTCTCTTAGATAAGTTCACTTTCTATAACAGGGTATTAACAGATTCTTTGTTAGTCGCCTCTTACAATTCAATTGGGGACGGAATGCCTAAGGGCACTTCAGCACCACTCGGAAACGATCTCGTTGCTGCCCTAGGTTCGGCAATCCTTACGCCAGTGAAGGGTGAACGCCCAAACCCCACCGATTCAGGCTACTTGCTTTGCCGTAAAGCACGTCAACTGCTCCACTTAAATGACAGCTTCATCTTGGATACAGATGAAGCACTTCAGCACGCTTACGCGGGGAACACTGTCGTTTTCATAGATGACTTCGTTGGCTCAGGCGATCAGTTTTTATATACATGGCAAACTGCTGACAAAGCGGGAAGATCTTTTAAAAAAGCAAGCGACATCAGCGGCTTCACGGCAATATATGTCACATTAGTAACAACTGACTTCGGCTTAGACAATATAAATATCCGCGCACCAAAAGTCGCAGTATGCGCAACTCACGTGATCGAGAAAAAGTCAACGTTACAGGGTGTTCTTGACTCAAACCCAAGCATGAATTTACCGATTCTAAGATTTTTATCTAAATACTCTACACGCCTAACGCCGGCTGAACCTTATATAGCTAACAACGCGAACTACTTAATGTTCGGGTATAAAAAACGAGGCCTTATGTTTGGTTTTGAACACTCTATACCCGATGCTACACTACCAATATTTTGGTCGCCGGGATCGAATAACTGGGAGCCACTAATTGAGCGAGCTTAATCCAAATTTTGTCTTAGGGCAGCTATTCGGCGACAACCGAGCGGAGTGGCCCTCTGCTAACTTCAAGGATCTGTTCGTAAGACCGACCTATCTTGGCAAACTTGAAGTCATGCGCCCATGTTTTCTCGTTGGCGGTCGCGGAACAGGGAAAACTACGGCACTCCAGTCGCTGCGATATGACTCAATGCTGGAGAGAATTGAAGGAGAAGGCCAGACCTTCGCCGATCAAGAATATCTCGGTGTTCTCGTTCGCATGAACAAGAATCGTGTACGAGCATTCTCAGGAAGTGGTGTTGGCGAAGAACGTTGGTCAAAACTTTTTGCTCATTACTTCAATCTCATTGTCTGCAGCGAACTAGCTAATCTCACATCTTGGCTTGAAGTTAGACTGGGATTAAAACTTCCTGAAGAAAGTCTCAGCGAAATATCTAATGCGCTTGGCCTGGATGAATGCGGGACACTGGACCAACTCAAGAGCTCAATTAAAAAAGCGATATCATCTCTCCAACTGCAAGTGAACAATCCGCTCAAAGACATGGAGATAATGCTTTCCATGGCTGAAGCCCCGCTGCGTACCTTCGTTGAGGTATTAAAATCAGCAGGTTTGCTTGGCGACAGAGTGATTCTTTGCTGCATTGATGAATATGAGAATCTACTTGACTATCAACAAGCCATAATCAACACATATATAAAGCATGCTGAGCCGCCTCTTTCTTACAAAATGGGTGTCCGTAAAAATGGACTACGAAATAGACAGACACTTGATGGCCAAGACTTACTCAGAGTGCCCGACGACTGTCTCGAAATTGAGATTGCGGATGAAGGCTTCGAGCTTTTCGCGAAAGCCGTAGCTGAATTAAGACTAAGATACGCTCAAAGCGTTGGGTCTAAAGTCCCTAATAGCCTCCGCGAGTTCATGCAAGAGCTATCCCTATCAGAAGAGGCAATCGTTTTAGGTGCAGACCGCATAGCAGAAAATATTCTTTCCGAACTAGATGGCAGCCAGCATTTTGAGTACTTTAAGCAGAAGTCGAAAGGCGAAATCTATTTCTTAAAATATTGGCAGGAAAGTGAGGGCGGATCATTAAAAGATCTCGCCGATGACTGGTACCGGAACGAAACCGAGTGGAAAACCCGGCTTGGAAATCATGGTTACGCTAGCCTTTTCTGGCTATCTAAAGGTCGTAAAGGCGCACGAATTAGAAAGTACTACTGCGGAGAAAGAACTCTTCTTTCATTAGCGGCCGGCAATATCAGGTATTTTCTAGAGTTGATCGACACAGCTATCAGCTACCAACTAAATGAAGAGCCATCAAAGCAGCCACTATTAACAATATCTCCGAAATCTCAAACACTTGCAGCGAGAGAAGTCGGAAAAAGACGACTGAACCAACTTGAAGGGCTTGCAGACCACGGAGTTCAACTTAAACGGATTGTTCTCGCAATTGGTAAGGTTTTTTTTGAGCTGGCTCGAGCCCCGAGTGGGAAGACTCCCGAAGTTACATCATTTGTACTCTCTGGAAGCCCTGCGGAAGCTAGCAGGATTCATGAATTACTCCAAGAGGGCGTTGCCCACTTAGCTTTCGAATCTGACCCTAGAACTAAGTCCACTAGCAGCTCAGAGCTTCGCGATGATGAATATCGTCTGCATCGAATCTTCAGTGCATTTTTCGAGATATCACACCGCAAGAAGAGGCGAATGACAATTGAAGCCTCTACCCTTATAAGCGTGTTAGAAAATCGGCCTTCCCGGGCCATTTCCACACTCCTAGATGATAGACCCCAAACATCTGAAGAAGAACTTCCTGAGCAGCTCGCATTATTCTCGGCATTCTACGACGCTGGGGATTTTAAATGACAACAATGCCTACACCATCGCTAAATACAAAACGTTTCAAAAATATAACCATAGCTGATATAAATGCTGACGAACTAATAATATCGGCTGCCGAATCAGCTGAGAACAGAGACAGACTTCCTTTGTGGGAGCAGATACATACATCCGATCCAAAGCGCATTATTTTGATCAAGAAAATTGACAAGGAAAGCATTCTTGTCACTCACAACGGAACGGAAAAAAACGTATCACTCAGAGACGAAGATGCAATCAACAGCATCTTTGTTTCGAAGAAAATATTGATAGACGTTACCGGATTAGCCCACAATATCTGGGCTCCACTATTAAAGAGTGCATATTCGCAAAAGATTCGGACACGAGTTTTATATGCTGAACCAGAGTCTTATACGCCTCACCCAAGCCCAGCATCTTCCGCCATTTTCGATTTAAGCGTTACATTTGAAGGGTTAGCGCCTTTGCCCGGCTTCGTACAATTAGCAGGGCCGGTAGACGAAGATAAATGCTTATTCATTGCGATGTTAGGTTTTGAGGGTAATCGACCTGAACACCTTGCATCCCAGCTAGACCCGACCCCAAAAGTTATCCCAGTCGTGGGTGCCCCCGGCTTCCAACTCGAATATCCAGCGTTCACCGTTGGCTGCAATCGAATGTTTTTGGACGAGTACCGGGCTCACTCAGAGGTCAGATACGCCCGTGCAAGCTGCCCCTTTGAGGCATTTAATTCACTGAGCAAGATCCGTAGAGATTACCCAGATCACTATATATACTTGGCTCTCGTAGGCACCAAACCGCACGCCATTGGCTCCATACTCTTCGCTATAAAATACGCCGAGACAACGGAAATCATGTTTGACTATCCGGTTAAGAAAAGTGGACGGACCACTGGCGTGGGGATCGTTCACATTTATGACTTTGAAGACTTCCATGCCTATTGATATGGATAGGTACTACACTCCAGAGAACGTCGCAATGAGCGCGTTGGAGCGAGCGAGCTTTCCCTTTTCACCCAAAGCTTGTGCGGATTCGACTTGCGGGTCCGGTCGGCTACTTGATGCCGCGAACACAGTTTTCGGGCCAGTCAAATCCTTCGGTATAGACCGAGACGTGGATGCTATATCCCAGCTGCGCTTAAGACGGCCTGAATGGCATTTGGCGGTAGGCGACTTGCTCCACAATGAGCCTGATGAAGTACTACCAAACCGAAACTCCGTAGACCTACTAGTACTCAACCCTCCCTTCAGCCACGGCAAAAGGAAGTCTGTCGACATCCGATTTGCCGGCAAGGAGATGAAGGGAAGCATCGCCATGGCTCATTTGCTAAGAAGCTTTGAGCTGTTTCAGCCGAAATTAGGCGCAATTGTCATAGCACCGGAATCTCTGCTCTATTCCGAGACAGACCATTTTGCTCGCCAGACATTGGAGGAGCATTACCAGTTTCAACAAATTGCTGAACTGAAGCGATGTACGTTTCACGGAGCAAGGGTACAGGCATCCGTCCTCCAAATTTCTCCAGGCGCTCATCACCCTTCACTTCAAGAAATGAGGCCTAGCAGCGTCGTTATTCACACAACTATCCTACGCGGGAGCCTCCCTGTTCATTTAAATGTTAGTGATCCGACTGGAGTGCCCTTTCTGCACTCCACAGATATACGGGAGGTAGTAACTTCCGGTTCAACACTAGAGCTTTCTAAGACCTCAACTGTCGCTAAAGGTAGAACAAAAGGCTGGGTGATTTTGATTCCTAGAGTCGGCGTTCCCGATATCCAATACGTAAAGGCAATCAAACTCGAAACAACCGTTCAACTTTCTGATTGTGTTATTGCTCTAGAGTTTCAAAACAAGGCAAATGCTATGAAAGCAGAACGCCGAATTCACTCTCGGTGGGGGGATTTTATAAAAATTTACCGCGGAACAGGCGCGCGCTATATAACTATTTCAAGATTAAATATTTGGCTGCCTTCACTTGCTTTAACTACCCAGAATAACTGACATATTTACCACGTGACCCGCCGCCCTGCGCTGCCAAAATCCATAGCGAGGGAAGCCGTAGAGTCACCATCCTGTGTCAACACCCCGCCATACATAGGAAAGCACAGCCTGACCATATCTCGGTACGAAAAGCAGTAACAGCAGGCAGTAACAGGGGACAGACCACGGTTTTCTCCGAGAATCAATCATGGCTTTTTAAACCGGCTCTACTAATTACAGTCTGATAGGTCCCAAAAAGGGACCTATCGTTCCCTTTTTGGGACTGATTGCTCGACAACGTCATGCAAAACCACTCACTGCAAACGACTTATCCGCCATACCGTATTCGCCAAATCATCCGCAACAATCAGCGCGCCGCGCGGGTCGACGGTTACGCCTACTGGGCGGCCGCGGGTTTTGCCTGCTTCGGTGCGAAAGCCGGTGGCGAAGTCGACCGGTGGCCCGGAAGGTTTGCCGTCGCGGAACGGCACAAAGATCACTTTGTAGCCGACCGGCGTTTTGCGGTTCCAGCTGCCGTGCTCGCCGATAAACACGCCTTCGCTGAAGTTCTCGCCCATGGCGGGGACGGAGAAATCCAGGCCGAGGGCGGCGACGTGGGCGCCGAGGGCGTAGTCCGGGGTGATGGCGCTGGCGACTTTTTCCGGCTTCTGCGGGCGCACGCGCGGGTCGATGTTTTTGCCCCAGTAGCTGTAGGGCCAGCCGTAAAAGCCACCTTCGCGTACCGAGGTCAGGTAATCCGGCACCAGGTCTGCGCCCAGTTCGTCGCGCTCATTGACCACGGCCCACAACAGCCCGGTCTCGGGCTGAATCGCCAGCGCCGTGGGGTTGCGCAGGCCGGTTGCATAGGGTTTGTAGGCGCCTGTTTCAGCATTGATCTGCCAGACCAGCGCCCGGTCGACTTCGGCTTCCATGCCGCGCTCGGTGATATTGCTGTTGGAGCCGATGCCGACATACAGAAAGCGCCCGTCGGGGCTGATGGTCAGCGCCTTGGTCCAGTGATGGTTGATCTCGGATGGCAGGTCGATGACCTTGGTTGGCGGGCCGCTGGCCTCGGTCTGGCCGTCCTGATAGTCGAAACGCACCAATGCATCCTGATTGGCGACGTACAGATTGCCCTCGTAAAAGGCCAGGCCGTAGGGCGCGTTGAGGTTGTCGGCGAACACCTGCTGCAGCTCATAACGGCCGTCGCCATCGGCGTCGCGCAACAAGGTCAGGCGATCACCGCCCTCGACTGCGGTGTTGCCCTTGGCTTTGATATAGCCGGCAATCACATCTTTCGGTTTGAGCTTCGCGGCATTGCCACCTCGGCCTTCCGCCACNAGGATGTCGCCGTTGGGCAGCACGAGGGTTTGCCGGGGGATTTTCAGGTCGGTGGCGATGGCCGTAACGCTGAAGTTTTCCGGCACGCTCGGCACCTGATCCCCCCACGGCTGCGGCTCGGCAATCTTCATGCTGGGCAGCATGCCCCGTTCGGGTTCCGGCAGCGTGGGCGCGGGGCCGTAGTGTTGAGCGCTCCCCTGCTGCTCGCCATCGCATGCGCTGAGGAGCAACGCCAGTGTCAGGGTCAGAGCTGTGCGGATGGAGTTCATGCGGCATCTCCTGTACGCAGGTTGCTGAGGCCGATCCAGGTCGTCACGCAGGCCAGCACGGTGACGATCACCGACAGCACCAGGCCGGCCGGCATGGTTGCCCAGGCGTCTTTGGCGTGTTCAAGGGCATTGATAAAACCCAGTACCCAGGTCGCCAGCAGGAGCAAAAAGTAAACCAGCGGCCGCCCGGAGCGAGGGCGGGCGCGCAGCAGATTGACGAGGGCGAACAGCAGCGCCAAACCGCAAAACACTAGAGCACCGGCGATCAGCCAGGAGGCGAAGTTGCTCCACTGAATCTGATAGCTGCGAAAGTAGGCGATATCACTCAGCAGGCCGCCGAGAAACAGCGGCACGGTCCCGGCCAGCAGGGTTGCGTGCAGCGGACCCGGTCGGCACCGGTAGGTAGGGTGGGTGGTTGCATTCACGGTCGTTCCTCATCGCTGGGCGACCCTGGCCCGGTGATTGGCGAGGGTTGGCAGACCCGCCAGGCTCGCGTTGGCTGTGTCTAAAAGGGGAGCGCAGCGCTGGCGAATAAGTTCCGGTTCTCGGGCAAACGGTAGTTGCGGTGAGGGGTCGGCTAAGCCGCGCTGTTTGGCCACGGAGGGCTAGGTGTGGATAAAGCTGCTCACCGCCTCCGCGCTGATTGGCGGCAGTTCGATGGCGTGAATCAGACCGGACAACAGCGCCTGCTGCGGGTCGACAATGCGCGGGGCGGCTGTCAGGTACTTCTCTGTTTCCAGTTTTTCCCTGGCATGCGCCGTGCGCTCAGCAACGATGCGCGCGTACAGCTGCAAGTCGTAATCCAGGCTCATGGCGTATTCAGACATGCGCGAATGATCGACTGCGCCTTGCAGATGCCAGTGAAAGGGGTGGAAGAGAAACTTGCTGTGCTGGCAGGCCGTACGATGCTGCCCGGCCAAAAACACGATATTGCCCATGGACTCGACCGTGCCTAAGTTGTGCGTATGCACAGGCACCGGTAACGCCATCAGGAAGTTGTACATGGTGAAGCCATAGCTGCACTCACCGCCCATAGTCGCGAGATTCAGGAGCAAGCCTGACGCATCGCGCTGCACCGCCAACGAGGCTTTTTCGATCAGCTGGCTGCAGGTGGAGGCATTGATCGGGCCAGTGAAATTGATCACATGCAAAGGCATAAGGCACCTCCGAAAACACTCAAGGTGGGCGCTACCCGCCATGACGATAAAGGCGCTACCACAGGCTTGGGTATAGGCCTTTCGCGGCTGTGCTTATCCTGAGTCACTTTCAACTATTTCATAGCGAATGATGGTGAGGCCGTAAACGGTAGAAGTAGCAGCCAAGGAACTACCGCCTTTACCGTCACAGCCTCTCACAACATCACCTTATTTCCAGACTCTGCAAATACAGCCAAATAACAGCATCCAGTTGTGCCGACATTAAACGCTCGGCCAAACCTTATTGCAGCTATAAGGCTTTTTCGCAGACTGCCGGTATGTGCGGCGCACTGGTTTTACCTTCGGCGTACTCAACACCCTCTTTATGTTCATAACAGCCTTGAATATAAAGACGGGATTTAGCAGCTGTTTTCAGATGCGTCATCAACATCGCTTCAGGTTGTACTTCTACAACACTGACGTGTTGTATTTCGCCTCGATTAAACTCAGGTGCCGCACGCATTGGGGCTTCCTCTTGCTGGATTTACGGCGCGTCGGTAACGCTACAAACACGCAGCTTAAGACTGGCGGCCGCCACCATGGCTTTGCTGCCCGCCTTTACGCCCGGCTTCCGATGCCTTTTCACGATCATTGGCAAAGTTGCCGCCAGACGACTGGCCGCCCTTCTTACCTGCCTCAGAGGCTTTCTCGCGGTCATTGGCGAAGTTACCTGGGTTGTTATTACCTTTAGTAGTCATGACAGTTCTCCTGTAAGTTTTGTGAACTACCGTTTCGCTAGTTACCCATGCCTTTATGCAACGGGCATTTACTCCGATAACGGCAACTACAGAAACGTTTGATGAGTTTTTTCAGTAGCCGATGAACGGTTACATAGCAATATGAAATTGTACAAACCCAGGATATTTATCGCCGTTTCGTATAACTGACTAAAGGCCAGTTAAATGCCATTAAGTTGATGGCACATAAATCCGCTTCGCTTAATCCTGCCTAATACCTATGCAGGCCACTTTTGTAGGGTGAGTGAGTGGCGCGGGACGGGTTATGGGCAGCACCGGGCAATTCGGACGCTGCGTAACCACCATTGCGGTTTGCCGGTAGAGCGCCGGTGATCGCGGGCATGGCCCGCTCCTACAAAGGCAGCGCGCGAGCAAGCGATTTATGCGTGGATCAGCGACTACAGCGCGTTCAGCCGCCTAGCCATTCTGCCGCTCGACAAACGCGGTAAACGCCCCCAGCGGCAGCGGCTTGCTGAATAGATAGCCCTGAAACTGCACACAGCCGTTACTCAGCAAAAACTGCTGCTGCGCCTGGGTTTCCACGCCTTCGGCAATCACCGTCATGCCCATGCTTTGCGCCAGGGCGATAACGGTACGCACGATGGCCTGGCTGTTGGCGTCGGTGAGGATGTCGCTGATAAATGAGCGGTCGATTTTCAGGGTGTTGAGTGGCAGGCGTTTGAGGTGGCTGAGGGAGGAGAAGCCGGTGCCGAAATCATCCAGGGAGAAGCGCACACCACGCTCGACCAGTGCGGCCATCTTGCCCATCAGGTCGTCGATGTCGTGGACGATCAGGGTTTCGGTCAGCTCCAGTTCGAGCCGCCGCGCGTCGATGCCGTAGGTTTCGATCAGCCCAAGCATCTCCGCGACAAAGCTGGCCTGGCGAAACTGCTTCTGGCTGATGTTTACCGCCAGGCTGATGTCGCGGTACAGCGGGTCGTCCTTCCAGGCGTGCAGCTGGGTAAAGGCCTGCTCCAGTACCCAGCGGCCCATCGGAATAATCAGCCCGGTTTTTTCGGCATGGCCGATAAACTCGGCAGGCGGCAGCAACCCACGTTGCGGGTGTTGCCAGCGGATCAGCACTTCGGCGCCGGTGACCCTGCCGCTGCTGTTCACTTGCGGCTGGTAGTGCAACACAAACTGTTGCTCACGCAGCGCCGCGTGCAGGTCACGGTCGAGCAGCGAGCGCTCGGCGGCATCGCTTTGCAGGATATGCAGCAGGGCAAACAGCATCAGCATGGCTGCCACACCCTGCACCCAGGAGCCGTTTATGCGCACGTCATCCGGCAGGTGGTAGGCGCTGGTCGGGCTCCAGGTTGAAGAGGCCAGCACGGTGAATAAACTCAGGCAGAACAGCGCAACGCCGTAGCGCAGCCACAGGCGTTCATCGCGAAACGCCATTAGCGCGGCCACGGCAATCGGCAGCAAATACAGGTGGGTGGCGCGCGGCGCAGCAGCGGTGTGCGGGTCCATCAGCAAGGTGGTGCCGACG
>C687J35021_10002627_pt1 | contig 12679 bp, 14 predicted proteins | sample RifCSPhighO2_12_FD_35021 | JGI IMG/M metagenome (IMG submission 35021)
CCAAGCGAAATGGTTTGCTTATGGAATTGCCGCGATGTGTCCGGAATCAAGAGAAAGATCGGTTGCATTTACTAAACTTCAAGAATGTGTGATGTTTGCAAATGCGGCGATTGCAATAAACGAATAGCAGTTTAATCAAACACAAACCAAAAGAGGGCCGATTGATTTCCCTCGAATACGAAGGGCCTACTGAAGTCGGATAGGAAAGCCCAACTAACAAGGAGAAAAAGAAATGAAGAAATTGATATTACTCGCAATGATGCTTTTAATCGCAGCTCCGGCTTTCGCGGATAACTCAGCTAGAATCAAAGAACTGAAAGAACAAGCTCAAAAACTTCAGCAAAAATTTGAGCAGCTTGAAGTGCAGAAAGAAAAGGTAAAGGAAGCTTTCGCTCAAACGGCGGGAGCCATAGCTGAGTTAACGAAACAGGATGAAGACGCGAAGAAACCAAAGGAAGAACCCAAGAAAGAAGAAGCGCAAACCAAAAAGAAATGATGTCATCCGAACTTGAGGCTGAATTACGGCTTCTAAGGATTGAAAATCAGGTCTTAAAGATTTGCCTTAAAAGAATGCAAAAGAAATGGACAGTTTTCAGGATTGAGGAAAAAATCTCAAGAAAACAGGCAGCGAAAGCGGTAAAGGAGCATGAAAAAGATGAAAGTAAAAATAGCGATAGCGATTAGTCTTGCGATAGCGGTCGGTGTGCTTTTTATGGCCCTGAAAGCGGCGAATGCGGAGGAAGTGGAAAAGACTGAATGCCACTTCAGGCTTGTTTACGAGGAAGAAGGCGAATCGAAAGAATCAATGAATGGTTTTAGGGAAGTTGAAATTCTAAAATTCCCTTGCGTCTTTAAGAAAGGCGAACCAACGAAAATGACATTTCAAAAAGAAATTGTGCTGGAATGGCCTGACAAAAACGGGGCGGGTGCGATGTTCACTATCCAAAAAGGCACAACGCTAACGATTAAGGATTAAAACATATAGCTAAACAGCCGTAGAGAATAGATAGAGGCGTGGATGAAATTTAAGCTTGAATCAACCGTAAGAATAAAAGAACTTGAAATGAAAGGTGTCGTGAAGTCAATTTTTATGGCAAGCCGAGGATGGGAATACGAAGTGCGATATTTCAATCAAGGGAAAGCGGAACTATTTTATTTTTTTGAAAGTGAGCTTGAGAGTGTTGCCGAATGAAGAAAGAATAATCGAAGTCCCGGCTCCGCTCGGGGAAGCATTCTTTCATCGGTTCAGAAATGGGAAGCTAGATCATCACGAAGCCATATGGAAAAGCGGATATGCTTATTGTGACCAATGCGGAATAAGAGCGAAATTGAGCTGGAAACCGTTGAATCTATTTTTAAGGGATAAAGAACTAATGGCGCAATTTACGAAACAAATAGGTGAAGCCAATGGCGGGTAAGAAAAAACAAGGTGCCGGCAGGCCGTCTTTGTATGATCCGAAATATTGCAAGAAAATAATCGATTATTTTGCCATTGAATTTTATAAGGAAAAAGAAATCAGTCACACTAATTCAAAAGGGGAGCAGTGGACGGAATATAAAGAGGTGGCGGCAGATCCTCGGTTTCTTTCGGGGTTTGCCCGCAGTATAGGAATTGATGATACCACCCTGGATGAATGGGCAAAAAAACACCCTGAATTTTCCTTCGCCTTAAAAGCAGCAAAGAACCTTCAAATTGAGCATAAAGTGACATGTGCGTTGAAAGGGCTTTATAACTCGACCGCGTTTGTATTTTCCATGAAAAATATGCACGGATGGCGGGATGTCTATGAGCATAAGCTTGGCGGTAAAATCATTTTCAGCGCAGAAGAGCGTCAGAAAAAACTTTCAGATTTACGCAACGAGCTTTTAGCCAGTGAAAATTAGTGATGAAAAAATAATAGAGACAGAACAGCTTCTCACCCAAAACAATCCCTTCTATCCCCTCGAAAGAGGGCATTTGTATATCCGCACGAAATCAGCCGAGCTGGTAGTCCTCAAACCGAACCAACCGCAGAGAATGATTTTAGATAAAATCCGAAAACTACGCCGAGAGAGGAAACGAGTACGGATCTGGATATTGAAGGCCCGGCAAGAGGGCGTGTCAACTATTGCCGAGGCGATAATTTTCTCTCTAACAGCGTTTAAAGAGAATGTAAACAGCCTGATTATGGCGGATGAGGACGATAAAGCTACAAATCTCTTCTCAATCACCAAACTTTTTCAGGAGCAACTTGAGAAAAACGAGCCGCATTTAGCGCGTAAACTCAAAAAATCAAATGAAAAAGCCCTAGAGTTTGAGGACACGCACGCAAAAATCATCATTGAGACAGCACATAATATCGACGCTGCTCGGTCGTATACATTCCAGTACGTGCATCTTTCCGAATGCGCGTTTTACCGGGATTTAAAAGGGGTTTTAACTGGTCTTAATCAATCGGTTCCAGATCTTTGGGACACGGTTGTTATCGGAGAAACCACGGCAAATGGCCGGGAAGAATTTTACGGGGAATGGATGAAAGCGATTAAAGGCGAGACTGATTGGATACCATTATTTATCCCTTGGTTTTGGATGGATGAATATTCGATGCCGTTACAGGCCGGAGGATTATGCCCGTTGGCTGGCGTGACTTTTGGGACTGGCGAAAGTTCCGAGAAATTCTTAGAAGATGAAGCTAAGCTTCAGGCTGAAAACAATCTGACGGACGAGCAAATAAACTGGCGCCGGTGGGCGATCATCAACAAATGCCAGGGTGATATAAACACATTTAGGCAGGAATATCCCGCCTCATGGGAAGAAGCATTCATCATGTCTGGCTCGCTTTATTTCGATAGGAAAAGCTTGGAATATCAGGAAAAATGGCTCAAAAAACCAAAACGAATCGGAGAGCTATTTTACCAAAACATGAAATGGGAGTTCCGGGATTTGGAACGTGGCCGAATCCGAATTTACGAAGAACCTGACGAGCTTGGGCAATACATCGTGGCGTTAGATGCGTCCGAGGGGTTGCCGACCGGTGACGAGGCTGCGGGTATTGTGCTAAATAAACGGACAAACACAACCGCTGCGGATTTAAGCGGACAATTTGATACCGAGCAATTGGCGGAATTGGGTATTGCGTTGGGAAATTGGTACAATAAGGCCATGATTGCCCCGGAAAATAAGGGGTACGGGAACGATGTTATCAAAAAAGTGAACGCAAAATACGGGAATATTTATAAACGCAAGAAATACGCTAAAGGAAATGACGAAGAAACCGAAGAGCTTGGATTTAACACCAATTCCGTGACTCGTCCATCCATGCTGGCAAATCTCGACTCAGAACTTAAAAATCAATCAACCCTGATTCAGTCCCGGGAATTATGGTCAGAGCTGATGACATTTGTGCAGGAAGTGGATGCCAAGGGGAACGCGTTGCCTCCACGCGCCGCAAAAGGCTGCCAGGACGGGCTTGTTATTTGCCGGGCAATTGCCGGGATGGTACGAAATGAACACCCCTACATTACAAAACCGAGCAATAAAGCGTCGGCCAATGCCTCGAGATACCAAGAAATCATAAGGCAGAGGAAGAATGCCGGAATTTCTTTTAACAAAAGATGAAAATAATTTCATGGTTTCACATTATGGCCGTATATTTAATCAGGACAGTTTGTGCTTTTTACCTTTTGACGATTGGATACAGGATTTTAATTACCTGCTTGGATTCGCTGCCCAAGCCGTTTTAAAACACCGCGAAGGCAATGAGACATCCCATTGCCCGAACTGCTTGAAAACGATTTAAAACTCAAAGAAATTCCACTCAAGGAAGAGGATAAAGATGCGTCCCTTCCAGAAGTCCCTCAATTTCATTCCAAATTAAAACTCTCGGAGAAAGATAAGGCTCGTATCACTGAGGAAATCATTGATGAGCTGGACGCCATAAAAGACGAGCGGAAAACCGCTGGATTGGAAGATAAATGGGAAGAGTTGGATAATCTCTATGCGGGAAACATGGAGGATTTCGAAGACCGCCAATTTAATCTTCATAAACAAACCACCAAGATTAAAGTCGATGCTGTAACAAGAGCCGCCAAACAAGCCTTTTTTGACTCCGACCCGATTTATAAAGTCACACCCCGTCCTGAATTTGAGAGAGCAGGCGGATCAGAAGTCTCGGACAGGCAGACTGATTTTTTAGATTATAAACTCGATACAATGGTTCCCCTTAAGAAATCTTTGGGGCCGGTACTTCATTCAGCGGTTTTAAAGGACGGTGGCCTGTTAAAAATCACTTATAAAATCAGGGATGAAAAGAGAAAAAGGGAAGAATTGTACGTCGGAGATCCAAAACCGGCATTAGACCAGGCCGGCCAGCCAGTTGTAGGACCGGAAGGACGACCGATTATCAAAAACCAGGGGCTTGAAGATTTTTTAAAGAATTATCCTGAAGCGCCGGAGAAATGGCCTGGAACGATCAAAAAACTGGCGGAAGGTAAAAAGGTCAGGTTGATGGTTGAATATACAGACACAACCTACAACGACCCTTTACCATCATTCGTCGATCTTAAGAATTTTTACGTCAGGTTAAGCGTAAAAGGGTTAGACGGCCTGAAATCGACGAAACTTACAGCCGAACGAATCCAGTACAACTATTGGGATCTTAAAGCTGCCGAGAAAGAAAATAATTTCTTTGACATTGATAAGCTGATTATGGGCGATAAAAATAAGCCCGCCAAAGAAGGCGATAAGCAGCGAAAGGGATTTGAGAAGGAAACCTACGAACTTTTGGAGTGTGTATTTGTCACAAAAATTAAAGGGGATGATGAACATGAAATAAAATCGGTATTCTGGATCAACGAAGAAAAGAAAACCATGCACGGCGCCCGCATATTCCCGTATTTCCTGCTTGATAGCTATTACATTCCATTTTTCATAACCAATGTCGCTGACGGGTTTTACCAGCCTGGAATCGGGCAATTTTTAAGAGACTCAAATATTGCCGAAGACGCTATCCTCAATTTTATTTTAGAGGGGGCGTACATTCAAAATTGCATCACTCCTATTGTACCTGAAGGATCCCCGCTTGAAACTCAATTCTTAGAAAAAAGACTTTATCACGGTGTCCCGCTATCTGCGAAACCGGGTGAGGTTGATTTTTTAAGCAATCACATGACCAAACAAAACACCAATGAGCTTTTAAGCCTTCTGCAATATCTGATCCAGGGAGACGATGACGTTTCGGGAGTTTCCCAACTGTTCGGAGGGCGAGAATCACCCCTCGATCCAAAAGCACCCGCAGCCAAAACGTTGGCACTGCTGGAACGTTCGGGGCTTAACGTTAAAGAGTATATTCAGGAACTACTTCCAAGTTTCAATGAAATCGCGTATGTCATGCTCGCGCTTTATTATCAAATGGCTCAGGAAGGTGTTAAATACATGGTCAGCCCGGAACGTGTTGTTGGAAACGACCCGAAAATATTCGGGCTTTTAACTCGATCGGATATGGCCGCAAAGACCAATATCCAGGCCAATGCGATCGCTTTCAATTTTGAACGGCATAACGAAAAGGTGGAAGATTTAGCCCTTTACCAAACTATCAGACCGGAACTTTTAATCGCACGCAATCCGGACGCTGTTTACATGCTGCTCAAAAATCTAATCAAGTCATGGTCGAAAAAATGGGCAAATCTTGTGGATTCTATTTTGCCGCCTCTCGAACAATTCAAACAAGAACAGATTCAGATTGCCGTTCAAGCTGTGGCGTTATTTGTCAAAGGCACATTGGAACAATCTAAAGCAACCGGTCTGCCGCCTCAGTACGATCCTCAAGCTCTGCTTCAAGCTGTAGCGCAGATGATTCCATCACAAGTGAATGCCCCGCCGGAAGAGGAATTGAAAAAATGAGGATTTCAGACGTTTTTAAAAGACCGAAAACCTGGCCTGACAGTGAAGATGTCCGCATGAAAATGAGGGATTCGGTTAAAAGCACAATCCATTCTGCCAGGAAATGCCTGGAGCATGAAGATTTCAAACGCTACAAAATCGAATACGCCAAAGCCTATGATGAGCTTTTAAAAGACCTTCTTTCTTACAACGAATCAGATCCCATCAAGTATGCGTTTCACATGAAACAATTACAGATTGAGTTACAAATGGTCATAAATTTAATGACGAAAGTGCTAAGAGACGCTACGCGTTCCGAGCCATCCGTCCCAAAAAGTGAGGATAAAAATGCCTAAAGACACAAGTAAGATGGTGAGTTTAGCTGAGAATAACGAACCCATGGGCATTGCGCGGAAGCAACCCTATTATCCGAGCGTCACGGTCCCTGCTGAAGCGGTTGGAAAGCTAGCAAATGCTAAAGACGGTGAAAAGGGATTTGTTGTTTTTGAGATTTTAAAACGGGGGTCAAGCCTTGTCAGGTCGACAAAGAAATCTCAGATTCATATCGAATTGCTGCGCGGGATGCCTTATGACGCCGCCGTTAAGCAGTATAAAAAATAACTGAAAAAAATTTCAAGGTTCTTAATTCGTGCCGAAAATGAAAATAAGATGAAACAAATATTCCGGTTATTCTTCAGTCTATTCTTCCTAATCAAAGGTCTTTTCATTAAAAATATTGAACACCCTAAAGTCTCGGTTCCTATGGGTCCTGACGGGCGTCCAAGACATCCTCTCTCTATCACCGAGCTTGGGAATATTGTTTCGGAAATGACCGCTAAAACTGATTCGCAGTTACGGGAAGAATCCTTGCAGGGTGAACACGTCATCAATACACCCCCTCGAAACAGGGAAAGTACCAAATACCTGATGGACGCCATAAAGTTCATGCCGGACAATGAGTATAGAAAATTACTGATTTTAAGGATTAACGGGTACTCGATTCATCAAATAGCGAGATACCTGAATCAATCTGTTGAGTTTATGAAACAAAAAGAACGCGACGCTATTCGATTTGCAAAAGACGCGATTGATAAACGGCCTTTGATTTGGCTGCCGGGCGTGGGCGTTACAGCATAAATTTTTTCAAACTATCCGGGTAGCTCCCGGCATAGATAACCAACAAGCAAGACCTTCGCGAAGGCGTAATTCAGAGTTTTTATGCTCTGAGTTGCGCCTTTTTTGTTGGCTGGGCAACCCAGGGAAAGTCCTGGAACCTTTCAAATAGCTGGAGAAACCCCGGAAACGGGATCTCAAAAAAACAGGGGGATTCACCATGACGGTAGGAAAAGCGGTTCTTGATCCGGAAACTCTTAAAAATCAGGCAACTTTAACGGCTGAACAGGAAGATGCTCTCCAAAAGGAGGGTAATTCTATTTGGAATCCTCCTGCAAAAGAAGATGAAGGGGATAATTCCGGTACGGATGACTCAGGTAAAAAAGAAGGGCAGGAAGATGATGCCGCTGCCAAAGAAGCTGAAGCGAAAGAGAAAAAGGAAAAAGAGCCTACCGCGGAAGAGAAAGCTAAGGCCGAAGAAACCCGGCTGAAAGCCGAGGATGAGCTTGCCGCCAAAGCCCGTGAGAAGAAAGAAACCGAGCGGTCTGAAGACGAAAAGCAAGCCGTTCTTGCCGCTGAAAAGCGCGAAAAAGAAGCCTACGACTCTGAAATAAAAGCATTTGCTGAAGCCGAAAAACTGACTCCTGAAGAAGCCGAAAAAGAGCTAACGCATATTAAAAAAGTGCAGGCTCATTATGACGGAGATCAAAAGAAACTTTCAAAAGCAGTGCTGCATAGCCAACGTGAATACGCAAAGCTTCAATCCCACGCAAAACAAATCCAAGAGCAGCTGCAATTAATCCAGGAAGGCAAGATTCGTGTTCCTGACGGTAAAGGAAGTTTCAAAGTCATTACAAAACAGGAATTTGAAACGGAGCTTGTCAAAGGATACCGGGAACAATTTCCCACCAAAACCGAGGAGATGGAGGATAAGGCTGTTTATGAGGAAGCTATTGCCCATCTCCGAAGCGTTGGCGTGGAAAAAAACCAGATGGCGGCTGAGAAACTGAAAATTGACGCTGACCAGAAACGCCGGGATTTGCTTGCCCAGATTCCAGAAAATGACCGGGAATTTTCGGCTGAAATCAAAGAAGTCCTGAATTTCGTTCCCGATGGCTCGGTGATGGATGAAAACTACTCTCTGGAAGATTCATTATGGTGGGCAAAAGGGAAAGTTTACGACCAAAACGTTAAAGAGGCGGAACGAAAAGGCTATGAGCGCGGCAAGAAAGAGGCTCTTGAGAATAAAAGGATTTTAGGAGAAGTGAATCCCCCAGCAGGCGGAAAACCCCCAGCCGAGAAAAAATCACCCAAAAGCGAATTAACGGAAGATGAGCAGGAGCGGGCTCTTGCAATGTATCAGTCGACCACAATGACTGATGAAGAAAAATTCTCGGAATTTATGGAATTAAAAAAATCAGGCAGTTTTATCTAGAAAATTAAAACGGAGGACTAAAAAGTTATGAGCAACGAACAACTTAAATACGGACATATCAGAGGCGGACGTGAAGGTTTCATGGTTCCGATCGGAGCCAGCGAAGTCTTTGGAAATCAAAGCGGGAAATTCGTAAAGCCGGACGCATCGAATCGGGCCGAAGTTGCAGTTGATGGATCGACGATTCTTCTTGGGTTCCTAGACCCTTGCGAAGCCTTTACTGCAAGCGCAACGGAAGGCGCTGATAAACGCTGGTGCATTAACGACGTGACCGGTGTTTTCAGGATTCCTGTCAATTCAGGAACTTATGCTGAAACCATGAAGGGAAAAACATGCGATCTTTCGGTTTCTTCAAGCGTTCAGGGCGCACAGCTTGACGCGTCGAGTGAAGACACGATCGTGATCGTCGGCGGAGATCTGGTTAATAACAACTTCGTCGAGGTCATGCTCAATCCTAACAAATTGCACGCGACAGGCGTTATCTAATCGCTAATGCGTAACGGTCTAAAACATTCATTTCAAAAAGGAGAACGAAAAATGAAATCAATTCTTCAAATGTTCAAATGGGCTCTTGGAGCCTTATTTTCACTCGCTCCGAAGGGATGCAGCTTAAACGTCGGTATCCCAGGCGACATGATTACTTTGTACGTTAAGGACATGTATAAAGCCGCGCTTGAAGCGTACAAAGAAGAAGAAACAAAATTCAATCAGATTTTCAAGGTTGAATCTGTCACTGAAGGGGGCGGCGATAAAGAAGACCAGCTTTTGGGGCTTGGCAGTTTAAAGCGCCATACCGTGATCGGGGAACAAGTTGATTTCAAATCTCCGGTTCAAGGGTGGGCGTTTTATACAAAGTACCAAATGTATTCCGATGGTTTGATTCTCGCCAAAGAAACGGTGGAAGACGTCGTGAAACGCGGGGCGCTTGGAAATATTATGAAAGGGCTTTCCGGGACATGGGGACGGTCTATCCGAATCGAAAAAGAAACGCTCGGCGCTGCGGTTTTTAATGATGGCGGCGATCTTGCCGGTAATTTCGTGTTTAATGGCACGCACCCCGGCCAAACAGACCCGTCCGGAGATCTGCTTTACGATTCAGAACCTCTATTTAATTTAAGCGGAAATACTCGGACAACCAAAGGCGGCGGGACGTATTACAACGCCTTATCGGCATCGTTAACCCTGACTCCTGCCGATTTCGAGTCGCTTTACAACCTGCACACAGCCACCAACAACCGCGATGAAAGAGATCGAATTGTCAGAAACCCGGCGGACACCCTTCTTGTCCGATGCGGAGCGGAAGCGTTCAAAGCCGACCGGATTATCAATTCCGGGGTTGGAATGCCAAACAGTCAACTCAATGACAAAAACCCGTATTACAAGATTGTTTCTGTCATCGATTGGGATTATTTGACTGACGGAACCGTCGATGTGAATCCGGCCTATTACGTTGGCAAACGGCAGCATCCAGATTTTGTATGGCGTGAAAGACAGGCTCCCGAAATTCGTTTCTTCCGGGACGAAGAAGACCTGTCCTACAAAGCGAGCGTCAACGTCCGGTTCGCACCATTCATTAAAAATTTCAGAATTTGGTCGCGTGCCGGCGGAACTTCTGCCTAACAGGTGATTGATGTCAAGCCTTAAAGCTCTTGCTGAAGAGTCTGAGAGTTTTCCAGGTCCGAGAATTGGATTTTGCCCTAGATGTGGTGGTGACGGCGGAGACATCCCCGCCGCATCACTTACGGGAGCTGATGCTCAATCCAATATTGATACGGACAGAAGAAAAACGGTTTTGACGCTTTATCAAGGAGAGTTTTTTTGCGACATCTGCCTGAAAGAATTTAAAGACGAGGAATTTTCTCTTATCGAATCCGACCGCTTCCAAAAAGCTGATGAGCTTCGGGCCGGCCTCGGATTCACAAACTCAATTTCCTAAAGGGGGGATATTTGTGGCGACAAAGAAATCTCAAGGGTTAGTTAAAAAATATGAAGAAAAAATCAAATCGGCTGATTTGAAAACAATCGATTCGGTAATTTCTGAAATTGAAAGCTCAGAGCTTTCGGTATCTGAAAGAGAGGATCTTCTAATCGATGCCGGCGTGAAAGTTAACCAACTCAAACAAACCGCAAATATCAATCCAGAAAAAGAAGTTAATGCATACCGGGAGGCGGAACGTAAAGCTATGGATGAATCTATTAAAAGCGCTCCTAAACCGAGCGAAAAGAAGTGGGTTAAATATAAGGACGATGATGAAGTGAATGGGTATTACGCCAACAAAAGAGTGCTAGGGCATGATCCGGCCAAGAAACTGGTTCTGCTTTTAAGTTCTTTTGCGTTAGCGTTTATGGTTATGTTTCAAAGCGTTTCATTCGCGGCAGTTGCAATGACCGATGAAGCGGTGCTTGGAAATAAACGATGGCGCGTTACCTCCGGCGGACATTTGATTCCGGCCACTAACGCAGCTTACACGATCGGTGATGCAACGGCCTCTCCTTCCTCGATCTGGGTTGGCGGCTCTGAGTATACATCGTTCGCCGCTGGAAGTGACGGAAACTGGACGGATCAAGGAGCGACTCTGACGCTCGATCAGGCGCCGACTAAATTTATCGCCACGTATTCAAGCGGTGAATTTTTTGCAACCGCTTTCAGCGTCGGGGCTGGTGATATTACCTTTGTTCAAGGCGGGAAAATCGACGGGGATACCGCGAATGAAATTCGCCTGATTGAAAACTCCGATACTCTGAAGATTGGTTTTTCGGGGAATGACATTACCGTCGATACCACAGATGGTGGGATTATTTTCGCGTTAACCGATGCCACAGACGGAACGGTTGATTTTCAGACGAATAACGATACGGATGATTATATCCAGATCAGCACTACGACGAATCAATCCCTTATCAATTTCGTGGGGCAGAACGGAAAGATTACAGCCGAGTCTGGTTCTATTGATTTTGATAATGAAAATTTGACCACAACCGGCACTCTTTCTGCCGGGGCTACAACGGCGACATCGTTTATTGTTGGTGATGACACTATCGATGTCGTGGTGGACGATGTTATGCGGTTCGCTTCAAATGATGAAAAATCAACTATTGAAGCGTTTGGTTTTGAAGCTAAGGCCGCCGCTTTAAGGCTTACTACGGATGAGGGCGATGACGCCGGCGATACGTGGGAAGTGATTGTCGAAGAAGCGACAGATTCCTTGCTATTCACCAGTGACGCGGCTGTGGACAATACTCAAGCTACAATCTTAACTTTGTCAGGCGTTGGGCTTTTGACAACGACAGGGGACATTGTGGTGGCTGGAGCTACTCCGCTTGTCACGATTGGTGACGGTGGAGATGAAGATATTGGTATTCAATTTAACAGCGATACGAATGATTTTTACGTGTCCTCTGAGAATGGCGCAGACGATTTCGTGATCGGGCTTGGATCTGTTATTGGCACAACGCCGATCATTTCCTTAACGGATACCGGAGTTACGGAGATTCGCGGATCGACAGACGGAGATTTAACCGTTTACGGAGCAGGGACAACGGCGTCGGACGTTTATCTCAGACTTGTTGCTGATGCGGGAGCAGATGCGTCAGATCGCTGGCAATTTTTTAACGATTCAAGCGCCGGGAATCTGATTTTTCAAAATGATAGTTCTATCGCAGGAACGTATGTCACGAAATTAACATTGGGGTCAGATGGACTTATCACGTTGGTTGATTCTGAAAGCATCACAAACGCAACAGATCAGATTACATTTTCCTTTGATGATGCTGCCGCGAGGGTGAATATTTTCGCTTTTGAAGCAACGGACGCGAGCATTTTTCTTCAAGCTGACCAATCCGATGATAGCGGTGACGACTGGAAATTAAATTCAGTCGCAGCTGACAATACATTCACTATCGGGAACGACGTTTCTGGTTCACAGGTTGTCATATTAGAGTTAACAACCGCAGGCGTTGGAACTCTTACCGGCTCCACAGATGGAGATTTGACAATCTACGGCGCTGGCGCTACAGCAAGTGATGCCTACCTTCGTTTGGTGGGTGACGCGGGCGCGGACGCTTCTGACAGGTGGCAATTCTTCAACGATTCTTCTGCCGGGACTCTATATATCCAGAGTGATATATCAGTGGCTGGGACGTATGTGACTCTCGCAAGCGTTGACGCAAACGGCGATTGGGTGCATTCGGGCGTAACTCCAAAAATCACTATCGGGGATGCCGGTGAAGAAGACACGTCTGTTGTGTTTGACGGGAATGCTCAAGACTTT
>C687J35021_10002630_pt1 | contig 12661 bp, 12 predicted proteins | sample RifCSPhighO2_12_FD_35021 | JGI IMG/M metagenome (IMG submission 35021)
GCCGTGCGCGTGGTGCTGCTCAGCGCCGAAGGCGACGCGTTTTGCTCGGGCGCCAACCTCAAAAGCGTGCAGCACGGCCTGCTGGCCGAGGGCTACGCGCAATCGGCGCTGGCGCGCCTGCTGCGGCGCCTGACCACGTTTGACAAGCCCCTGGTAGCGGCGGTGCACGGCCTGGCGATTGGTGGGGGCACCACGCTGCTGCTGCATTGCGACTTTGTCTATGCGGCTGAGGGCACGTGTTTCCAGATGCCGTTCGCCAAACTGGGGCTGGTGCCAGAGTTCGGCTCCAGCTACCTGCTGCCCCTGAACGCCGGCATGCGCATGGCCAGTGAACTGGTGTTGCTGGGTGAGCCCTTCGATGCCGCGACGGCGCTGCGTGCGGGGCTGCTCACGGCCGTCGTGCCTGCAGAGGGACTGATGGCACGCGCCCGCCAGACGGCGGAGGCTCTGGCGCAGATGGCGCCGGGCCCCATGGCGCGATCCAAGCGACTGCTGCGCCAGGGCCACCAGGCCGCGCTGGAGTCCACCTTCGCGGCCGAAGGCCAGGCGCTGCAGGAGAGCGTGCAGTCTCCGGAGCTGGCCGAGGCCGTGTCGGCCTTCCTGGCCAAGCGCGCGCCCGATTTTTCGCGGTTCTGATGAGGGTCAGGGCTGCGCCGGCTGCTGCATCTGGACCGGGCGCGGGCGGCCCTCGGCGTCGATGGCCACATAGGTCAGCAGCGCCTCGGTCACTTTGACGTAGCACCCTTGCTCGGTGAAGCGTTCAGCGAACACCTCCACATCCACGGTGATCGAGGTGCGGCCGATGCGCTTGACGCTGGAGAAGAACGACAAAATGTCGCCCACGCGCACGGGGTGCTTGAAGATGAACTCGTTTACCGCCACGGTGGCCATGCGGCCCTGCACGTAGCGTGCAGGCAGCACAGAACCGGCGAGATCGACCTGGGCCATCACCCAGCCGCCAAAGATGTCGCCGTTGCCGTTGGTGTCCGCCGGCATGGGGATGACCTTGAGCACCAGTTCCTTGTCAGCGGGTAATGTGGCGGCGGGGCGGTTGGAATGCTGGGACATGGGCACAATCTCTGTCTTGGTAACTCCCTGCATTCTCACCCATGCGCCGCCACGGCGAAACCGCCCCCCCCAACGCCCCCGGCGCCAATGCGCGCACGCACTCCGACTGGGCCACGCTTGGCCGCCTCTTGCCCTACCTCTGGCAGTACAAATGGCGCGTGATCGCGGCCATCGCCTTCATGGTGGGCGCCAAACTGGCCAACGTGGGTGTGCCGCTGCTGCTCAAGCAGCTGGTGGACACCATGAACCTGCCGCCCGGCGACGCCACCGCGCTGTTGGTGGTGCCCGTCGGCCTGCTGCTGGCCTACGGCGCGCTGCGCCTGTCCACCTCGCTGTTCACCGAGCTGCGCGAGCTGGTGTTTGCCAAGGCCACGCAGGGCGCGGCCCGCTCCATTGCCCTGCAGACATTCCAGCACCTGCACGCTTTAAGCCTGCGCTTTCACCTGGAGCGCCAGACCGGCGGCATGACGCGCGACATCGAGCGCGGGGTGCGCGGCATCGAATCGCTGATCTCGTTCTCGCTGTTCAACGTGTTTGCCACGCTGATCGAGGTGGTGCTGGTGCTCAGCGTGCTGGCGGTCAAGTTCGACGCCTGGTTTGCCTGGATCACGCTCACGGCGCTGGTGCTGTACATCACCTACACCGTGCTGGTGACCGAGTGGCGCACCAAGTTCCGCCGCGAGGCCAACGAGTACGACTCGGCTGCGCACACCAAGGCGGTGGATTCGCTGCTCAACTACGAAACCGTCAAGTACTTCAACAACGAGCAGTTCGAGGCGCGGCGCTACGACGAGAGCCTGGAGCGCCTGCGCATTGCGCGCCTCAAGAGCCAGACCACGCTGTCCATGCTCAACACCGGGCAGCAGCTCATCATTGCCACCGGCCTGGTGGCCATGCTCTGGCGTGCCACGCAGGGTGTGGCCGACGGGCGCATGACGCTGGGCGATCTGGTCATGGTCAATGCCTTCATGATCCAGCTCTACATTCCGCTCAACTTTTTTGGTGTGATCTACCGCGAGATCAAGCAGAGCCTGACCGACCTGGACAAGATGTTCACGCTCATGGACCGCGAGCGCGAGGTGGCCGATGCCCCGGGTGCGCAGCCGCTGACCGGGCTGGAGCAGCCCACGGTGCGCTTCGAGGATGTGCATTTCGCCTACGAGACCCGCACCGACAAGGGCCACGGGCGCCCCATCCTGCAAGGGGTGAGCTTCGAGATTCCGGCGGGCAAGACGGTGGCCGTGGTCGGCCCATCGGGCGCGGGCAAGTCCACGCTGGCGCGGCTGTTGTTCCGCTTCTACGACACCCAGCAAGGCCGCATCACCATTGCCGGGCAGGAAATCCGCACGGTCACGCAGGAGAGCCTGCGCCGTTCACTGGGCATCGTGCCGCAGGACACGGTGCTGTTCAACGACACCGTGGCCTACAACATCGCCTACGGCCGCCCTGGCGCCACGCAGGACGAGGTGGAACAGGCGGCGCGGGCGGCGCGCATCCACGATTTCATCGCATCCACCCCCAAGGGCTACGCCACCATGGTCGGCGAGCGCGGGCTCAAGCTCTCGGGTGGCGAGAAGCAACGTGTGGCCATTGCGCGCACACTGCTCAAGAATCCGCCGGTCCTGGTGTTTGACGAAGCCACTTCGGCGCTGGATTCGGCCAACGAGCGTGCCATCCAGGCCGAGCTGCGCCAGGTGGCGCAGGGCAAGACCACGCTGGTGATCGCGCACCGCCTCTCCACCGTGGTGGATGCGCACGAAATCCTGGTCATGGACGCGGGGCGTATCGTCGAACGTGGCAGGCACGCCGAGCTGATCGCCGCAAGCGGGCGCTATGCGCGCATGTGGGCGATGCAGCAGTCTGGCGAGGCCGTGGAGGTTTGAGGTATTTTTGGCCTCCAGTGCCCGACAGGTAAGCGCTGATAGCTGCGAAAACAGTAGCAAAAAGCCCCGCAGTGCGGGGCTTTTTGTGGGGGGGCGGGGTCCGGCTCAGGGCTTGCGTGCGGCAATCGCCTTCTCGGCCTGGTTTACCAGGTCAGCGCCGATCTGGCCCTTCCACTTGGCGGCCACCGGGCGTGTGGCCTTGACGAACTCCTCGCGTTCGGCGGGGGTCAGCTGGGTCACGGTCACGCCCAGGCCCTCGATCTGCTTGAGCAGGGGCTTGTCGGCCTCGATCACGCCCTTGCGGGCAATGGCGATCTGCTCCTTGCCGGCGTCAATGGCGGCCTGCTTCACGATCTCGCGATCCTGGGGCGTCCAGCTGTTCCAGATGTCCTTGTTCACCACGAAGATCAGCGGGTCGGCGATGTAGCCCCACAGCGTCAGGTACTTCTGCGCCACGCTGTGCAGCTTGGCTGCGGTGAAGATGGCCAGGGGGTTTTCCTGGCCGTCCACGGCGCCACTGGCCATGGCGGGCTGGGCGTCGGACCAGCTCATCTGTGTGGGGTTGGCGCCCAGTGCGGTGAAGGTGTCGAGGAACAGGGGCGAACCCACCACGCGGATCTTCATGCCCTTGAGGTCGGCGGGGGATTTGATCGGTTTTTTGGAGTTGGAGATCTCGCGGTAGCCGTTTTCGCCCCAGGCCAGCGGCACCACACCGGCCTTGTCCAGCGTCTGGAACAGGCTCTTGCCCACCTCGCCCTGGGTCAGGGCGTCGATGGCGGCGTAGTCGGGCATCAGGAAAGGCAGGGAGAACAGGTTGAGCTGCTTCACCTGGGGCGACCAGTTGATGGTCGAACCCACGGCCATGTCGATCACGCCCTGGCGCAGCGCCGAGAACTCGCGCGTCTGGTCGCCCTGGATCAGCGAGACGCCGGGGTAGAGCTTGATGTTGATGCGGCCCTGCGTGCGCTCGCGCACCTTGTTGGCCCACAGTTCGCCGCCCTTGCCCCAGGGGAAGGCCGTGCCCAGCACGAGCGACATGCGGTATTCGCTTTTGTATGCGGTTTGTGCGATGGCCGCAGGCGTGGCGAAGGCCAGGGTGGCGGCAGCGGCCACGGCAGAGGTGAGGAAAGTACGCAGTTTCATGGTTTCAGTCTCCTTGGAAAAAATCAATAGCCCAGCCGTGCCGGGAGCCACAGGGCCAGCCCGGGCCACAGCACCACGGCCAGCATCACGGTGCACATGGCCACCAGCAGCCAGCCCACCCAACGCGAGGTCTCCTCGATGCGCACCCCCGCGATACGGCTGGAGACCATCAGGTTCACGGCCATGGGGGGGGTGAACTGGCCCAGTGCCACGTTCAGCGTGAGCAGCACGCCGAACCACACTGGGTCCCATTGGTAGTGCTGCATGATGGGCACCATCAGCGGCACGAAGATCAGAAAGATGGAGATGCCATCGAGGAACATGCCGGTGACGATGAGCAGCAGCACCAGCAAGGCCAGCACCCCATATTCGCCCAGGCCCGAACCGACGATGGCGCGCGTAATGGGGTCGATCACCCCCAGTGTGGACAGCGAGAACGCGAAGATGCCCGCCAGCGACACCACCAGCAGGATCACCGCCGACAGTTCGCCCGACTCCCGCAGGATATGGAACAGGTCGCGCACCTGGATCGTTCGGTGCACCACCATGCCGATGAACAGGCCGTAGAACACGGCCACGACGGCCGCCTCGGTGGGAGTGAACCAGCCCGCACGCATGCCGCCCAGGATGAGCACGGGGGCGGCCAGACCCCACGAGGCTTCGCGCAGGCTTTTCCAGAAAGCGGGGCGGGGCAGATGGGCTTCCTGGGCGCCCATGCCGTGGCGCCGTGCCAGCCACACCGAGGGCACGATGAGTGCCAGGCCGGCCAGAATGCCCGGAATCATGCCCGCGGCGAACAGCGCGGGCACCGAGGCGCCCGGCACCAGCACCGAATAGACGATGAAGGCCACCGAGGGGGGGATGAGGATGTCGATGGATGCCGCAGCACCCACCACGGCCGCCGAAAACGGGCCGGGATAGCCCGCGCGCTGCATGGCAACGATCATCACGCCGCCCACGGCCGCAGCGGTGGCCGGCCCGGAGCCGGAGATGCCCCCCAGGAACATGGCCACGGCGACAGCCACCAGGGGCAGCATGCCCGGGCCGCGTCCGACGATGGCGACCGCCAGGTTCACCAGCCGCAGCGCCACGCCCGAGCGGTCGAAGATGGAGCCCACAAGCACGAACATGGGAATCGCCAGCAGCGGGTATTTGCCCAGGCCGGCGTAGAAGTTCTGCGGCACGGCCAGCAGACCGAACCATTGCGAATCCGCATTGGCCACGGCAATCGCGGTGGCACCGGCCAGGCCCAGCGCAGCGCCAATGGGCACGCCCGCCAGCATCAGGACGGCGAAGGCGACGAACAGCAGCGTGGCGGTCATTGCGTTGCCCCTGCGCGGGCCTTGCGTCCGCTGCGCACGAAATGCCCGAGGGCGCGCAGCGCAATCAGGATGGAGAACACCGGGAGCCAGACCGAATACCACCACTGGGGCACGCCGATGCCGGGGGAGGTTTCCTCGTAGCGGTAGTCATCCCACACCAGGCGCATGCTGAGTACGGCCATCACGCCAAACAGCAGCGCCACCAGCAGGGCGCCGAGCTGCGCCAGCCGCTGGCGCCGTTGCGGGGAGCCGCCTTCGGCAAAGTATTCGATGCGGATGTGGCGGTCCCGCGCCACGGCGGCCGAGCCCCCCACCATGGCCAGCACGATCATCAGGAACACCGAGATCTCTTCGGTCCAGGCAAAGGATGAGCTGGTGAAATAGCGCACCAGCACGTTGGCGAAGGTGATCAGGGCCAGGGTGGCCATCACGATGACTGTGAGCCATTCTTCCAGGCCCAGGGCACGGGGCTGCTCACTGGACGTGGCATGCGCGGGTGTGGTCGTGGTTTCTGGCGCGGTTTCGGGGGGGTGGGGCATGGCTGCAGTCGGGCGGTCGGGTTCGGCGGGTTCAGTTGCGGTGGGCCCCCGCCTGCGACAGGCGGGGGCTCATGCACGGCAGGCGCTGCGCTGCATTATGCGGGCGTATTGATATGCATACAGAGCATCGGGCATGGGGAGCCTGTGGCAACCGGTGCAGCGCCATCGCGGGCGGATAATGCGCGCCATGGAAACCAAGTGGCTCGAAGATTTTGTCAGCCTGGCCGAAACGCGCAGTTTCAGCCGGTCGGCGCAGCTGCGCCACGTCACGCAACCCGCGTTTTCGCGCCGAATCCAGGCGCTGGAGGCTTGGGCAGGTGTTGATCTGGTGGATCGCAGCTCCTACCCCACGCGCCTGACGGCTGCGGGCAAGACGCTGTACGACCAGTCGCTGGAAGTGCTGCAGGCCCTGCAGAACACGCGTGCCATGCTGCGCGCGCACAGCACTTCGAGCCAGGACATGATCGAGTTCGCCGTGCCGCACACGCTGGCGTTCACCTTCTTTCCGGCCTGGGTGTCGAGCCTGCGTACCAGGTTCGGGCCGTTCAAGAGCCGCCTCATCGCGCTCAATGTGCACGATGCGCTGATGCGGCTGGTGGAGGGCAGTTGCGACCTGCTCATCACCTACCACCACGATTCCCAGCCCTTCCAGATCGACAGCGACCGCTACGAAATGGTCAGCCTGGGCAAGGAGGTGCTCTCGCCCTACAGCAAGCCCGACACCGACGGCCAGCCCCTGCACTGCCTGCCGGGCCGGCCGGGCCAGCCGCTGCCCTATCTGGGCTATGCGCCGGGGGCGTATCTGGGGCGCGTGACCGAGCTCATCCTCAAACAATCGGGCACTCCCATCCACCTCGATCGCGTGTATGAGACCGACATGGCCGAGGGCCTCAAGGCCATGGCGCTGGAGGGGCAGGGCGTAGCCTTTCTGCCGCACAGCGCCGTGAAGAAGGATTTGCGCGCGCGTCGGCTGGTCAGCGCTGCACCGCCGGGCTCTGAAGATCTGCAGATGGTGATGGACGTGCGTGCTTACCGCGAAAAACCCACTGCCAAGGATGCCGCCAAGGGCACGGCACAGGCGCTGTGGGAATACCTGCAGGCACAGGCGGGCGCCAACCCGGGTGCCATGCTGGTTTAGCCTGATAGGGGTAACCCTGGTCTGTTGCCAGCGCATCGGGAGGCTATAAATATTGCGCATAACCCTGCGCGTATTCAGCATTGGAAATGCGCGGTGTCGAACCGTACCATTCGCCGCCTTGATGCCCCTGACTTCCGGAATGTGGAATGGGCATTCGCAGTGCGCCGCCGGGCGCCGTGCCCAGTCGGCGCGGCGCAGACAGCCACCCCCTCCCGTGAGCTTGCCGAGAACCCGCATGAGAACACTTTGGAGATGTGCATGGAGCCTTGCCCTGGCGTGCTGCGCCAGTACGGCGTCGGCCGAAACGGTGCTTGAACGCATCCGTGCGGGCGGCGCGCTGGTCATCGCGCACCGCGAGTCGTCCGTGCCTTTTTCGTATGTGGAGGCACAGACGGGCAAGCCCGTGGGCTACGCGCTGGACCTGTGCCTGCGGCTGGCCGAGGTGCTGCGCAAGAAGACCGGCATGAAGGACATGCCGGTGGAGTTCCTGCAGGTCACGCCAGCCAACCGCATTGCCATGATCGAGCAGGGCAAGGCCGACCTCGAGTGCGGCTCCACCACCAACAACGCCGAGCGGCGCCAGAAGGTGGCGTTCACCATTCCGCACTTCATCACCGGTGCGCGCCTGCTGGTCAAGGCTTCCAGCCCGATTGACCGAGTGGAAGACCTGACAGGGAAGAAGCTGGTGTCCACCAAGGGCACCACGCCCCTGAAGGCCGCCCAGCAGGCCAACCGGGAGCGGTTGATGGGCATCACCATCGTCGAGGCTCCCGACCACGCGCGTGCCCTGGAGATGGTGGAGCAGGGGGAGGCCGATGCCTTCGTGATGGACGATGTGCTGCTTTATGGTCTGGCGGCCAGCCGGCCTGATCCCAAGGCGCTCAAGGTGGTGGGGCGTTTCCTGACCACCGAACCGCTGGCCATCATGCTGCCCAGGAACGACCCTGAGTTCAAAAAAATGGTCGATGAGGAAATGCGTCGGCTGATCACGAGCCGTGAGATCTACCCGATCTACGACAATTGGTTCGCCAAGCCCATAGCACCCCATGGCACGGTATTGAATCTGCCGGTAAGCTATTTGTTGCGCGACTTCTGGAAGTACCCCACCGACCAGGTGCCTTTTTGAGCAGAGCGTCTGCGCCCTGCACAATGCCGCATTCCAGGGATTTCAGCCGGGCGTCAGCGTCTGGCGTATGAATCCCTAGAATGCAAGTTTTGCCGTTTTACCCACAAGGAGACAACCATGAAAAAACATTTGCTGGCAGCTGCCATTACCGTTCTGGCCGCAAGCAGCGCTTTGGCGCAGGCCGGTGACACGCTGGCCAAGATCAAGTCCACGGGCAGCATCTCGCTGGGCGTGCGCGAGTCCTCGGGCCTGTCCTATACGCTGGGCGGCGGCAAATTCGTGGGCTTCCACACCGAGATGGCCGAGCACATCATCTCCGACATCCAGAAACAGCTCGGACTGACCAAGCTGGAAACCAGGTACCAGCCCGTCACCTCGCAGAACCGGATTCCGCTGGTGACCAATGGCACAGTGGACCTGGAGTGCGGCTCCACCACCAACAACGCCGCCCGCCAGAAGGATGTGGCCTTTGCCGTGACCACCTATGTGGAAGAAGTGCGCATGGTCGTCAAGGCCAATTCGGGTATCGCTTCGATCAAGGACCTGAACGGCAAGAGCGTGGCCACCACCACGGGCACGACCTCGGTGCAGACCCTGCGCAAGAATGAGCGCGCTGGTGGCATCGACTTCAAGGAAGTCTATGGCAAGGACCACGCCGACAGCTTCCTGCTGCTGGAAACCGGCCGTGCCGACGCCTTCGTGATGGACGGGTCCATCCTGGCCGCCAACATCTCCAAATCCAAGAACCCGGCCGACTTCAAGATCGTGGGCGAAGTGCTGAGTGTCGAGCCCATCGCCTGCATGCTGCGCAAGGATGACCCGGCTTTCAAGAAGGCGGTGGACGATTCCATCAAGCGCCAGATCGCCGACGGCTCGCTGGCCAAGCTGTACGACAAGTGGTTCATGCAGCCTGTGCCGCCGACCAACACCAAGATTGGTCTGCCGCTGTCGGAAGCCACCAAGGCTGCGTGGGCCAACCCCAACGACAAGCCCATGGAAGACTACGCCAAGAAGTAATTGCGCACCAGGCCGCCCCTTCAAGCCGCGGGTTTGAAGGGGCTTTTTTGTTGGGCGCCTTTGGCGGTGCCCAACACCCTCCGTTTGAAGAAGGAGCGATCCTATGAGCTGGGATTGGCAGGTGTTCTGCGAAGACACCATAGAGCGGCAGGTGGTACAGGGCTGCTTTGGCAAGGGCGGTGACATCACTTACCTGGACTGGATGCTGTCGGCCTGGGGCTGGACGGTGTCCGTATCGGTGCTGGCGCTGGTGCTGGCGCTGATCGTAGGATCATTCATCGGCACGCTGCGGACCCTGCAGGGGCGGCCGGTGATCGTGCGCCTGGGCAATGCCTGGGTGGAATTGTTCCGCAACATCCCGTTGCTGGTGCAGATTTTTCTGTGGTACCACGTGGTGCCCACGCTGATTCCGGTCATGCAGGGCGTGCCCGGTTTCGTGCTGGTGGTTCTGGCGCTGGGCTTTTTTACCTCGGCGCGTATTGCTGAACAGGTGCGCTCGGGTATCCAGGCCCTGCCGCGCGGCCAGCGCTACGCCGGCCTGGCCATGGGTTTCACCACCTTTCAGACCTATCGCTATGTGCTGCTACCGATGGCGTTTCGCATCATCATCCCGCCGCTGACCAGCGAGACGATGAATATTTTCAAGAACTCGTCCGTGGCGTTTGCAGTGTCGGTGGCCGAACTCACCATGTTCGCCATGCAGGCGCAGGAGGAAACCTCGCGCGGTATCGAGATGTACCTGGCCGTGACGGCCTGCTACATCGTTTCGGCGTTCGCCATCAATCGCATCATGGCCTTCATCGAAAAACGTGCGCGTGTGCCGGGTCTGATCGTGGCCGGTGGATCGGGAGGGCACTGAGATGGACATGAATCTTGATTTTTCCTTCTACAACTGGGACCTGATTTCCAACTTTGTGCTCAAGGGCCTGTATTTCAGCCTCATGCTCACGGTGGTGGCAACGATCGGCGGCGTGATTTTCGGCACGGTGCTGGCGCTCATGCGGCTGTCGGGCAAGAAGTGGCTGGAGGTGCCCGCCACCATCTACGTCAACGGCATGCGCAGCATTCCGCTGGTGATGGTGATTCTGTGGTTCTTCCTGCTGGTGCCCGCAACGTTTTACGGCATCTTTGGAAGCATCGGGAGAGATTACCGTGCCGAAATGTCGGCGGTGATCACCTTCATTGCTTTCGAGGCGGCGTACTTCAGCGAGATCATGCGCGCGGGTATCCAGTCCATCCCGCGGGGTCAGGTGTTTGCGGGCCAGGCCCTGGGCATGACCTACGGCCAGAACATGAAGCTGGTGATCCTTCCCCAGGCCTTCCGCAACATGCTGCCGGTGCTGCTGACGCAGACCATCATCCTGTTCCAGGACACCTCGCTCGTTTATGCCATTGGTGCTTACGACATGCTCAAGGGCTTCGAGGTCGCAGGCAAAAACTATGGCCGCCCCATTGAGGCCTACCTGGCAGCTGCAGTGATCTATTTCGTCATGTGCTACGCGCTCTCCTGGGCGGTCAAACGCCTGCACCAGAAGATCGCCATCATCCGCTGAAGCACAAGAGACCGAGGAACAAGAAATGATTGAACTCAAGAACGTATCCAAGTGGTATGGCCCCGTGCAGGTGCTGACCGACTGCTCCACCAGTATCCAGAAGGGCGAGGTGGTGGTGGTGTGCGGCCCGTCGGGCTCGGGCAAATCCACATTGATCAAAACCATCAACGCACTCGAACCCTTCCAGAAGGGGGAAATCTATGTGGATGGCGTGGCCGTGCACGACCCTCAGACCGATTTGCCCAAGCTGCGCAGCCGTGTGGGTATGGTGTTCCAGCACTTCGAGCTGTTTCCGCACCTCTCGGTGACGGAGAACCTGACCATCGCGCAGATCAAGGTGCTGGGCCGCAACCCCGATGACGCGAAGAAACGCGGTCTGAAAATGCTCGAACGCGTGGGTCTGATGGCGCACAAGGACAAGTTTCCCGGCCAGCTCTCCGGTGGACAACAGCAGCGGGTGGCGATTGCGCGTGCGCTGTCGATGGACCCCATCGTCATGCTGTTCGATGAGCCCACCTCGGCCCTTGACCCCGAAATGGTGGGCGAGGTGCTGGACGTGATGGTCGGTCTGGCCAACGAGGGCATGACCATGATGTGCGTGACCCACGAAATGGGCTTTGCGCGCAAGGTCAGCCACCGTGTGATCTTCATGGACGTGGGTGGAAAGATTCTGGAAGACTGCTCGAAGGAAGAGTTCTTCAACAACCCCGACGCGCGCCAGCCCCGCACCAAGGATTTCCTCAACAAGATCCTGCAGCACTGAGAGCGCAGCACAGCAATTCAGCGGCACCTTCGGGTGCCGCTGGTGTTTTCGGGCTGGAGCAGTGGGTAAGATGCGCATGGCCGGGATGTTCCGGCGCGGCCGCAGGGCCAGAACGAGAACCTGAATATGTCGCAACCCGTGGTCATCACCGCCGAACTCACGCCTGAAAATGCCCAGGCACTGGCGCAGTTCGTCAAACGCATCAGCCACGAGGCAATCCGTGCCTGTTCCAGCGACGATGCGGAAACCTTCCTGGTGCGCGACGCCCTCGATTCGCTGCGCGAGGCACTGGACCTGGCCGGGTTTGATCCCGTGTAACCCTTTTTGGGGCGAAGGCCGCTTGCAGGGCGCGCTGCAACCAACGCATGGCAAGGGAGTAATGGGACAATTGTGACCATGACCGCCGCCCAAGACACCCTTACCATCACCCGCCCCGACGACTGGCACCTGCATGTGCGCGACGGCGCGGCCCTGCACACCGTTGTACCCCACACCGCAGCCCAGTTTGGCCGCGCCATCATCATGCCCAACCTGCGCCCGCCTGTGACCACGGCGCAGCAGGCACTCGAATACAAGGAACGTATCCTCGCGGCCGTGCCCGCAGGCGTGGCGTTCGAGCCGCTGATGACGCTCTACCTTACCGACAACCTGCCGCCCGAGGAAATCGCGCGGGCCAAGGCCGCCGGCGTGGTCGCCGCCAAACTCTACCCCGCTGGCGCCACCACGAACAGCGATGCGGGCGTGACGGACCCGCGCAAAACCTACAAGACCCTGGAGGCCATGCAGAAGGCGGGCCTTCTGCTGCTGGTGCACGGCGAGGTCACCAGCCCCGAGATCGACCTGTTCGACCGTGAAGCGGTGTTCATCGAGCAGCAGCTCATCCCGCTGCGCCGCGACTTCCCCGAGCTGAAAATCGTCTTCGAGCACATCACCACCAAGGAGGCGGCGCAGTACGTGCAGGCGGCCGACCGCTTCACCGCCGCCACCCTCACGGCGCACCACCTGCTTTACAACCGCAACGCCATCTTCACCGGCGGCATCCGCCCGCACTACTACTGCCTGCCGGTGCTCAAGCGCGAAACGCACCGCCAGGCGCTGGTGCAGGCCGC
>C687J35021_10002636_pt1 | contig 12648 bp, 18 predicted proteins | sample RifCSPhighO2_12_FD_35021 | JGI IMG/M metagenome (IMG submission 35021)
CTACTACAGGCAGAAGAATGACGAGCAAGACGCTTTGAGGGGGCAATCATCTAGGAACCTTCAAAGCTCGCTTCTTGGGGCAGGATTGGGGCTTGTTAGTGGGATCGGAGGCGGATATCTCGGGGGTCTGGCTGGCGGTGCTGGCTTCGCTAAGGGACTAGGCGGCATGGGCGGGCCGATGCGATCTATTGCCGGAAATTATGGTAGCAATTTGCCATTCATGCAAGGATTTTATCCTAGGAGATAAGTTATGCCAGAATACAGATCACCTTCATTTCTAAAACCAAGGACTTACGAAGAAATACCACAGAGCATTGACGCTCTTTTCAATGCCTACCAAAAATCACGTCAACAGTCTTTTGGTGAAGCTAGTCAGGCATTTGGCCTACAGTCACAACTAGCCGGACAAGGCATTGACCCTTCTGGCTATGATCCTAATAATCCAGGTGCTTTCTTTGAGCCACTTTTGCAAGAGGCTAGGGCCAAGAAAACAAAAGCTACAGAAGTACAAACGGCAGAACTAGCAAAGACGCAAGCAGAGACAGCCGCCGCTAATGCTCTTGCGGCTCAGAGGAATACTTTTGCAAGTATGGGAAGTGCTGGCGGTCTTGGCCTTGAAACTGATCCTCGTTCTGGGCTTCAGTTTTTGCCAGCTTCTAGGCCAGGAGGACAACCACAAATTATACCAGGACAGTCGTTATCATCAGAGGTCATGGTTAAGAAAACATTTGCTGACGACGCTTTATCTAACCTGAACGAAATAGAAGAAGCTCTAAAAATGCCAAATGCGCGAGAGATGATTATAAAAACAGGTGGAAGTCTACAAAGATTAAAGTCTCTTGGTGATCCAGTTGCAGAAAAACTTGCAAATGCCATACTGCAAGCTGGAGATAACGAGGGCAGGTTTAGGTCTGGTGCTGCTTTCAGAGAAGGAGAAGAAGAGATGTATTTAAGAAGATTGCTTGATCCAACAGGAACCACTGAGGGCAATCTTGACAGGGTAAGAAGAAAGAAGGAATTTTTCAATAAAGCCTTGAAGAACATGGCACAAGGAAGGCCAATGCCGGGGGGCCAACAAGGTGATCCAATTAGGAGAAATGCAAGGATTAATGGACAAATAGTACCGATGGTAAGCACCGACGGCGGTAAAACATTTAAGAGGGAATAATATGCCCGACTACTACAGGGCCGAAGATTTAGATTTTGTTGATGACAACAAAACATATCGCGCCGAAGAACTAGAGTTTGTTGATTCTCCAAGTGGGACTGTCCCACAACAGCCACAAGAACCGCCACCTAATCCTAATTATGAATTAGGCATAAGAACATCCATCCCTAGCGCTTTGCCAATTTCTAATAGGAATATTGAACCGTCTGGACAGGGGCCTGATATTACAAGGGCTTTGCTTACAAATGAGCCAACTAGAGGGATGGCTGAATCTCTTGTCCGGTCAGGTCCGTCAACGGCATTAGGTATAGCAGGGGCTTCTGCGGGCCCATTAGGGGCTGGTGCCGGGGGCATGGCAGGGGAATCACTTAGGCAGTTAGGGGTTAATGCCTATGCTGGGTATACTGGTAGGGAATATACCAAACCGCAAGAGGTGTTAAAACAAACAGCCATCGAGGGTGTTTTGCAGGCTTCTGGTGAAGCTGGAGTCCGTGCGATTGGGGTTGTTGGCAAATACGGAATGAGCAGAGTCCCTACTGCATATCGTCAATTATTTGGGATACCAGAACAGACTACGGAATATGTATTAGGACGTGGTGCAAGGAATGTTTTGACTCCTGAAAACGCAACAGATGATGCGGCTCAGAGTGCGCTAGAAATGATGCAGGGGCATTTGGTCGGTCAAAAGAAGGGCGCAGGGAATGTGTTAAGCAAGGTTGAGGACGCAATAGCTTCATCCGGCGAAAGTGAAAGATTATTTGATACTTCACTTGTTGCCAAGAAGTTACGGTCTTTAATGGAAAAGAGGGGGCTTTCCGGCGAAACTTCTGGACTTGCGGTAAGTGGTGATGTTGCTGAATTAAATACTATCGCGTCGAAATTAGAAAGCGGCCTTATTTCTGGTGCTGATTTAATAAAGATAAAACGCCTTTTAGACGATAAGATTAAATATGTCCCAGGCCAATTAAAGCCCATGAGTTCTACGGCTGAAAAAATGATTAGAGATGTTGCAAGCGATTTGAGAGGTACAATAAATAACGCATACCCTGAGATAAAAGCGGCTAATTCTGAATTCAAAAAAGCAGCAGACCTTTATAATAAGTATCGAAAACCGCTAGGCGGTCAAAGTGGTATCGAGGATGATATTTTTGCAGATGAAAAGGCTATGCGTAGGTTACGCCTTGAGTTTGAGCGTGGCGGCGGTTCGCGTAAGGCACTTGCCGAATTCGATCAGCACATAGCCAAAGGACAAAACCTAATGCAGAATTTCTTTGATACGGTGGCGGCAAAGGAATTTGCAGGGGCTTCGCCTAGGCAATTATCACCGTCAAGTCCAATTCTTAGAGGTCTTGCTACATTGGGGATATCGGCTCCTGCTCTTGGCGGTGCGGCATTGAAAGCAGGGGAGGCGGCGTACCAAACAGCCAGCCCTCTTATTGGTCCTGGTTCAGCCATTTTACGCTCAGGGCCGTCAACTTTAAGGAATTACTATCTTGGGCTTCAAAATAGATGATAAACCTTGCTTTACTTATCGCTATACCATTGTGGAGTCAGTCGATATCATCCGCATCAAAGACTAATTCATACAATGAGACTAGGATAGACGATCATGATATTTCGATTCGTGAATTGCGAAATGGCAGACCGTCAATAACTGGTTCTCCTGAGTACCTTTCCTTGCTTAGAGTTTCGTCAGGGATTTACTTTTCTGATGGGACTATCCAAACTACTTCTGCGCCTGTTGCAAGAGTTCCTATCGTTTTTTCTACATCTACCCCAAGCGGATCAGGGACTAATACTGTCCTAGGTGTTTGCGTGTCTGGATCAACAATCCCACTAACTCTAGCTGGCGGCGGGCTGGCTTGCGGGTACTCTGGAAGCATATCAAACACTGGCGGCGTTGGCACGGTTTGGGCGATACTGACCAATGGTGTTTTGCCTTCTGGCTTCACGGCAACAACTGGTTTTGTAGATCATCTCAATACCCTATCTGCTAATGGTACGAATGTAAGCTCTCAATGGCAATCAACAGGGACCTATAACGGTAGCATGAATATTTGCATGACCGTGGCGACAAACTCAGGGACTTGGGTTGTGCCTGGGGCAACCAACACCGGGTTTACGGATATCGCTCAATTTTGGTGCAGGGAGATTAGATAATGGAATATATCTATGCCTTCATGCAGATGGTCGGGAAATATGGTCCTATTTTTTCCATAGCGGCGATTAGTATGCTGGCAGCGATATCTCTAACAGCCTACTATCTAAAGACCAAGATCGAGCTAATGCGCCATGAAACTACATCAAGAGAGAATGAGAGGCTTGCCGAGGTTCAGGCCCGCGAGCGCGAGCGTCAGGCCCTTGTATCGGAGCTTGGAGCTACAAGGGCGCAACAGCATACTTTTATGACCAATCACCTAGAACATGATAGGCAGGGCAGGGAAGAGATTATAAAGGCCATGCAGGAGCAGGTATTGACACTTCGCACCATGTCCGAGGACCTTAAATCTCACCGTGTAGAAGAATCCGCTAGATCGGCGCAGTTCCATGAGAAATTAAACGAAATTCACCTTGAAATAAGGGGCAAGCATGAATAGGTTCTGGGAAAAAGTATTTGGATTTATTTCTAGCCAAATAGTTAAGCAAGATTTGAGCAGGGCAGGAGCATCTGGTGACGCTAAGATTGCGACTTTTTCCATGCCTATCGCGGCTACAGGCTATGATGCCATGTCGGAAGAAACTGGAATACGCTCCAATATTGTCGGGTTTATGCGTACTCAGATTGGCAAGCCATACCGATTAGGAGCAGAGATATTAAAAGGTTTTGAAATGGACGCAGACGATTGGGATTGTTCAGAAATAACCGAGGGATCATACCGAAGTTTTGGAAAATTCCTACCCGACGGAGCCCAACAACAATACGATTTTTGTCAGCCAGTTAATAAATCTATGCCTGGTGATTTGGGATTTCTTTGGTCTGATAAACGAGGCAAGATCGGCCATGTGATGATGTACACAGATATAGGTACTTTGATCCATGCGGTAGGCGGGAGAGGAGTGGTCGAGGACCCTATTAGTATGTGGGAACACATACCGCGCTGGCGTGGAATTAGAAGGCATCCAGATTTTGCTAGGCCAATTGCCGATAGGATGTAAATGGAGGATCAATGGAAAACAAGGAAATAGTTGAAAAAGCGTTAACCGCACTTAGGGAATCGTCCGCTGAATTTAAGGCGGCGGCTATCGAGCTAAAAGGATCAAGGGGATTCTTCGCCATCCTAAAGACGGCTGGCAAGGTCATACCTCCCCTAGTGCGCGAGATTGAGGCTAACGTAAAGGCTCTAGGTCCTGAGATTGCGGGTGCCAAAAAGAGAGAGCTAGTCTTAGAGGGTATTATGTCCCTGCTTCCTCCGCTTCCGTGGTGGGCTCCTGAGTGGTTGGTCAGGAAGTTGCTAGGTAGGGCTATTGATTTAGCCGTGGCTGAACTGAACAAGAGGCTAGGCAAAAATTGGTAGGCCATGAGCGCATATCCTTGGAGTGACAAAAACGAGTCAGGGACATGGGAGCATACCGAAATAAACGGGCAGAAGGTTGTCTTATTCGCTTGCCCAAACTGCGGAAATAAAAACTCACTGGCAGACCATGAAATAGATCAAGATGGCCTTGTATTCCCGAAGCTGGATTGTGCTGGAAGTTCTTGCGGCTTTAATCAGTATATTGAGCTAAAAGGATGGGGGGAGCGTTGAGGAAACATGGATCACGCAATAAAGTACATGACAAGCGACAGGCTAAGATGCACCTGCACATGGGCTTACAACCTGGAAGATCGGGCGTTGTGGGGAACGCCGAAAGGAAACGACAAAATGCTAGACGCTCATTCAGTTCATGTGTTCTCGATGGAAGGAATATCAAAATACGAGGTATAGCCACTTTGCTGGAAGCCATGCGCGAAGTTTCACGCCCTGGCGGTATGCACCGTATCCGGCTGGCGATGAACAACTACCGTAGACTCACAGACAAGGGGGCTAAATGATCCATCACATTTCACGCATACCTATTAATCAGGGCGGTGCTACTCTGTTTGTTTTCGCGGATCGGCAGCAGGGCGGTGATGGTTACAGCAAAGAAGCATGGCAAGAGTTTAAGCATGAGTTTCAGACTACGCCTAATTCCTGGGCTATAGGTCTTGGCGATTATGGCGATTGGTTGCGTCCTAGTTTGCGCCCGCACCTGACAAACGCAATGTCAAAAGACGACTCTGCAAGGCAAGCATTTGATTCAGCAATCCTGAAGCAACATGACGAAATTATTAACGATATGGAGTTTTTGAAGGGGAAATTAATCGGAATCCATGCCGGACATCATCTTTGGGAGTTCGCCAATGGGATGAATACGGATCAACGTCTAGCCTCAGCGTTGAATGCCCCTTATCTTGGATGGATTGCTTCGACAAGAATAGCTCTTTCATATGGCAATAAAAGAGATGGGCGTGTGGATAGATCATTTGTCTATACCATGATTTCAACTCATGGAAATGCCAACGGAAGGAAGGTGCCCGCCGCTTTGGCCTACCTTGAAAATAATTATGCGAGCGCGTTTATAGCGGATCAGTTTTGCATGGGACATGGCTGCAAGAATGCAAACGATACACCTTTTAAGCGAAATCTTGTAAGACGTGTTGGACCTGCCGGAATGGATATCCAAATTCCACGGCTCTTAGTGGTGGGTGGATTCAGTGAGGGCTATACCGATGGATGGAAAGCGTCCTATGTCCAACAAGCCGGATTCACTCCGCAGCCGATGGGCTATGGTGTAATAAGATTTAGTCGCACTAGCGGTAATTATGGTCTAATAGCAAAGGGGCTGGCTTCGAGAAAAACACCATTACTTAAAGTCGAGCAACTCAACCGAGTCTTGGAAATGTAATGTGTCAGAAAAATTCTACCGCTGTGATTGCGTCAAGTGCAAGTCTGATATAATTTTCTTCCTAAAAGACGGCGGCATAACAAGACTCTACTGCGGTAAGTGCTGGCATTATATTGATGTAAAAGATAAACCTGACTAATTCCTCGTCTTAGAAAAATAACCCTTGCTTTTTTTTGGTATCTCTGTTATAATAATTTCGTGAAGATGTCAGGGACCAAAACACCGCCTAGACTTCGCGTCTGCCGTTCGCTACCTGGCATCTTCACACATTCCAGCCATGCGGCGGCAGACGCTTTTGTTTCTGCCAGGAGATATTAAATGGGTAGTCATGATTATGGGCAGGCAGCCGAGTTTATTGCTATTTACCAGAAGCGGGAAGGTAAATACAAACTTCCGTGGACGCGCGCTTATAACAATATAATGGAGAGATGTAGGGGAAAGCAACATCGAGTTAAACATCTTTATTCAGGGATTGGTTGTGATATAAAACCATCAGAGTTAAGGGAATTATTTTTTAGAGATAAGGCTTATTTGATGAAACAGCCGAGCGTTGACAGAATTAATCCAGATGGAAATTATGAAGCCACCAATGTACAGTGGATTGAATTTAAAGAAAATAGAAAAAAACGGGCATTCTCCGATCCTGCCAGAGCAGAAGGATATAAAACAGTAAGCGACGGGCTTATTAATCTTTTTGAAAAACAGAGATGGTTACCACACATTAGAAAAAATTTTATTAATAAATTCAGAAAAGATCAAAAACTAACAAAAAGTAAAGCTATATTAAAAACAGAGTATTGAACATGACAAAATTAATCACCTTCTCATCCCTATACTACCTAGCCCACTTTATCGCTTGGGCACTTGGAGGATTTAGAATACAATGAAAAAAGACGATGAAAAACCAAAGCGCAAACGCAAAATAAACACATCGTTTAATAGCCCTTGGCATAACCACCCCGTTCACGCTTCCCATCCTAAATATTATGATCGGCAGGATTGGGATAGGAGCGAATAAAATTAGAAAAAAAGAATCAACTAAAAATAGGATAATGAAAATGTTGGCAAGAAAGAATCGTCTTAACTGCGTGATAGCCTTCGGCTGGACTAAGAACCGCCTAATGAAAACTGGCTTGAAGGCGATCAGCCCGACAGTATGGGGTTGGAGCCCAAAAGCAATGATAGTGGCTGGCTGGACTAAGGAATCAATTACAGACACTGGCTGGACTAAAAGTGACTTGAAAATCTGCGGTTGGAGCGAGATTGACCTGGCATATGCTGGTTGGACCAAGCGGGCCAAGATGTTAAAAAAATAACATGGAATATATCTGGAACCATTACGGCATTACAAAATCAGTCAGATGTCAGGGCTGTGGATCGTGGAAGGCAATCAATAGCGATTGCCAGTTGTGCAAACCAAAAAAGGAGAATAAACCATGCCAAGAGGCAGACTAAGCCATAACGTAAAATACTACGGCGTATTTACTACGTCGAAAGGCGAGAAGCGAGAAGCGTATATCCTTTGGGATCAGGACAATGCGGATCAGGGATTTATGATTCGCTCACGAGAAACCAATAAGCCTATCCGCAATGATAGGTTTGCGACCATGCTTGAGGCTAAGAACGCTGGATTTACTCCTAGCGGCGTGGCATCACCTGTGGTTGAGGAATTAGCGACCGTAGCTTGATGATATGGCTTGCCTGGGAGCCAGTAAGGTACGGCGGTACCACCAGGACAATTTAAGCATCACTAAAAATAAAGGAGAAATAAAATGAGCAACACTAAAGAAAATACAGTCCTGGCGATTGAAAAAACAAATGACAAGCCAGGAGCTTGGCTAAAGGTCAAGGTCCTGGGTGACGACGGCAAAGAGAGAAACCCTATGCTTACAGAGCCAGCAGTTATCGAAATCGTGAACAAGGCAGGGGTAGGTATTTACGAGTTTGTAAGCGAGAAGGACGGCAAGTATTGGAAGGTGACTAGTGCTAAGTTCTTGCGACCGCTAAACGGATCGGCGGCACCTGCCTCACAAACTCCCGGCAATCCCGGTCAATCCTACACTCCCAGGAATCCCGGTCAAATAGACGCTAATACGCTGTTACAGAACAAGGCCATAACTTCTCAAGTCGCCATGAAGGTGGCAGGCGAAGTCATGGGCCATGCCATAGCTAATGGTGCTTTCAAGATTAAGGAAGGTGTTGATGTTGGTGGCTTGTCAGAGGCCGTCAATGTCCTGGCCGGAATGTTGATTCAAACTGCTGGCGGCTTCCTTCTTCCGCTACAGCCAGAAGGTAAAAAAGATGGTTCCTACAAAGACGATTCTGGTAGGACGCATGTTCCCGTTGACCAGGAAGGAGCATAACATGGAAGCCCAAGTAGATCGTAGGATTAAGCTACCACCTGCCAGATATCATGTTGATATGAAAGTGGTGGGACGGTCCCACAAGTACATAGTTACCGAGGACAGCGGGAAGGTTAGTACGCTCAATTCGGTTACTGGCGTATTGGGCGTGATCGCAAAACCGCAATTAATTCCGTGGGCAGCAAATCAAGCCAGCGAAAACGCAGAAAGAGCATTAATGTCTAGGCTTGAAGGTGCCAAGTCAAAGAAGATAACTTTGACCGAGGAATGGATCAAGGGAGTTATTGCAGAAGCCAAGAAGGCACCTGAGAAGATCAAGACCGATGCCGCTGACCTAGGCACAAGAGCCCATGCCTATTTCGATCAGTTCATTCGCGGCGAGGCACCTGAAATTATAGAGGACGACCTAAAGCCAGCCGTCAACGCCTTTAACGATTGGTTCGGAAAGTCAAACCTAACCATCGTCGGAGGGGATACCAAGGTTGCGTCATTGGTTCATGGCTATGGAGGGGCCTTGGATTTCCTGGCGATTGATGAGGAGGGTTGTTGGGTTTTAGGAGATTTTAAGACGAGCCGTTCAGGAAAATATGCGGAATATTCGCTCCAAGTTTCTGCCTATGCAAATGCGTTCAAAGAAACTTACGGGATATCGTGTGGGCGAGCAATCATCCTGAGATTCAGCAAGGTTGAACCTGCCGAGTTTGAGGCAAGCGAATTATGCGATATGAAAAATTCTTTTGCCGCCTTCTTGGATGCTAAAAACCTTAAAGAGAAATTGGCCCAAGAGCATTTCTGCCCATGACCAACGAAAAAGACAGTGCTAAACAAAACATAACTAAACTCTGTTGGTGGTGTGAGAATTTTTATTATTCAGCTGGCGATGATGGATATTCCGAATATACACCGGGGTATTCTCCGTCAATGTCATGTAATAAAGATAAATGGACATTTAATTTTAACATTGATGGTCAAGAGGATATGGAGGCATGTATAACTGCCGCCATGACTTGCGAACACTATGAAAAAAAGTAACGAAGAAGCGACCGCGCCCCAGGGAGAAATCCCTGTGGCCGTGGGCCAAGAGTGTATCCATTGTGGGCCTAGTCAACATATCCCAGGTAGTAAAATACGGACCAATATTGAGGGGGAATGTCCGGCTTGCGGAAAGCAATTAATACCAAATGCAAAAATGATCCAGTCAGAACCAGAAAAGAAAAAGCGAGAGCTACCGCGATTCGACGACCTAGGCCCTAACGCGCCAACATTTGAGGAATATTTTAACCTAAAGATTGAGTACATAAAAGTGATTCAGTCCCTTATGGCGAAGTCATTGAGCGACGACCTGGCAATAATGGATAGTCAGGTTAGGGAGATAGAAGCGCACCAGACTAACATGAAAAGTATCCTGGCGTGGTCGGACGGATATCTTGATGTTTCGGAGCATCTTAGCTTGAGTGGGATGCCGTCAAGGGCTAATGATTGGACTGACCTGGATCGGCAGAAGGCCCTAGCCGCCGCCGTGGTTAGGCAGAGGCGGTTTAGGGGAGTGGTTAGGGGTATTGTCGAGTCCATGCAAACAAGGATCAGCTATGCTCAAAGCTGCATGAAGGCGTTTGGTAGAGAGGGAGGACGGCCTTGAAATTCACCCGCCCAACCCTAGCCGACTACCTAGCCAAAAAGCAAGCCAAAAAATCACGGAGAAAAGATAACGCCAGATTCATAGCCAAGACTCAAGGCAAAAAAGTACAACAATCCCGCTCCAAAATACGCGCCCAAATTTGGAACTTGACCAGTTTGATTGTGAGGATGCGCGACCGCAAAATAGCTGATGGTAATTGCTTGATCTGCCGAGCTAGACCAATAACAGTTTGCTATCACATCATCCCGGCGATGGAAGGCGACTCGATTAGATATGACCTTAACAATTTGGTAGGTGCTTGCTCGTCTTGTAACTACGCAGAATTTAGATGGCGGCGGCGATATGCCGAAAAGCACCGAGCAATCTTCGGCAAAGAAAAAATAGAAATGCTTGAAGCCCAAGCGCGAGAGACAGTCAAGTTCAGCACGTCGGATTTAATAACGCTGAGAGATTTTAGAAAGACGCAGCTTGAAACTAGGAATTTTTAGGTGTTGCTTTCCTATGCCTTGTCATGGTACAATGCGTTTGTGACCAATGGACTGAGGCAAACTTCGCCGTGTTCTAGTGCCCTGGCATTGGTCACACAATCCCACCGTCTAGGACACGGCCTTTTTTAATGTCATACATAAACTTAGACTTTGAATATTTGGAACACCCTAAAACAAAAAGACTCATAGCCATGATAGGACCATTAGGGGAGATAATGCCAGTAAGGGCGTGGCTGTACTGCGCCAAGTACCACGAGCGCGATGGACGCTTCCAAAACTACTCTGACAAAGAAATAGAGTCTTGCCTTAATTGGCCTGGTGACAGTGGTAAATGTGTCAGGGCGATGGCCAAGGTTGGGTTTTTTGGTAAGGATGCCAAGGGCTATTATTGCCATGACTGGAAAGATCACCAAGGCCATATCTCTGCCATAAAAGACCGCAATAAACTCGTAGCCATTACAAGATGGGAAACTATACGAAAAAAAGCAAAAGAAGCAGCGCGACTGGCAAAATTAAATAATTTCTCAGACGTAAAAGAGGCGAGTACCAGTGGTATACCACAGGTATACCAAAAAAGTACCACAGGTGTACCCCTAAATACGGATAGAACGGATAGAACGGAACGGTTGGGCAGGAATAAGGTTTTAACAACGGATACTAATTAACTACTAGCATATGATAAGCCTACTAGATGAATTAGCAAAGAAGAAAAACCTGCCGCTGAACTTCCTGGCTGAATTGGGAGTGAGCGACGATCCGCGAGGAATCGCCATAACCTACCGCTTGCCGGATGGGAGCGCGGCACCACGACAAAGAATCAGAAAATCACTATCGGCCAAAGACGGTTTCCGATGGATGGGAGAAGGCGATATAGTTCCGTATGGACTTTGGAGGTTAAAAGACAATGCAAAAAAATACCTCATACTCGTCGAAGGTGAGTCAGATTGCTGGACCCTTTGGCTTAATGGCTTCCCTGCCCTGGGTCTACCGGGGGCGACGACGGCCAAAACACTCAAACACGATTACCTCTCTACTCTTTCGATTATTTACATTTGGCAAGAGCCTGACCAGGGGGGAAAGGAGTTTGTATCGGGACTGAATAAGAGGCTTTACGATATCGGATGGGCCGGACAAACCAAAATAATCGCTGTAGAGGGCTACAAGGACCCTAGCGCGATTTGGATAGGTGAGGGTAGGGAGTTTGGCAAACTCATGCGCTACAGCCTATCCTTGGCCCTTCCAGGGCCTATCTACACACCACCGCCAGCCAAAATCCTGCCCAAAACTAGTTATGTAGGCAAATTGGACGCCGAAAAGATAAAAAAAGCCTCAGAAGTACCACTAGAAACTTTGGTAGATACCAAAAACGGATATATCCTTTGCCCATTTCACAAAGATACTAGGCCGTCAATGTGGGTAAAAAATGGTTATGGGTATTGCTTTTCATGTTCTAAGATTATGAACTCGATAACCTACCTGAGAAAAGTCAAAGGTTTAAAATTCCATGAGGCGGTAAATATGTTGTGCGGAGATAAAAAATGAAAGGCTATAAAGGCTTCAATAAAGATTTGAAATGCCAAGAACATCAGTTCGAGATTGGCAAGGAATATGAGCATAAAGGCGAAGTTAAATTATGCTCTTCAGGCTATCACTTCTGCCTTAACCCGCTTCATGTTTTGCGGTATTATAATCCGGCTGAAAGCAGGTTTACTGAGATAGAGGCCGATGGAGTTAGCGAAGGACAAGAGGGATCAGACAGCAAGAGGGCTTGTAAATCAATCAAAATAGGATTAGAAATCAGTCTTAAACAGTTGATTGAGGCAGGGATTAAATTTGTTTTTGAGAAAGTTGATTGGTCTAAAGCGGCGGCTCAGACCCACGGGTATTATTCGGCGGCTCAGACCCACGGGAATTATTCGGCGGCTCAGACCCACGGGTATTATTCGGCGGCTCAGACCCACGGGAATTATTCGGCGGCTCAGACCCACGGGAATTATTCGGCGGCTCAGACCCACGGTGATTCTTCGGCGGCTCAGACCCACGGGAATTATTCGGCGGCTCAGA
>C687J35021_10002639_pt1 | contig 12646 bp, 15 predicted proteins | sample RifCSPhighO2_12_FD_35021 | JGI IMG/M metagenome (IMG submission 35021)
TNAGACCAGCGTATGTCGGAGTACTTAGATAGCGTCCGCCACGACCTTCCAGAGTACGCTGCAACGCCGACCTCATCATCGACGTTGCCAGCACTATGCCGACTTCGGCGAAGGTTGGAGACTGTGTCTGAAGGCAGCAGGCAGGGCGCCGCTTCGCACGAGCCATCTATTGCCTGGAGCTAAACCGCCCATGCGGCCAGTGACAAAGCACGCTATTCACCACCCAGTAGCGCACGCCGTCCAGACGCAACCCCTTTCCGACGTGCGCAGCGGGCTCGTGCGGGAGCAGCGTTCGCTATTTTCCACACTGGAACGCGCCCGCAACTTCGAAGGCAGCTCCAAGGGCTATGCCGGCGAGGCCCGTGGGGCAAATATCTGGGCGACGCCACCATGGCCAGCACCATCCTGAACCGGCTCATGCACCGCTGCGCGATGCTGGAGTTCGAGGGCAAGAGTTACCGATTGAAGGAGGCCGCCTCACGCATCACCGCCACGCCCGTATAGTCACCATCCGTCCGTCCTGCCTGGAGCAGTTTGACCGGCCATAAGTGGAGCAGTTTGGGGTGGCCATCGGGGGAAGATTGTAGGGATCCAGATACGCGAGGCAGAGCGCACCTTTCGGAATCGCCTTGAGCACTTGATCCACGGTGGCTTCGGCAGCACCTGGGAAAGCAGTGGCCGGAGCCCCCATGGCCCGCAATCGCTCTGCGCAGGCCGATGCACGAGTTTCGTCCAGATCACCGACGAGGCAAGAGATGAAAGCCAGGGCGTCAAATCGACGCTCGATCACATGAGTTCGATGTGCTGATGGATCCTGTCCACCAAAACATCAAAGTCCGGCTGCCCCTGGTAGTACAAAGCGGCGGTCCTGCGGTATTCCTGCGCAAAGCGCTGACGCTGCTCAGCGTCGGCCAGCAAAAAAGCCGGATTGCGCGCAATGACCTGCTCGTCGCCGGTACGGAACCGCTGCGACTTGCGTTCTTGGTACGCAGGTGTGTTCATGAAGGTCCGAACCTCCTCCAGCCCCAGCAGACAGTACACGTCGTAGTAGTGCCGCAGGAAGTTGGCCGGGAACGCCTGGGTTTCGTCCAGTCGGCGGTACTTGGTGGAGATCGTCTGCAGCTTCTCGACAAAGGTGTGCGTGGGGGCATAGCACGGTACAGCCACTGCGCGGTTATCCCCCACTGCCACCCCACGTTCCCTAGCAACGTCCAGCGCCCACGACGAGATCGTGACCGCCCGATTCGGGGCGGTGTCATCGAATCCAAGCTCCAGCAGGATGCCGTCCTTGACGCCAGAGAGCGCGGGAACACGCGGCGCATAAATCAAGCGAATGCCAGCACTGCGCATCTTGTCGTCGTCAAACTGGGTATCGCGCTCCACACTGTCGATGCCCGGAATACTGATTCGCGTTGCGAGTGCGTCGTAGTACGCACGCCGCGATTCAACATGCGCGGGCTTGTCCTGGTTGCGCCCCGTTTTCACGTCCATGCCGTCGGGCGGTTCAATGCGAATGTCGATGTCTTCGGAAAAGCGATGGATGACACCGAACCCCTTTGACAAGGACGTTCCACCCTTCAGCTCAAACTGAAAGCCCTGCGCCTGAAGGCCCCACAGGCAATGCATGATCCAGTAGTCTTTCTCGACAAGCATGGGATCAAGGCCACGCTCGTCTGCGACCACCGCCAGCAACTGATCGAAGTCCCTTCGTTCGTGCAGGAAATCAGCCACCCACCCACTCCCGCAGGCGCTTGCGCGTGGCCACGCTGCCAAAGCTCTCGGCTGCGCGCTGCAGGCGGGTGAAATCGAACGAAGGCAGTTTGCTGCGCGCCTGGCGCAAGACCGCATCACGGTCCTCCGCCAGTTCGTCCAGGTTGTTCAGCAGGTCCACATAAAGGAACTCCGGCGTCAGCTTCCTGGGAAAGCGCGGCTTCATCCGGAAGTCAAACTGCCGATTGCCGAGCTTGAAGACGCCGTGGCGCTTGTGGTTGTAGACCAGCGTTCGGTTGTAAAGCTGAGTCGTACCCAGACCCACGGCGTTGTAAGCCGAAGGCGAGAACACCAGGAAATCCTTGTCGCGCAGGAAGCCGCCCACCACCTGCTCATCGGTCGGCGGCAGTGGACCAAAGTTGGACTGTTTCGGTGCGTGGTACAGGCCTTGGGCCAGCTTCTTCAACTTTCCAGTAGCCACCAGTTCTCGCAGGTGCCGATCCACCGCCGTGGACAGGCGTGCGAGATCCTCCCGGCGGTACACAGCTCCCGGCCGCAACTCATCAGCAAGGTGGGAGGCCCCACCGCGCAATGAACCAACAGAAGATTGAACGGCGGTCAGCATGAAAGTTTTTTCATTGAAGTTTCATGCATTTTATCATTTATCAGTGGATTGGCGGTGAGGGCTTTTAAACCCCCGATCCCGCGCCATGAAAACCTCCAGCATGTGCGGAACCAGTGCCACGGCATCCACCGCCTCCCCATAGGTCTGCGCATGCAGCGCCGCATACCGGTCCAGCTCCGCCTTCAAACTTGCTGTGCAGGTGAAAGTCAGTTTGACACTCTCCGTCCTGGGCAGCGGCCCCAGCCGCAATCTCCTCGGCGTGCTCATCGTGGACCGCCCCTACCGCCACTGGCGAACAACGGCTGGTAGGGCCGCAGCACCAGATCCCGGTTCACGATCACCCGCACCGCCAGCCCCGGTCGCGCTGTCAGCGTCGGCTGCAGGTTCAGATTGCGCCGCGTCATCTCCTGCCCCACCTGGTTCACGCTGTCCTGCAGCCCATCGCGCCCCGCGATCACGACGCGATTGCCGTTCTGCCTGTTTTCGGGGGCGGCCAGCTCGGCGCCCACCCCGAGCAAGGTCGTCAGCGCCGCCCCCGCTGCAACCCGCCCCCAGTGCCAGTCCACCCCATCCTCCAGTCCAGCGTGCCCCGCCGGATCGGTGCCCACGAGGTTGTCGAGCGTGAGCGACGAGGTATCCGGCAGGACGATGCGGTTCCACACCATCTGCACCCGGCTCTGCCCATAGCTCACCTGGCTGTTGTAGCGCCCCAGGATGCGCGAGCCCTGTGGGATCAGCAGGTACCTGCCCGTGGCCGTGTCGTAGACCGGCTCCGTCACCGTGGCGATCACATCGCCCGGCAGGTCCGACAGGATCCCCGTCACAAGTGCTGCCGGAATCACCGTGCCGGCCATCACCTGGTAGGGAGAGGCAGGCATCTGCAGGCTTCCTGAATTCCGGGTTTCCGTAAAACCGCCTTTCAGGAAGGCTTCCTTCTGCTCCTGCCGGTTCTGAACAGCCGTGGGGTCCGCGGGCTGCGCCGCCGTCGAGGCAGGCCCCGCCGCCAATGGCTCGAATCCCGCCAACCCCGATGCCGCCGCAGGTGCTGCCATCGCCGCGGACTGCACGGCACCGTGCCCCGCCTGCGTTCCCCCCGTACGGAAAAACACCGGCGAGCCCGCTGCCGCCTCGGCCTCCTTGCGCAGCGCATCCGCCGGATCATGGCCCGGCGGCGCGTAGCCCGGCTCCATCGGCCCCTGCGCTTTCACGATGGCAGGCCCCAGGTCCCCCGGCAACGGAAGTCCAAGCTGGGGCACATCTGGCGGCCGCAGTCCGCCGTAGTCGGCCGGCAACCGGTCCAGTCCTTCGGACTTCGATACCCGATCGACGTTGTAAAGCTCCGAGGGATTCGCACCACGCCGGTGGCTGCCCTGCAGCGACCAGATGGTGGCGCCCAGCACGGCTGCGGCCAGGGAACCCACGAGAACCGCCAGCATGCGCCGGTTCAGCCGCGTCACGGGTCGCGGCGCGGCGCGCAACGCCACCGATTCGGGCGTGACCTTGGTTGGTTGCGGCGGGGTGGCAGCGTTGGAAGAGTCGCGGCTGTCCATGGTCACAGCCGCCCACCCGCACTGTCCGTGCGCTCAATGCGCACCACGTCGCCGTCCCGCTCCCCGCCTCCACCCAAGCGCAGCTCGGCCGCGCCAAACAACCGATCCACGATGTAGTACGGCGGCCGGAAGCGGTAGTTCACCAGTTGCCCATCCCCCTGCGCCCCGATCACGAACAGCGGCGGCAGCTCGCCCTGGGCAATGCCGGCCGGGAACTGGATGTAGACCTTCTCTCCATCATCAAAGGCACGCAGCGGCTTCCAGGCCGGGTTGCCACCACCGATGGCGTAGCGGAAACGCAGCTTCTCCAGCGACAGGCCGCTCTCGATGGGCGCAACCGCCTGAGCCGCCTGCGCCTGGCGCTGCAGGGCCAGCATCTTGTCCTTCGGGTACTCCCAGGACACCGAAGCCATCCAGGCCTTCTCGGTGGAGGTCAGCTCGACCAGGTAGGTGCGCCGGCTCGTGGTGATGACCAAGTTGGTCTTGAGGCCCGAGCGGATGGGCTTGACCAGCACCTTCACGCGCAGTGCCTCGCCCGTGCCGCTGGCCGTATCGCCCACGATCCAGCGCACAGTGTCGCCTGCGGCGACGGTGACCAATTCCTCGCCGGGCTGCAGCGCGATGGCTGTCACCCGGCCCGGCGCCGCATAGACCTGGTACAGCGCCCCATCGGTGTAGGGCCAGACCTGAATGGCGTTGACGTAGCCCTCGCGCGTGGGCGCCACACGGGCCTCGGCGTTGGCGCGTGCCACACGGGCCTTTTCGTCGTTGGGCTCGGGGGTGGGTCGAGCCTCACCGCCCTTGGGCAGGGGTTTCATCTGCGCTGGCATAGGCAGCACCTCGGGCACGGCCACTACCTCGATGGGCTTGGGCGGCTCGGGCAAGGCCTGGGCCTGGATGGGCTCATCGAGCGCAATCGATGGGGGAGGCTTGCCCTGGGTGCCGCAGCCCGTGGCCAGAACGGCCAGCAGGACCAGCGGCAGGGCGCGGTAGGGGATTCGTGCATTCATGGTTTCTTCACTCCTTCGCTGGAATCGAGTTCGCGGCTCCAGGACAGGCCGTTGACGTAGATGCCCAATGGGTTCTTGCGCAGGCGCTCCTCGGTGCGCGGGGCCTGTAGCACGATGGACAGCACGGCAGTCCAGCGCTCCAGCCCTGCCGCCTCGCCATTGACGTAGCGCCGCTCGGTCCAGCGCACCTGAAACGAGGCATCGCTGGCGCGCACCACGCTGTTGATGGCCACGGTCACCGAGTGCTGCCCGATGCGAGAAAACGGGTCCGCGACCCGCGCATAGTCGTTGAGCGTCGCCGCGCCCTTGTCCGTGGTGTAGTCGTAGGCTTCCAGCCAGTTCCGCCGCACCACGATGGGATCGATGGATAGCGAGCGCACATCGGTGACGAAGCGCGCCAGGTGGAACGCGATCTGCGCGTCGGTCGGCTGGTACGGCGTGGCCGCCTCGCCCACCGCGCGCACCTGCCCGGCCTGGTCCACCTCGATGACGTAGGGCGTCACGATGGACTGGGCCGAGCGCCAGACCAGGCCGCCCGCCATCAGAAGGGCCAGCGCCAGGGACCCAAAGGCCATGAACCGCCAGTTCCTGGCCTGCACCCGGGCCGAGCCGATGCGCTGGTCCCAGGCCTGTCCGGCCGCCTGGTAGGGGGTGACGGGTTCGGGGGTCTCCGAATACCGCCGCTGGGGTCGTTGGAATCGCATGGCTGCCCTCCTCAGGGATTGGATTCATCGCGCAGGCTCGGAGCAACGCCGCCGCCCGCATGGTCGCCGGCACGGATGGCATGCACGGCCGTGGTGGCTGCCTGGGTGGCCTGCTGGCGCCGCCGCATGCGCCGGGCCCAGCCCGGCTCAGACACAGGTGCCGGGGGCGCCGCATCCTCAGCACCACCCACAGAAGCGGTCTCCCCAGAGGGTGAAACGGCTTCGGAGACAAACCCCGTCGCGCGGTCCTTCATTGCCTGGACTCCGGCCGCAACCCGCTGGCCCACGGCGCTGGCCCCGGTCTTCGCGGCATAGGCCACACCCGCACCGGCTGCGCGGATGCCCTCCGCCCCCGAAGCGGCAGCACCTGCCTGGTAGGCCGACTTCACGCTGCCCGCCGCTGCCTGGGCGGTCCGCGCCACCGAGGCACCTCCACCGATGGCCGCTGTCGCTGCTCCAGGCGCCATGCGCGCCCCAGCCGCGACGGCAGAACCCGCGCCCACCACGGCCGCGCCACCAGCGACGGCCAGCCCTGCCGCTCCCAGCGCGGTGCCCGCCACCGCACCGGCGCCCAGCTGCGGCCCGCCCGACACCAGCCCCGTCGCGATCCCCGGCCCGAAGATTCCCAGGCCCAGCATCGACAGCGCCGCCAGCATGATGACCAGCGCATGGTCGATGGACGGCTCGGCTCCCGGTGCCGTCGTGAATTCGGAGAACAGCCCCGACCCGATCCCCACGATCACGGCCAGGACCAGTACCTTGATGCCAGAGGACACCACGTTGCCCAGCACCTTCTCTGCCAGGAAACTGGTCTTGTTCCACAGTGCGAATGGCACCAGCACAAAACCTGCGAGCGTGGTCAGCTTGAACTCCAGCAGCGTGACGAACAGCTGCACCGAAAGCACGAAGAAGGCCACGATCAACACCAACCAGGCGAGGAACAGCACGGCGATGGTGTCGAGGTTGGCGAACACCTCCGGAAACCCCACCAGCTCGCTGATTTGCGCCATGATGGGCCGCCCGGCATCGATGCCGACCTTGGCCAGACGCCCGGGCTGCAGCAGCTGCGCCTGCGTCATCCCCGATCCCGAGGCCGTGAGCCCCAGCCCGGCGAAGGACCGGAACACAATGCCGGCCAGCTGGTTGAAGTTGCCCAGGATGTAGGCGAACGCCCCCACGTACAGCACCTTCTTGACCAGCCGCGCGATCACGTCATCGCCCTGCCCCGACGCATGGCTCATCGCCCAGTACAGCCCCGCCAGCGTCACATCAATCCCCACCAGCGTGGCCGTCAGGAAACGCACTTCCCCGCCCAGCAACCCGAACCCCGAGTCGATGTAGCGCGAGAACACATCCAGGAAGCGGTCGATGACCGCAACGTCGTTCATTGCGGTCTGTCCTGGGCGGCCGATGCCGCGGATGCCCGCGGCCGGGCCGGCGTGTAGGGCGTCCCGCCCCCCATGAAGCGCCGACGCGTGGCCTCGGCCGCGGCGTTGCACTGTGCGTCGCCCACCTTGGCATGGTCAGCCTTGCACTGCGCGCGCAGTTCCTTGAGCCGCGCGGGATCAGCGGCCAGGGATTCCACGGATTCGATGGGGGCCGGCTTGTCGCAGGCCGCGAGCGCCAAGGCGACGGCGCCCAGAAGGAACAGCTTGTTCATGGCCTTCCCCTCATTGCCCGTAGAAACCCACGGCCACCGGGGTGTAGGGCGTGCCCTCGCTCTGGAAGCGCCGGCGCACCTCACGCGCCCGCTCCTGCACGGCCACCTGGCGGGCCTGTTCCAGCGCAGCAGCCCGGTCCTGGGTGATCTGCAGCTGCTGCGCCTGCATAGCTTGGCGGGACTGCAGCGCGAGCAGCTGGTTCGTGGCCTGCATCGCCTGCAGCGCGCCCACGGCCGACTGGCTGCGGTTAACCAGGTCCGTGAGCGTGCGTTCGTCGCTTGCGAAGCTGCGCACCGCTTGAGACTGCACCTGGGTCGCGGTGCGGAGCGCTTCGAGCGACTGCTGCCAGCGCTCGCGCGCATCCAGCGCCATCTGCCGACCGGACACGGTGGCTGCGTACTCCTTCGGGTAGAGCCGACGGAACTCGGACTCCATGTGCGCCACGTCGAACGCCAGCCCCTGAGCCTGGCGGATCAGCTCGTTCGTCGCCGCCATCGCCGCACGCAATTCCCCCAGCGCGCTGTGATCCAGGCTCGCGAGATTGCGCGCCTGGTTCTGCAGCTGCTTGATCTGGTTGTTGATCTGCTCCAGCGTGCGCGCGGCCGTGAGCACGTTCTGCGAATAGTTCGAGGGATCGAACACGATGCGCCCGCCGCCCAGGAAGGCCTGGGCAGGCATGGCGGTGCCGAGGGCCAGCGCAGCGGCAAGCGCCAGCGCCGCCTTGCGGCGAAGGAACAGGGACTTCAAAAGCATGGCAGGACTCCTTCAGGTGGTTGGAAACGGTGAAAACGTGGGAATGAGGTCGGCGGCCCAGTCCAGGCCCCGGTGGCGCAGCCAGGCAGCCGCGAAGGCGGACGGTGTGCCTGCGGCAGCGAGGGCCTCCTGGATCCGCTCCATCTCGCGCTGGTCCTCGGGCAAGGACGCCCCCGCGAAGGCCAGCGCCACGGGCCCCAACCCCAGGTCGAACACCCGGTTGCCCAGCCGAGACTGGTAGTAGTAGTCGCGCTTGGGCGTTGCCTGGGCCACGATCTCGATCTGCCGCCCGTTGAGCCCGAAGCCCTCGTAGACCGCGCGGATCTGCGGCTCGAAGGCCTGCGGGTTGGGCAGAAAAATCCGGCTCGCGCAGCTCTCCACGATGGCCGGCGCGATGCTGGAATCGCGGATGTCGGCGAGCGACTGCGTGGCGAAGACCACAGACACGTTCTTCTTGCGCAGCGTCTTGAGCCACTGGCGGATGCGCGCCGCAAACACCGGGTCGTCCAGGAACAGCCAGGCCTCGTCGAGGATCAGCAGCGTGGGCGCACCGTCGAAGCGCTCCTCGAAGCGCGCGAACAGGTACGACAGCACGGCCAGCGTGGCCGCGCGGCTGGGCATCAGTTCCTCCATCTCGAAGCACTGCACAGGCGAAGAACCGAGCCGGTCCGCGTCCGCATCCAGCAGTCGCCCATGCGCACCGCCCAGCACATAGGGCTGCAGTGCCTGGCGCAAGGCGTTCGACTGCAGCAGCACCGACAGGCCCGTGAGGGTGCGCTGCTCTACCGGGGCGCTGGCGAGGCTGGCCAGGGCCGACCACACGGCGTCGCGCTCAGCCGGCCCCACGGTCACACCCTCATGCGCGAGGCGCCCTTCGACCCACTCCGCCGCCCAGGCGCGGTAGCCATCCTGGTCGATGCGCGCCAGCGGCTGGAATGCGATCCGCCCGTCGGGCCCCAGGTCGTAGTGCTCGCCGCCCAACCCCAGCACCGTGGCCCGCATCGAGCGGCCCATGTCGAAAGCCAGGACGCGCCCGCCCGGGTAGCGCCGGAACTGCAGCGCCAGGGTCGCCAGCAGCACTGACTTGCCCATGCCCGTCGGGCCGACCACCAGCGTATGGCCCACGTCGCCGATGTGCGTGACCAGCCGGAACGGCGTCGCGCCGTCGGTGCGCGTCACGATCAGCGGCGGGCCATCGAGGTGGGCATTGCGCTCCTGCCCTGCCCACACGGCCGACACCGGCATCAGGTGCGCGAGGTTCAGCGTCGAGACAATGGGCTGGCGCACGTTGGCGTACACATGGCCCGGGAGGGAGGACAGCCAGGCCTCGACCGCGTTCAGGGTCTCGGGGATGGTAACGAAGCCCCGCCCCTGGATGGTCCGCTCCACAGCCCGCAGCTTCTCGTCGGCAGCCGTGGCATCGGCGTCAAGCACCACGACAGTGGCCGTCACGTAGCCGAACGCCACCTGATCGCCACCCAGCGCCTGCAGCGCCGCATCGGCGTCCTGCGCCTTGTTGGCGGCATCCGAATCCACCAGCGGACTCTCCTGCTGGAACACGGTCTCGCGCAGCAGCGCCACGATGTTCTTGCGCTTGGCGAACCACTGGCGGCGCAGGCGGGCCAACTCCTTCTCCGCCTCGGCCTTGTCCAGGCTGAGAAAGCGCGTGCACCAGCGGTAGCCAAAGCCCAGTCGATTGAGATCGTCCAGGATCCCCGGCCAGGTCGAGGTCGGGAAGCCCCGTACCGTGAGCACACGCAGGTGCCGGTTCCCGAGCATGGGCGCGAGACCGCCCACCAGCGGCTCGTCGGCCAGCAGTGCGTCCAGGTGCATGGGCACCTCGGGCACGGCCACTGCCTGGGAGCGCGTGGAGACCCTGCCATGCAGGTAGGTCAGCGTCTGGCCATCAGGGAGCCAGCCCAGCTCCGGCACCACGCCATCGAGCAGGTCCAGGAAGCGGTCCGTCTCGGCCATGAAGGCACCCAGCCGTTCGCGCCAGTCCACGCCATCGGTCTTGCGGTGCTCGTAGAGCAGGTTGCCCGCGCGCGAGCGCGCCTCCTCGGGCGGCAGATACAGCAGCGTCAGGTGGTATCCGCTCTCGAAATGACTCCACTCTTCCTCGAAGGCGGCGCGCCGCTCCTCGTCCACCAGCCAGGACAGCGGCTCCGGAAACCGCGACTGCGGATAGCCCGCAGCCTCGCGCCGCTCGGCCTCGACGAACAGCGCCCAGCCCGAACCCAGGCGCTTGAGCGCGTTGTTCAGCCGCGCGGAGGTCGCGATAAGTTCACCCGGCGTCGCGCTGTCCAGGTCCGGCCCACGGAAGCGCGCCGTGCGCTGGAAGGAGCCGTCCTTGTTGAGCACGACCCCGGGCGCGACCAGGCCGGCCCAGGGCAGCCAGTCGGCCAGAAGCGCGGGACGCCTGCGGTATTCAGCGAGGTTCAGCATCGCCTGCCCTCCCCGCCCTACACGTCCAGCAGCGGCCGCTGCTTGATGTGGCGCGCGAACACCGGCATGAACTGCGGGTCCATGCGCGCGCCCCAGACCGCGAGCGTGTGCCCCGCGATCCAAAGCACCAGGCCCGGCACCCACAGCTGCAGGCCCAGGCCAACGGCAGCGGCCAATGTGCCATTGGCGATGGCCACGGTGCGTGGCGCGCCGCCCAGCAGGATGGGCTCGGTCAACGACCGGTACAGTGGCACCTCGAAACCCGGCGGCAGGCTGTGGGACAGGTTCATACCAGCACCGCCCCGCCAGAGAACGAGAAGAAGGACAGGAAGAAGCTCGACGCCGCGAACGCGATCGACAGCCCGAACACGATCTGGATCAGCCGCCGAAAACCACCCGAAGTGTCGCCAAAGGCCAGCGTGAGTCCCGTGGCGATGATGATGATCACCGCGATGATGCGCGCCACCGGCCCCTGGATGGATTCCAGGATGGACTGCAGCGGCGCCTCCCAGGGCATGCTGGAGCCGGCGGCCTGCGCCGGAACCGTGAGGGCCAGCAGCAGGGCAGCCAGGGCCGCCGCCCGCAGGCACGGATGTACAGAAAGACGTGGATGCGTCATGAAGGTTCTCCCGTGGTGGATGAAGTTGAAGAAGGCGAAAGCGATGCAACGACCTGCTGAATTGGCGGAAACGGCGGCCCGAGCGAGCCGTCGAGCTGGTAGCCATCGCGGTCATGGCCAATGACGCGCACGATCTCGCGGACCCGGCGCGCATGGCCGCGCCCTGCGATAAAGACGATCACGTTCACCGCCTCGGCGATCAGGGCGCGCGGCACGGTCAGACTGACCTCCTGCACCAGTTGCTCCAGCCGCGTGAGTGCGCTCGCCGCAGATCCCGCGTGCACCGTTGCGATGCCCCCTGGGTGCCCCGTGCCCCAGGCCTTGAGCAGGTCCAGTGCTTCGGCACCACGCACCTCGCCCACGACGATGCGGTCGGGCCGCAGGCGCAGCGTGGCGCGCACCAGGTCGGCCATCGACGCCACTCCGGGCTCGGCGCGCATGCCCACGTGGTCGTCGCTGCGGCATTGCAGTTCCACCGTGTCTTCCAGGATCAGGACCCTGTCGCGGGTGTGGGCGATCTCGTCGAGCAGCGCATTGGCGAGCGTCGTCTTGCCCGTGCTGGTGCCGCCCGCCACCACGATGTTCTGCCGCTCGTGCACGGCCTGGCGCAGGAAGCCGGCCTGGGCCTCGGTCATGACACCGTCCGCCACATAGTCCACCAGTCCCAGGATGCGCAGGGCCCGCTTGCGGATCGCGAACGAGGGCGCGCGCACGACGGGCGGCAAGGCGCCCATGAAGCGCTCGCCCGTCTCCGGCAGCTCGGCCGACAGCAGCGGCGCGCCAGGATGCACTTCGGCGCGCACATGCGCCGCCACCAGGCGGATGATGCGTTCGGCGACCGGCGCCGGCATGTGGTGCCCCGTGGGGCAGCGACCGGAACCGAGCCGGTCCACCCAGAGCGAGCCGTCTGGGTTCAGCAATACCTCGGCCACCTCCGGGTCTTCGAGCGCCGCCGCGATCTCCGGTCCCATGGCGGTGCGCAGCATGCGGATGCGGCGTTGCGCGGGTTCGGCGGGTAAAAGGCTGGAGCCGTTCATGTGCCGCCCTCCCCACCGGGTCCTTGGGCGGGAACCGGAGCCGATGGTACCGGGACATCCCCGTCCAGGGGACCAATCTCCTCGTGGATCTCGCGCACCAGGCTGCGCCCGCGCTGGATGTGGCGTGCCAGCTGCTCGATGAACTGCGCATAGCGGGCGCGCCCCTGGGCGCGCAGGGCCTCCTGCTGCTGCTCGGGCACCGGCAGGGCCACGGTCAAGTAATGGCGCAGGTACAGCGCCACAGTCTCGATCAGGATGGCCTGGTCGCGCTCCAGGCGCTCGAACTGGCGCGAAAGCCGGTCCAAGCGTTTGGCCGTAGCGGCCTCGCGCTGGTCCGTCGCGTCCGGCGACAGGAAGGACGACAGTGCCGCCGCGATCACCGAGGACTTGGAGACACCCCGGTGAAGCGACAGGTCCTCTAGGCGCCGAGCGTGCTCGGGCTCGACGAAGATGTTCAGGCGGGCGCGCGTCACAGGACAATCCCGTCGTCAGGGTCCAGGGCCGCCAGGCGCGCGCTGCGCACCAGCTGGCG
>C687J35021_10002640_pt1 | contig 12643 bp, 29 predicted proteins | sample RifCSPhighO2_12_FD_35021 | JGI IMG/M metagenome (IMG submission 35021)
CTTAGAAATTCCAAACTTCATGGTGCAAAAGGAGAATTCTTTTTCAATTTCGGAATAAGAATGAAAATATGTGATTGAAAGAAACGGAGGGGTGATGAAAAATGTTTGGAGAAAAAAAATATAGTATAAGCGAAGTGTTCAAGGTATTATTTTGGGGACTGTTTCTAGGTTTGTTTTATGGATTGGTAATAAGCATAACTATTGGTTCGTATGAAATTTTTGTTCTTCTTTTTTTCATAGGTTTGTGCATGGGGTTTGTTATGGGAATAACGTTTTAAGATGGAGGTTGATTAAAATGGTAGAAAATCAAAAACAAATGAAAATTTTGGGGAAGGTTAGAGAAGTACAACTTCCGAAAAGTGAAAAACACCCTTGGGTAGTAGTGCTAACGGTTGAAGATAAGAAACTTGGATATAAAACGTTCTATTTGAAAACTTGGCAAGAGCCAATAGTGAAGAAAATCGTTGTGAATGATCCTGGGGTATTCTCTATTTCTGTAAAACAGAATGGAAAATACACAGATTATTATCTTGATGATGTGGATTATAATATACCTCATCAGACACTAATAAGTGATCAGAGCGACAAATACAAGGAAATCGTCGATATGAGCTTGAAAGATGCGTTGGAAGTTGTAGAAAAACACGGGGACAAAATCACCCAACTCGGAGTAAATAAAACGGAACTCGTGAACTGCATTTTGGGTACGTTGTCTATTAGACGTTTGGACAGATGATAACAAATCAAAGGATAACTGCTAGTATCTTTTCCATTAGGGACATAGAAGGCAAAAGGTTAGGGATTATAGTTAAAAAAGTTAGTTTGAATAACAAAACTTATACTTTTTTAAGTTTTAATGGCTATAATTATCTAGTAGGAACGGAAGGGATTATATGAGCGATGCAACGAAACAGTATACTCAAGAAGAACTAGAAACTGGGTATACTTACATAGGGAGGAAACGTTACAAACTCAAATTAAACAAAAAAACGGGAAGGGTTACAGAGGTTTACGAACCTGAAAAAATAAAAATCTATAATCGTCTACTATATTATCTATCTGATGAGGAAGTTAAGAAATTGAAGGATACTGCACTAACCTATCAAAACAAATCTAACATATATTATGCTATGATTTGTTTGATGGTTGATTGTGGATTAAGAAGGGATAACGTAGTGAACCTTCGGGTAGAACAGTTAGATTTCAAAGAGGGAATTATCAACATTAAAAAAGAAGATATTAAATCCAGAAAGCCGGTTGTTATTCCGCTTACCGAAGAATTGGAGCGGATTCTTCGTATATTTGTCGGAGACCGGAAGGAGGGATATGTGTTCCTTCACACTAACATATATAGGAAGACCAAGCCACTTGTTTCCTATCGTGTAGAGGAAATCAATAATATTGTGGCCAAAATTGGTAAAAAAGCTGGAATACTACCTAAACAGAATTTCAAGAATCTAAATCCACATATTTTACGTCGGACATGGGGGTTGCGGTGCATGGAAAATGGTATTGATTCAAGAGTTGTAGCAGTAATGGGCATGTCCGAAAAAATGCAAAAAGAAGTGTATAGCGTTCCTAGTTTGGAAACGATTAAAAAACAGGCAAAACTACTAAAGGTGGAAACATGAAATTCAATAGGAAGAAACTCCTAAGTGAGCTTTTGAGTTCAAAACTCAAGAATGGTGTATTGGAACATCTTACTTCAAACAATGCACCGGTCAGCGAGAGACAAATGGCCAAAATACTAAGGGTTAGCCATACCGCCGTTAATAAGGTAATGAAGGAGCTTCTGGACTACAACTTGGTAAAAGCTACTAGTGTTGGAAGTTCTTTGGTCTGGCAGATAAACGAAAAAAGTATTTCGTATAGGCTGCTACAACAATATTTGGCTTTGCAAACAAAAAGCTTGAGTTATCTGTTTATAAATAGCCTCAAGCATAGGATTAGAATACTTGAACTAGAATCTAAACTAGCTGCTAAGCACAAAGCACCTGCAAAAACAGATAGGGCAATCGAAGCTCATGTGATCGGTTCAGTAGCTCAAGAAACTGCCGAATCAGATAGCGATATAGATATTTTGTTGATAACTAACTCGGAAGTAAAAAAATTTTTATTAACCGATAACCCCAAGTTACTAACTGAGTTGATGGTTGATTTTGGCGAAGAGATAGGGAATCAGTTATCTATCCAGATATTTACAAATGATGAAATTGAAAAAAAGCCTGAGCTTCATTGGGTAAAGGATTCGATAAAAAAAGGTATAAAGGTATACCCATGATCGAACAAAAAGCAATCGAGGATTGTATGTGTGTGGATAAGTCGAAATGCGGGCATCCTAAGGAAGTTAAGATTAGTGAAGACGAAAGACAGTTCTTAGAAGAAGTCAATAAAATATTGAAGAAACTTTATGAAAAATTAATGAAGTTAGCAGGTGATTGAAATAATAATACTAGTAACAGACATTTCAACAATAAGAAAGGCGAAGGCAGATATAATATATTTATATTTGTTTCTCATTATGGTTATATTAATGTTAATTTTAATTGTGAATTATTATAGTGAAGCCCAAACAGAAAATCTCACAAATTCTTCCTATCAAGATACTATCCTTCTGAATTGCAATCCTATAAGAAATCTCACATCTTTATATCAGGATTTTATTTTTCCTCATCATTTAGATGTTTCAGAAATAAAGATATTAGGAAGGAACGCTACTCATACTATTGTAGTTATTCCAACCAACAGACGTGTTGAGATACTTCCGACAGGTTCAAATAATCCGTTTATGGGGGCTGGAAATATGGTTTTCATCGAAAGATTAGAGAACGATACAATCTTATACTTAGGGGATATTGTAATATTTAATGTAGGTGAAAACCGAACTTATATTATAGATAATAGAACTTATACAGCCAATACAAAATTCCATCAAATAATAGGATTTAACAACTCTTGTTATATAACTGGAGGTCTAAATGGATATGGGGATAATATTTGTGTAACTAGAGATATGATAATATATAGGTATTTGGGTTTGTTTGCTACTAGAAATTTTTTTCAAGGGAGTGAAATAAATGGAACTAATTAAAATAAGTAGAACTAGTACGAATGTTTGTGATTGGTGTGCAAAGTGGATGAAAAGATGTCGCACTACAATCATTTACAAAAAATACATGTTTAAAATTTGTTCTAAGTATTGCACAACGAGGATAAAAATGGCTTATGCTAATTAGGGCTACATTCCCTATATCTTTGGTCGCTAAAACGATGAAAAATAACTTTTCACCATAGCTTGAATGGGATTTTATCTAGGACGAGATGGCTGTACATAGCTATCATGCCGACGATAGCGAGGGTAAAACTCGACGAGAAAAAAAACAAGAGGATGCCCCAAGTTATAGTGAATAGGATACTGTGGAAGAATTCCCGATGACTAGGGATGATTATTTTGGAAAGGGCAAAATACCAAAAAATGAATGAAAATAGGAAAATACCTAAGGTAAGGATTGAAAATCCATTCAAAAAAACGATAAAAACAAAAAGGAAGACGGCCAAAAAAAGATTGAGAAATCTCCAAGGCCAGCTTGTTCTCACATCCACGTCGGGAAGAATCGCCGAGATGGTTGCAACTACATAAAGAATAAATAACCTTGCGAAAATTTCGGCGAGCTCCCACGTAGGCGGTTCTACGACGTTGATTCCACTGAATCCGCCGAGCAGGGCGATAACAATAGTGGCGAAAACCCATCCACCAACGACGTGAAAAATGAAATTCAAAACAACTCATCCACCATTTTTCTAGTAGCCACCATTTTATTGGTGGCTTCACTGTACCCCATTTTCTCCTTGCGTTGGTGGTTGGGGACCTTGTTGGATGCTTCTAGGGTCGCGTCCAATGGCGACATAAAGTACCCATTTTTTCGTTTCGGGGTCGGGCAGGACTTTTGATCTATGACCACGTTTTTCCATTTCTTCTCTCCACGCTTCTGCTTCAAGAGAATTAGGTAATTCTCCACGATTTTCATAAACTATACCGTTAAAAAGCCTTGTTCCTCTTCCGAATAGTCCCATACCATCACCAGTGCTTTCTTTACGAAGTAAAAGTTTTTAATTCTTTCTATTTCGTTCCGTTCTGTTCCATCCCCAAATCCTTCGCCGGTTCGCTTCCAGGGGCATATCTGTTTCCATTTTACTCCATCTTTCTACACAAACATACGATTCTAGCCAATTCACTACTTTGCCAATTAACCAAGAAAAATTAGGCTATATATATAGTAGGCAAGGTTTATAAACCTTGTGGTATACAGTAGTGGTAAACCGAAAGCTTTATATACTTTTAGCCTGCTATTCGTATACTTTGCGGGCATTTGCCCCGCAAACAAAAAGGAGGGATGTAAATGAAAGAAAATAATAAGATCGGATACGGGTGTGCGATAGATGAAGCGAATACGAGAGCGAGCTATAGAATGATAAGAGAAAGACAAATCGAAAAAATGGAGGGATGAAAATGGAAAATAAAATGAACGAGGAAATTAAAACCCCAAAAAATTCGATGTTAATAGGCAAATACACGAGTTTTTTCAATCTCGATAGAGATTGTTGGGAAGTAAACTTAGAATTAAGTAACTCAACAAAAATATTATTAAAAACTTTCGTTGTGTCGGAAAACAAAACTATATATACTAATGAATTCGGAGATCGTATTTCGAGATTTTTGGTGCGACGTAATGTTTCATCAGTCATCTCAAGCCCTATTCTAGCTTTTCTATTTGATTCTGTTCTTTTTGATAGCAATTCTCGTATTTTCTTTTTATCTAATTTTAAACAAGTTGAAGTTATGCTTGATCAGTTGAAAGTTGCACTAAAATTTTTCATCGAAGAGGACGTAACTATGAAAAAGAAATTATTAGCTAATTTATATGTTCAAGAAGATCAAGAAAAAAAGCAGGGTGAGATCGATGGTTAAATTCAATTATGGCCTTGAATTTGAATGTCTGTTAAACGAAAAAATCCTGGGCGATATAACAGTAGATGATTACCACGGTGCTAACGCAAAATATTTAACTAAGAACTGGAAGTCTGAATGGGATGGGAGTCTTGTTTCTTCTAATCATAAATACAAAGGTGTTGAATTTATCAGTAAAATTTTCACTCGAGAAAATCTAAATGATATGATAGACGAACTAGCAGAAGGCTTGGGCGAAAACCCACATAAAAAATTTAAAAATTTGGCTATTAATAGTACTTGTGGAGCGCATATACATTTTTCTGTTGGACTCAAACCACATACGCATAATTTACACGGAGCCGTGCCAGTTCATTTTTTAGAAAAAATACGAAACAAACTTTTTTTAAGTGTCAATAATCATTTTAGTTTGAGTAAAGCAAACATATTTGTAAAACAATATTATCGTCAATATGCAAAATCTATCACTTCAAATATTGATAGAATTTTTAATGACCGTTATTTAGAATTTAATTTTACACCGTCGGCTGGTATCGAATGGCGATCATTCAATCTATTAAATTGTGAAAGTTGGCTAAGCGTTAAAAAAATGTATAATTTTGCTTTTGAAGCAATCGAAACAATTAATGATGAACTAGAAAACGATCAAAGCTTTCTCGAAGAAGAAAATATAAATGTTGATATGCAATTAGAGCAAGAGAAAGAGCTTGTGTTTCAACAAGTAGAAATTATAAAACAAATAAAAACAGATGATCTTAGGAAAACTTTTAGATTAATAAGAAAAAAAGGTAACCTAAACGAGCAAAACACGATTAGAAATGAGAATTTAGAAATAACATCTAAAAATATAGAAATAATAAATAAGAATGAAATAATTGAGGTAATTTAAATGTGTCATATAAATGTATTAATAAAAACAAATAAAAAAGACTATGTCGAAGAACTAATTGCTGCAACGAGCTCAAGCTACTTGATAAATAGAGATGGCAATGGAATATTTTTCTCTGATGACGATTCTATAATTAAGAATACAAATAAAATACGCTTATTACCATTTAGAGAGAAAATTTCAAGGAGTTTTTTCGTCATAACCCATCAACGCTTAGCTACGTCGGGTATGAATGAAAAATTCCTCCATCCTTTTGCGGATAGGCGGTGGATTTTAGTTCATAATGGAATATTAAATCGTTCAGATGAGCGTAGTGATACGGCGATTTTCTTTATGGAATTTCAAAAAAATTATACGAATGATGTTAAAGATGCACTAGAAAAAGCAGCAGAAAAATGTAATGGAGGTAGTTTTTCTATTTTTCTTTATGATAAACAAGAAAGATGCGGTTATTATTTTAAAAGTTCCTCGACAGATATAAATGTTGTTCGTTTAATTGACGAGTCCCTCTTTTTTAGTACATCTAAGAATAATTTAACCTTTTTCGATGTAAAAAAAGAAATAGAAATCGTATCTAAAAAATTATATCGGATACGGATTTTAAACGAAAAACCTGTAATAGAAATGTTAGGAAAAATAAAATTACCAGAAACATATTATAAATATTATAACTGGGAAGTTGGGGGGAGAAACTATAATAATAATTTGAGAAGTTCATACAACGATGTATCTGATTATAGATGGAAAGACCAGGTAGCGAGTTGGGAAAAAGAATATGGAAAAACGGAGGGATGAAAAACATGTGTAATTTCTGGACTTGTCTATTGGACAGAGAAGGGAAAGTAGTATGGGATAAGAATGGCAATAGTCATGAAAAACTTATCGAGAAAACAAGTTGGAAAGATGATAAACTGGAAAACAGGGATTTTGTGAGGATAGAGATAAATCCAAAAAACCTTTTTTCTAAAAACAAAAAAGACTGGTCTTTCAAGGTGGATGAAAAAGGAACACTGCCTCTGTGGTTCAGCGAAAACAGAGCGAAAATGGAAGAAGCGTGCTGGAAAGAATGGAAGGTCGCTATGAAGCGGACGCTTTGGAAGTTTCATCTTAAAAACCTTAAAAAAACTATTCAGAAAATCAAGAAAATACCTTATTTTTCTATGAAAGGAAAGATAAATGCTGAATGGAATCTCTCATTGGCTCCAACTTGGGATGCTGCTAGGGTTGCTGCTGGGAATGCTGCTAGGGTTGCTGCCAGGGATACTGGGAATGCCGGGAATGCTGCCAGGGATGCTGGGAATGCTGTTTGGGATGCTGCCGGGAATGCTGCCAGGGATGCTGGGAATGCTGTTTGGGATGCTGCCGGGAATGCTGCCAAGGATGCTGTTTGGGATGTTGCTTGGGTTGCTGCTGGGGATACTAGGAATGCTTGGAATGCTGTTTTGGTTGCTGCCAGGGATGCTGTTCTTTTCATTCGATGCCTCGTTAGTCTAAATTTTGGGTTGGACAAAAAGCACTTTCTACATGCGAAAGCAAGAATGGAAGTCTGGGAAGCCGGGTATGCGCTTTACTGCGATGTCGACGGAAAACTATTTGTTTACGGAATAGAAAAAACGGAGGGATGAAACATGAAAGCGATGTATGAAGATATAACTTTAGACGGAACGCCTGAAGAAATCGGGTCTGTGTTGGTAGTATTAAGAATTGTTAAGAACGAAAAACCAAAAAAGATTAATGCGAAGGAAGAAATAAAACAAAAAGAAAGAAAGGTTAAGGATGTGAGTAGAAAGGAAATAACAGAGTATAAAAAAATAACAGCGTATAAAAAAACACCCTGGCGCAGTTTTTTGGGCATATCAGCTCAAAAATGGTTTTCAAAAGAGCTAAAAAGGCAAGACGGGAAATATAAGGTAGCAATGAACAACTTAATTGATCTAGCTGAAAAAAACGGGGTTATCGAATCTAAAGCAAAGTTGAAGAAGAAAATATATAAAATTTGGAGAAATGCTGGGAATAGAAAAATTGATTGAGGTGATAAAAATGGATGAAACGACTACAAAGAAAATCAAAAAAACGTCTATGCGCTTACCCTATAATTTATGGGAGGAGATGAGTGAACATATTAAGGCGCACGGACAATACAAAGACGGATTTATCCGCTTAGCGATACGGAAAGAACTAGACAGAATGAAACCAAGAGAAAAGGAGAGAAACGATTAATTGAGGTGATACATTATGAAAGAAAATAGACTCGTTGTAGCAGATAGGGGCTGGGCTGAAAGTGTGCCCGATTGGTTAAGAGAAGCTGTAGAAGCTGAACGGTTGGTAGATGGGTTTTCTTCGGTTATAAAGAAGGAAACAAAAAAACAAGTTGGCGATGCAGAGGCATGTCTATATCTTTATACCGCATCGCTTAAAGCTCCCATGAGCCATGAGTTGTCGGAAGCATATATTTATTTGGGTGCAAAACTCATGAAGAAAAGGGGTAAAGAAATACCAGATTTTATGGAAAAAAAACTTTCTGATGGTTTAATGCCCGATGAGGAGCTAAAATTAAAACAGCTTAAACATAAACTTTATGTTTTGCGTGGTGGAGAAATAAAATCTCAATTATTTGATCTGTTAAAAAAGATGGGTAGTGGCTATGAAAATAAATATCTTAGAAAAGATTAAAGGAAAATGGAGAAACAATATTACAGTAGACATAGGTAGGTTTAGAGTTAGACGAGCTGAAAGGAAAACGCTAAAGCAAGAGTTTAAATGGTTTTTTACAGAGTTAGGGTTTTATAGGGGCACGAACCCAAAAAATGTTATTGTGGTGTTTGAAGATGAAGAATAAAAAAAATAAACCTGAAAGTTGGCTACCAAAAGAATTTAGAGGGGCTGGGGCTTGGAATATGTTTTCGTCTATGAAACTAGCCCATTATAGGCCAGATGAAAGGCTAGTGTTATGGGAAAATAAAATAATAAACGACGACCAATTGGCCACTGGAGAAAGAATATCGGATGAGATGTATGATAGGGCCATTATGTATGTTGCTAAATATATAACAAAAGCACAGCTTAAAAGCGGGAAAGGAGTTAGAAAAACCCTATATAAAGATGTTAAAAAATTATTAATGGAGAAGAAACAATAAAATTTAGAAATATTTTAAAGGAAATACATTTTCCCATTAATAACAAAGGTAAGGGCTTTTTGATCCCATGAATTTTTCTTTTTCTTTATCCATCTCCTTATTGCTAAATCATATCTCATCCATGTTTCAGATGTAGTAGAAAATTGTATTATAGCTACTGGTTCAGCCACGTTTTTATTTCCTAGCCGATAATTCCCAAAGCCGAGTAATTGGGTTGAACCCCCAAAGGCATGGGAGAAGAAGCCTACCGCTTCGCTCACTCTTCGCCTAAAAAAACCCTCTTTTATGGGTTTGTCTACTTCGGTGGTAGATGGAACATAAAACTGGCCAGAGATGTCGAATTCTCCTGTTCCTTCAAGAGGGAATTCCCATCTTCTAGGATCGCCTAAGACCGACGGTTTGCCCCGAAAGTTGTATGGTTTTGGTTTGTTTTCTACTATCCCAATAGCAGGAACGATGCCAGTTCTATAACTAACTCTTTTCCTTATCATTCTACCACCTCTTGCCCTTAGTATTGCTAACGCTTAGGTTAGATGATGGCGTATTTCAACAATATTTTATGGAGTGTGCGCTTAAACATACCCTCTTTTGTTTCTTCTTCTATCGCCGGTATGTCCCCAATATGTCTTTAGATCTCTTTGAACTTTGTGTCGGCGTTTAGCATCTAATCCAGCACTATATCTCGTCCATTCTCCATTACCTCTATGGTAATAATGTCCTGGACCATTTTTTCTAAAGGCCTTTGTTAATCCAGAGGTTTTTACCGTTCCCATTTTCCTAATTCTTTCTACATCACTCATACTAAATACCCGATACAATTTGCTTACCATATCAGTTCACCTCACATATTTTTTTCTATATCCCCCTCCCTTTGAGAATTCGCCTATACGACCTTTCTTCCTGATTTTTCTTAAAAACGTTTTGCTTCTTCCCCTTCGCATATTTCACCTCAATAATGGTATTATCACTATCGCCGTTAAAATGGATATAAAAAATAGGATATACGGTCCAAAGTCATAAGGCATTAGCTGTATTATAGCGTTAGACATGAAAGCAGAGCTAACAGATGCCATTATAAAGGCTACCCCAATTTTCAATCTTTCCGATATTTTAAGTGCCATGGTTCACCTCTCTAACTTTTGATTACCCATACTGCAATCGCAATAATGGCGACTATCAAGAAGGCCACAATAGCGTAAAGGAACAAAACCGAGTAGTCTACCCCATATAAATTTGTAACAGGTGGCTCTGTCGGAGGTGGTTGTGTCGGAGGTGGTTGTGTCGGAGGTGGCTCTACTGGTGGTGGTACTGGAGGCTCTTCTCCTGTTAAAGAAACACACGCATGATCTCTACACTCATATCCCGATGGGCATTCTAATGTATCCCCAACAAGATTCGGAAGCGAAACAGTAGAACCTGTTATAACACCTCCTTGGCACGTATATTCTGTTAGCATGTTTCCAGCACAGGTATCCGTTCTTATCTCGCTTGCAGCATCTCTAACAACGGTAATACTTCTTGAAGTTACTGTATTCAGATGTAAACTACCTTCTTGAGTTGTTCCTGCTATGTATATACTGTTTCCATCCGGTTCAGTGCAATATGTTAAGATAATCGGATCAGGAATACTGATTGCTACCCTTTTGTTGCTTACAATACAGCTTCCATCTGGTGCAATAGAAACGTCTCCAGAAATAGAGGTGAATAATATTATTGTATTACCTACCATGCCGTCTCCTGTATTTGGAGTTCCTGGATCAAACAGATATATAGGTGGAGTTTCTGTTTGCAGATACCCACTATTTGTTGTTTCCAATGGACTTACAATTCTTAGCGTAGCTGTTTTGAATTCTTCTTGTATACCACAACTAAATTCGTACCTTATAGTCGGTATGTTAATTTCTTCAACCGTAATAGCATTACTCGCATATACGAAGTAATCGCCCTCACTTAGACCGGGAAATAACGACATAGCAAAGACATTACTAGCTAGCACTACCAATATTATTCCTAATTGTATGTGTTTCACGTTTATCACCTCATTTTACTGTATTATACGTAATGTTCCTCCCCTACGGATTACATTTCCGCCAATATCCATTTCTCGCATTGCTGTGTAAATAGCATTTTGATCGCTAACAGAATATCCTCCGACTTCAAGTAGTTGTCCTTTACGTCCTCGGAAAATTAATGTATTGTAGTGGAATAAAGATAACTGACCATTCTTATAACCCGCATCATACGGCCAGCTTCTCGACTCCCCTGCCCTCATGGCTCTTCGTATTATCATTGATACTTTGTCTATCATTTTCGGCATATTATCATCTCCTTTTATTGTATTTTTTGTTTAAATATCTTTAAATATCTGTAAATTAATAATCTTTAATAAAATACCCATTTTTAGGTAATTTTCCAATCATTTTTCTTACGTGTAACTTAATATCTGTATCTGCAAATTCCATTTGCGTCATTTCAGTTCCTGCAAAAGTTTCTGCTTCTTTCCTAGTAGGAAATCTGGCTATCAATACTTGTTTTCCTCTTTTATTTTTTGCTATTACATTCCAATAAATAAACATTTTAAAACACCCCCTATCTTTTTTTAAGTTAATTTAAGTTTTCTCTTCATACTTACTTTTTATACTTCTCATCTTATCTTTTTTTTAATTTTTCTGCATATTCACCATAAGCATGTTTTAAATATTTTCTTGCTATTCTAAAAGGTAAATAGCGATATTTTTGAGAAAATCGTGGATATTTAAAATTATAAATTTCAATTTGTCGTTGCCAACCCAAATGCCCTGTTTTTTTAGCGAATTTTAAAGCTTCAGATTTAGTTGCAAAACGTAATCCAATTTGATCTACATTGCTTTTCGGAACAACGTTTATAGCATAGCTTAAATCTCCTGATATTACCATTATTAATGTATTATATCTTGTTTCACCAACTATTTCTCTACCAAGACTTGTCATTTAATCACCTTATGTTCTTCAAAAATAATTCTTCTAATTCCATTTTTCTTTCCTAATAAGATTATTTCACTTAATTCATGTTTTCCTTCAAACTCTTTAATTATTTTGTTTAAATAACCTACTTTATCTTGCATATTATCTACTCCTAATCAATCTTCCATACCAATTTTCTCCTATTAGAACTATCCAAGCTGCCAAAGAGATGGCGATAGCGTGAAACATGTGTATTTCTATACCGTAGGCATACGGAAACATATAAAATATCACTATACTAAATAAAACTGCTCCAATTAGTCCTATTAGAACTGAAAGGATAAGTCTACTTTTCAAATATATAAATCTGCTATATATAGATAACCAAATAAATCCCGATGAGATTAACATTACAAAAATAAATTTTATACTAATGTATGCTAGAGTTTCAGAAATAGTAGGATTGTGTGTTATTATATTATGTGGTAAATTACCGCCTATGTGAACTAACTGATCAAACAAACTAGCTAGAACAGCTATCCACAACCCCTTTGAAAGTATGTGCATTTTCATCTTTCGCCTCCTTGTTGTTTTTTGAAATAAAACTCTCCACAAGAAGTTACCATATCATTCATTTCCTTCTTCGTTGGGCTTTATATTGCTTAACATTCTCTACGGGAACTCGTATAGTTACGAATTTTGTTC
>C687J35021_10002647_pt1 | contig 12623 bp, 10 predicted proteins | sample RifCSPhighO2_12_FD_35021 | JGI IMG/M metagenome (IMG submission 35021)
CGACCTCAGCGGGCTTTGCGCTGAATGTAGACATGAGATTTCTCTTTCGAGGGTTTGACCGGCCAAAAAAGGGGCCGGTGTCCTTGGCGCTCTTTTCCACGGTCGGTGTTTCTCTGAATGGAAACCTCTTAGGTGGTACTTGCAAAACGGGCCTGACGGCCCTTTCCACACTTCGCCGCGGAGCACGCAAGCGCTGCGAAGCTAAACATTATACAAATATTTTCAGAATCTGAAAACCACTGGATCGCCCAACAAATAACGGCCATGACGACCGCTCTGCGCACCAGACTAATTAGCCAGTTGTTGCCTCTCCAGCGGCTCCATGCGGCGACGGAACTCTACGCAAGCAGGCAATGCCGCAAAGGCGGGTTTGCGGCACTCCTCGCGCATGCACATGCTGTGCGTCAGGACATTGGTGTTTTCACACAACCGCACGGGTGGTGCGGGCCGCGGCGGTGGCGCCACAGGCTGCGGCTCAGGCGGTGGAGGCGGCGGGGGTTCAGGCACAGGCTCCGGAGGCTTCACGGTCGCCACCGGAACCACAGGCGCTGCCGCCCGGCGCACCCGAGGGGGCGCGCGCGTATCGGATGCCACCACAAAGGCCGGTGTGGGCACGGAGGCTGCCGAAGTCTCCTCGATCGGTGCACTGGCTGCATCGCCCGCCACCTGAGCCTGCGCAGCATCCGGTTCGGGCATCACCGCCGGGGCAGCTACCGAAGCAGCCTCCGCCATCTCGGTGATGATGTTGTCCACGGGCTGCGGTGCAAGGTTACGCCAGGTGTAGACCCCCGCCACGGCGGCCACGACACAGGCCGCAGCCCCTACGGCCAGCCAGGGAAGGGCCAAGGTTTTGCCCCGCACCTTGCTTCCGGCGTGATCAGCAGAATCCGCAGAACGCGCCGTCGGCTTTTGCGAAGGGCTGCGGCTGTGCCTGATGCGTTCGGACTCCAGCCCCCCCGCAGGCGCAGGATCGACAAAGCAGCTGTCCGGCACATCCTCCATCACCACGGTATCACCGGCGTCCAGGAAAACCGTATCGCCCGCCTCATAGGATTCCGGAGCAGGGCGCCCCGGCTTCGGGACAGGGCCTTGCTGCGGCAACGCAACCGAAGCCGCCGCAGCCGGTACGCCATTGCCCGCCTGGGGGTGCACAGCCACTGCGGCAGGAACGGAGGCCACAGGCACCGAGGTACTCGTCAGCCGGCCCATCATCTCGGATGTCACATCCACGGTCGGCACCACCACCCCGGGCCCGATTTGGTCCGTAGGCTCGACCCAGATATCCCCGAGTTCCGCACGAAAATCAAAATGCTCCACCCCTTCCGGCGGCGCAGTCATTTCCATGGTTTGCAGGAAGGCATCAATGCTCTGGGGCCGGTCTTCGGGACGCAAGGCCAGCGCCTGGGAAATGGCGGCAACGAACGCGGGCGAATACTCCTGACCGAACTGCCGCCGCACCGTCTTGGCGACCCGTGCAAACGGCACCATGCGATCCCGGATCGAACGCAGCGTGGAAGGCAACGGGGTGTCGTTGCACAGGCAGCCGTGCACCACAGCCGCCAGGGAGTACAAATCGCTCCACGGCCCCTGGACCAACTCGGCATCGCCATCGGCATACTGCTCGATCGGGGCGTAATTGACTTTCAGGACCGCCGTATGTTTGCGGTCCCGGTCGTTGATGGCATGCCGCGCGGCTCCCAGGTCCAGCAGCACCGGGGGGCCGACATCCTGCAAAAAAATATTGTCGGGCGACACATCACGGTGCAGCGTCTGACCGCCGTGCAGCACCCGCAAAGCACCCAGCACGCTCCACAGCACCTTGCGCAGCCAGGCTTCGGGCGGAGGGGTGCGCATCTGCGCACGGGCCTGCTTGAAGGTCATGCCGCTGTAGAGCGGCATGACCATATACGCCGTGTTGTTGGCTTCCCAGAAGCGGAATACCTTCACCAGTGAAGGATGGTCAAACTGCGCCAGCAGACGCGCCTCGCCCACGAAAGAACGCAGCCCCGCCATGAAAGCGGACTGATCTGCGGGCGACCGCGCCAACAGCGAACCATCGTCGGTGCGCGCGGCCAGGGCGGCGGGCATGAACTCCTTGATGGCCACGGCCCGGTGCAGCGAATGGTCGAACGCCTTGTACACCATGCCAAAGCCACCCACCCCCAGCAGGGCCAGAACCTCAAACTCACCCAGGCGGGAACCGACCGGGAGTGCATCGACATGGAGCACGCCCTTCGCGGGTGCAGAGCTGGAACTTTCAGTCATGGTGAAAAACCGCAAAAATCATGTACGCAGAAGCTCCGCCGCAGGAGATTTATGAAAAGGCGCCATCATCCCCCCAAGAAGCCATCGGGGCACTACAAAATGCATCCAGAAGGCGAAAAAATCCCATTGCGTGTGCCATTTTGCCGATTGTGCACCGGCATCAAGCCAGCGCACCCTGAAGTCAGCAGCGGCACACCCCGGCGGCGCATGGTTACCATAGCGGCATGTTCAGTTACCGCCACGCCTTCCATGCAGGCAACCACGCCGATGTGCTCAAGCACGCCGTGCTGATTGCCACCCTGCAATACCTGACCGAGAAAGACGCGGCCCTGACCGTGCTGGACACCCACGCCGGTGCCGGCCTGTACCGGCTTGACGGCGACTACGCACGCACCAGCGGCGAAGCCAGCGAGGGCATCCTCAAGCTGACCGCCCCCGGCGCACCGGCCGCCGCGCTGGCACCCATGCTGCGGGAGTACGTGGACATGGTCCGCGCCTTCAATCAGGGCAGCGGCACCAAGGTCTATCCCGGCTCACCCTTCATCATCCAGCGTCTGCTGCGCGCGCACGACAAGCTCAAGCTGTTTGAGTTGCACCCCACCGACCTGCGCGCCCTGGCAGGCAACGTGGCGCAGCTTGATGCGGGCCGCCAGGTGGCCGTTCTCCACGAAGATGGCTTTGAAGGCATCAAGAAATTCCTGCCTCCACCAGCCCGCCGCGCCTTGGTGCTGTGCGATCCCAGCTATGAAATGAAGAGCGACTACGGCAAGGTGCTGGACATGGTGCAAGACGGGCTCAAGCGTTTTGCCACGGGCACCTACGCCGTCTGGTACCCGATCATTCCGCGCCCCGAGGCGCACGACCTTCCGCGCCGCCTCAAGACCATGGCCCAGAAAGTCGGCAAAAGCTGGCTCCATGCCACACTCACGGTGAAGTCCAGCAAGATCACGGAAACCGCCCAGGGCCAGACCAAGCGCCCCGGCCTGCCCGCCAGCGGCATGTTCCTGATCAACCCGCCGCACACACTGAAGGCTGCACTGCAACTGGCGCTGCCGCAGATGGTGGAGCGGCTGGGCCAGGATCGCAACGCCACCCACACGCTCGAAGCAGGCGGCTGAGCGTCGCCCGTGCGGCGGGAAATCTCAGCGCTTGCAGCGTGCGATAAAGTTTTCCTCGAAGCGCCGCAGGTCGTTTCTCTCACCTTCCGTGAGGTCGGTGCGCGCGCGCTTGGCGTTCAGGATACGGCGTGATTCCGCACATTGCTGGAGAAAGCGCTCTTCCTGCTCCCGGGAAACCTGCTCTACCAGCTGGGCCGATTTTTCCTCCTCGCGGCGCTCTTTATCGCGGCTGCGGCGCTCGGAGGAAATCTGCGAGTAGGCGTCCCGCTCCTGCTCTCGACAATCGCGCTCGTATTCACGGCGCATGCCCGCCACCACATCGGCCGCGATGCGGCGCGAATAGGCCGATCGGATGTTGTCGTCGAGGGAACGGCAGCGTGCACTCATGTACTGGTGGTGCGCGGGCGCCTCCGACTGAACACGCACCGCCACCGGGGAGCTGCGGGAATACGAAGACTGGTACGAAGGCACCGGACCCGCTACGGCAGCCGTGGTACGGGTATCGGACGGGCAGGGCCTGGACAGCACGAATGAATTGCCATTGGCATCCCGACAGTGGTAACGCGTCTGCGCGGCAACGCCCGACGCCCACAGAGCGCCACACACCACCACCATCAAGACAAAGACCCTCTTCATGATGCCCCCTTCAAAAAGATCGCGATGTTACTTTCGTTTGCCGACCAAATGGTCCAGGCGCCGACAAATTTCTAGAGTCGCCGCACTCTGGTTCATCGTGTAGAAATGCAGGGCCGGAGCACCGCCAGCCAAAAGCTGTTCGCACATGGCTGTCACCACATCCAGGCCAAACGCACGGATCGAGGCCACATCGTCGCCAAAGGCCTGAAGGCGGAGGCGGATCCAGCGCGGAATCTCGGCGCCGCAGGCGTCGGAGAAGCGCATGAGCTGGGTGGAACTGGTGATGGGCATGATGCCGGGAACCACCGGCACATCGGCCCCCTGGCGGCGCGCATCCTCCACAAAGCGGAAGTAGGCGTCGGCGCTGTAAAAATACTGCGTGATCGCCGCATCGGCCCCGGCCTGCACCTTGGTCACATAGGCTTTGAGGTCGGCCTCGGGCGAGCGGGCCTGCGGGTGCACCTCGGGATACGCGGCCACCTCGATGTGGAAATCGCGCCCTGTCTCGGCCCGGATGAAGGCCACCAGATCGCTGGCGTAATGGAACTCGCCGCCCATGCCGTAGCCGCTGGGCAGGTCGCCGCGCAGGGCGACCAGGCGCTGCACGCCCATGGCCTTGAGGGTTGCGAGCTGCTCGCGCACCGACTGGCGCGTGGCGCCGATGCACGAGAAATGCGAGGCCGCGCTCACACCCTCGGCCAGAATCTCCCGTACCGTGGCAAACGTACCCTCCTGCGTCGAGCCGCCCGCGCCATAGGTGACCGAGCAGAACTCGGGCTGCAATGCGTACAGTTGCTGGCGCACGGCGCGCAGCTTTTCGGCGCCCTCGGGCGTCTTGGGCGGAAAAAATTCAAAACTCACCGGCACGCCGGTGGTGGATGCGTTGGCAGCGGTCATGCGCCCCTCCTCGCAAAAACAAAAAATTCATGGTTGCCATCACCGCCGCTGATGGGGCTGTCAATCCACGCCCGGACCTCCAGCCCCAGGCTGGCGCAGCAGTCGCGGATGCGCTGCTCCACCACGGCATACAGCGCGGTATCGCGCACGATGCCCCCCTTGCCCACCTGGCCAGGCTGCAGCTCGAACTGCGGCTTGACCAGCATCAGCAGGTGGCCGCCCGGCGCCAGCAGGGGCGCCAGCGCGGGCAGCACCAGGGTGAGCGAGATGAACGACAGATCGCCCGTGACCAGATCAAACAGCGGCTCGGTGCTGGCGCCCACCCACGGCTTCAGGCGGCGGGGCGTTGCGGGGTCCGGCTGCAGCGGAGCGCTCTCGCGGTTGCGGGTCAGATCGGCATCCACATCCTCGTCCTGCGCATCGTCGCTGTCGTCGTAGTCCGTCACCTCGCCGTCGCCGGACATCCAGCGGTACGGGCTCTCGGGCTCCACCTCGTCCTCCGGTGCGCGGGTGGTGCCGGGCTCTGACCAGGCATCCTCCCAGGCCTCCTGCAACTGCGCGGGGGCGAGCGAGCGGGCATTGATACCCTCCAGACACACCACACGCGGATCAGCGCGCAACTGCGCATGCAATTGCCCATGGCCCACCTCCACACCCACCACCCGGCGCGCACCGCGCTCCAGCAGGCAGTGCGTGAACCCACCAGTGGACTGGCCCACGTCGAGGCATTGCACCCCCTGCACCTGCAGTCCCAGGGCCTGTAGGGCGCCATCGAGCTTGAGCCCGCCCCGCGAGACGAAGCGCGCCTCGGCCGCGTCCAGCAGGCGCAGTTCGGAGCCCGCCGGAATGTCGTCGCCATTCTTGGTCACCAGGGTCCAGGGCGCCATGGCCCCCAGGCGCCACTCCACCCCCGCGCCAATCAGGCGCTGCGCCTGGGAACGGGTGGATGCATGGCCGGAATCGACCAGGAAAATATCTGCACGCATCGCGTTGCCTTCATAACAAACAGGACCCCAAGGCGCATGAATTATGCGCCATAAGCTATCAATAAAATAGCATACGTGCTCAGTAGCGGTAGGTATCGGGCTTGTAGGGCCCCTGCTTGGGCACGCCGATGTAGGCCGCCTGTTCATCGGTCAGCGTGGTCAGCATGGCGCCCACTTTCTTCAAGTGCAGGCGCGCCACTTTTTCATCCAGGTGCTTGGGCAGCACGTAAACCTTGCCGTTCTCGTAGTAGTCGCTGTGGGCGAACAGCTCGATCTGGGCAATGGTCTGGTTGGCGAACGAGTTGGACATCACAAAGCTCGGGTGGCCCGTGCCGCAACCCAGGTTCACCAGGCGCCCCTTGGCCAGCAGGATGATGCGCTTGCCGTCGGGAAAAATCACATGGTCCACCTGGGGCTTGATCTCTTCCCACTGGCAATGCTCTTCGAGCTTGGCGACCTGGATCTCGTTGTCGAAGTGGCCGATATTGCAGACGATGGACTGGTCCTTCATCGCAGCCATGTGCTCGAAGGTGATGACGTCGCGGTTGCCGGTGGTGGTCACGAAAATGTCGGCCTTGTCGGCGGCATATTCCATGGTCACCACCTTGTAGCCTTCCATGGCGGCCTGCAGGGCGTTGATGGGGTCGATCTCGGTCACCCAGACCTGGGCGCTGAGTGCGCGCAGCGCCTGGGCCGAGCCCTTGCCCACGTCGCCATAGCCCGCCACACACGCCACCTTGCCGGCGATCATCACGTCGGTGGCGCGCTTGATGCCGTCCACCAGCGACTCGCGGCATCCATACAGGTTGTCGAACTTGCTCTTGGTCACCGAATCGTTCACGTTGATGGCGCGGAACATCAGCGTGCCCTTGGCCGACATTTCCTTGAGGCGGTGCACACCGGTGGTGGTTTCTTCGGTCACGCCGAGGATCTGTGCACTCTTGCGGCTGTACCAGGTGGAATCCTCGGCCAATTTTGCCCGAATGGCGGCAAACAAAATGCGCTCCTCCTCGCTTCCCGGGTTGGCCAGAACGGAGGCGTCTTTTTCGGCCTGCTTGCCCAGGTGCATCAGCAGCGTGGCGTCACCACCGTCGTCCAGGATCATGTTGGGGCCTTCGCCCTCGCTGCCCGCAGGGCCGAAATCGAAGATGCGGTGGGTATAGTCCCAATAGTCCACCAGCGTCTCGCCCTTCACGGCAAACACCGGCGTGCCCGTGGCCGCAATGGCGGCGGCGGCGTGGTCCTGGGTGGAGAAGATGTTGCATGAGGCCCAGCGGACCTGCGCTCCCAGCGCCTGCAGCGTCTCGATCAGCACGGCCGTCTGAATGGTCATGTGCAGGCTACCCGTGATGCGGGCGCCCTTGAGCGATTGCTTGGGGGCGAACTCTTCCCGGATGGCCATCAGGCCGGGCATTTCGGTTTCGGCGATGCGGATCTCTTTGCGGCCCCATTCGGCCAGGCCGATGTCGGCAATGATGCAATCTTGGGTGGGGCTGGAAACGGCGCTCATGGCGGACTCCTAGGTTGATTCAATACGGTGATGAACAACCACTGCCTGCCGGGAAACTTGTGCGCAAGGCTCACCAACCAGTACAGTGGGTGAGCGCCGTTAGTGCGGTGATTTGAATTGGGTCAACCCAATCACGCGGTCCGAGCCTCGTTCACGGTGGAGTGAACTGCAACGCTCCTCGGAAGGCGCCGATTATACGAAGTTGCAGCCGGTCTGCACCACGCTGCCCTTCCATTCCCGCCCACATTACCCCAGCAAGACAACATGCCCGCACTGGGGATCGAAACGACCCGCGCACAGTTCCCCGATCAACGCCTGGGCAGCGGCGAACCCCGCGTGCGGCTGCACCTGCATCCAGGGTTGGCGTGCATCCTGCACGCGGGCAATGAAAGCCCCCTGCGCTGCGTTGAACTTCTGGTTCACCGCCTCAGGGCCCCAGTCGGCATTGCGCTTGCGGATCTGGACCGGCGCGAAATAGGCCTGCGGCGCGGGCCCCGGCAGAGCGGTGTCGCGCAGGAACTGCGTGTTCTGCGCCGACCCGGCATAACAGTCGTAGCGCAGCTGGTTGCCCAGGTGATGGTGCACCCGGGCACGCAAGGCCTCGTCGCCGGAGAAATCCACGTACACCGTCGGCACGCCGGGGTCGAGCTGTTCCAGCGAGTCATATCCGACCGTGCGCTGATAGCACCCCAGGCCTTCGACGAAATCGCGGTTGCGCTCGGACGTCAGGCCCACCCGCTCGATGTGCGGAAATTCCGCCAGACAAAACGCCGTGCCGTAGGCCGTCTTGCTCGACGCACTCGAAAACACCAGCCGCACCGCGCCAAAAAACGCGTTGTCCTGCAGAAAATCCGCGAGCATGAAAGAGGTAATGAACAACGGCCGAAGCAGCATCTGGTAGTCCTCGTCCTTGGCGGAGTAGGCCGGGTCGGCACTGACGCGGGTGTACTGGTTGTAGGCCGAGACCAGTGCCTGCCGGTGCGCCATGCCATCGTAGAAGCCCCGCTGCGTAACCCGCACGGGCTGCATGCGCAGATGGCTCGCGATGGGCCAGTAACCATAGAAACGCTCACCCACCGCGACACCCTCGACGCTGGACTCTACCACATCGGCAAAACCCCACACCGGCATGTGCCCCCAACCCTCCTCCAATGCAGGGAAAAAATCCCAATACTGCATGGCATCTCCGAATGCCGCGTAGGTGATGTTGTTGGTCGTGACGGCCACGCGGTCGATCTTCAGCAGCACCTCGCCCGCTTGCAGCGGCGCCAGCGGTTCATGGGTGATCTGGGTGTGATTCAATGCGGACTTGTCGGTCAGCAGATGGGTGAGGAGGCTCATGCAGCAGTTCCTTGGTGAGTGGATGGAGGACGTGAAAGAACTGTATGGCCGGGCGTCGCGCCGTGGGTTCGGAAAGCCCGTGGCATGAGGCGCCCCTCTGCAGCCGTCCGGGTCAAGCCCCTCAAACGCCCTACGCAGGCGCGCGCCAAATTCACGGTGCAAGCCATTTTTGATGCATTTGTTCGGATTTGGCAGCGCGATGGCTGGGACCGCCTGACGACGCGCACGGTGGCCCTGGAGACCGGCATTTCCGTCGGCACGCTGTACGACTACTTTCCCGGCAAGCAGGCCTTGCTGTCGGGCTATGTGCGCCATTGCGTGGAGTCCCTGGTGGACGCCATCGACCAGCAGGCCGTCCAGCCCGGCCATCTGCCCTGGCAGCAGCGCATCCACCAGCTGGTGCGCCTGTCGTGCGGCATCGACGCACCGGAACTGCCCTGGTTCCACCCGGACATGCTGGCACTGGAGGCGCAGATCGCCGAACCCAAGCATTACCTGCGAGCGCAGCAGGAACTCTCCGGCATCTGGCTGCGGGTTTTCGAGGCCTGCACCGACCTGCCCACGCGGCCCGCACACGCCACCCTGCATGCCCTGCAACTGGCGCTGTGGGGTGGGCGGCGTTACGCACTGCAACTGCACCAGACCCCGCTGCAGATGCGCGAATGGGCCCAGGAGATGGAGCGCCTGTGCTGCATGGCGGTCGCACCGCCCCCCGGCTGAAAACGCCTGCGGGATGTCGCATGGGTGGCAGACCGCCGCTCCACCAGACCGGAAACTCCGGCGCTCCACACAGGAGCATTCATGGACATTCGGAACAAAGTGGTCATCGTCACCGGGGGCGCCAGCGGAATTGGCCGCAGCCTGGCCCGCCGTTATGCCGCCGAGGGCGCCCGCGCCGTCGTGGTGGCCGACCTGCACCTGGAGCCCGCCCAGGCGGTGGCCCAGGAAATTGGCGGCCTGGCCGTGCGCTGCGACGTCAGCCGCGAAGCCGACATCCAGGCCCTGGTGGCTACCACGCGCGCGCACTACGGTCAGGTGGACGCCTATCTCTCCAATGCCGGCATCCTGGGCCAAAAGGGCGGGCTGGAGCTGGAAGACCCGCTGTGGGAGGCCATGTGGCACATCCACGGCATGGCCCATGTGTGGGCAGCGCGCGCGGTCGTGCCCGACATGGTGGCGCGCGGCGAGGGCTTCTTCCTGGTCACGGCCTCGGCGGCCGGGCTGCTGACCATTGTCGAATCCGCCCCCTATGCCGTGACCAAGCACGCGGCCGTGGCCTTTGCCGAATGGCTGCGCATCGCCTATGGCCGGCGCGGCGTGCAGGTGGCCTGCCTGTGCCCGCAGGCAGTGCAGACGGCCATGGTCACCGGCAACGGCAGCTCGGCCGGGCACGACGGCATCCTGCCCCCGGAACAGGTGGCCGACGACGTGGTGCAAACCATGCAGGACGGACGCTTTCTCGTGCTTCCACACCCCGAGGTGGCGCAATACTTCCGCAACAAAGGGCAGGATTACGAGCGCTGGCTCGGTGGCATGCAGAAGATGTACGCCCGGCACACCCAGGAGCTCTGAGAACGTAAACACGTTCTGAGCGGGCGCCACCCCTTCCGGAGAGGGCTTCCAACACCCCGCGCCACCGGCGCCGGTAAAATCGCGGCATCCGGGCGTTCGTGCGCCTGCCGCGTGCAGCGGCGGGCACGGCGCCTTCCGCGCCACTGCCGCAGCAGCCTGCCGCAGGGTGCCAGCCCCGCAGCCCACCTCTGGAACCCTTTGTGTCCTACGCCTCTGAAACACGGCGCCGCCGCACCTTTGCCATCATTTCCCACCCCGACGCCGGCAAGACAACGCTGACGGAAAAGCTGCTGCTGTTCTCGGGCGCGATCCAGATCGCCGGTGCCGTCAAGGGCCGCAAGGCCAGCCGCCACGCCACATCCGACTGGATGGAAATCGAAAAGCAGCGCGGCATCTCGGTGGCCTCATCGGTCATGCAGATGCTGTACCGCGACCACGTCATCAATCTGCTCGACACCCCCGGCCACAAGGACTTCTCCGAAGACACCTACCGCGTGCTCACGGCCGTCGACTCGGCGCTGATGGTGATCGACGCGGCCAACGGTGTGGAGGCGCAGACGCGCCGCCTGATCGAGGTCTGCCGCCAGCGCGACACACCCATCATCACCTTCGTCAACAAGATGGACCGCGAGGTGCGCGACCCGCTGGACATCATGGACGAGGTGGAACGCGAACTGGGCATGCCCTGCTGCCCCATGACCTGGCCCGTGGGCCAGGGCAAGAGCTTCGGCGGCATCATCAACCTGCGCACACGCACCATGACGGTGTTCGAGTCGGGCAGCGAGCGCCGCCCGCAAGACTTCGAAAGCATTCCGCTCACCGACGTGGACACGTTGCGCGCGCGCTTTGGCGCCGAATTCGACGCCGCCATGGACAGCATGGAGCTGGCCACGGGCGCCTCGCCCACATGGAACCACGAGCAGTTCCTGGCTGGCAAGCTCACGCCCGTGTTCTTCGGCTCGGGCGTGAACAACTTCGGCGTGATGGAAGTGCTCGACGCTCTGGTGGACATGGCGCCCCCCCCCGGTGCGCGCGTGAGCACGCTGGAAGTGAACAAGCAGCCGGTCGTCAAGACCATCCAGCCCGAGGACGAAGGCTTTGCCGGCGTGGTCTTCAAGGTGCAGGCCAACATGGACGCCAACCACCGCGACCGCATCGCCTTCGTGCGCGTGGCCTCGGGCAAATACACCCCGGGCATGAAGCTGCGCGTGCAGCGCACCGCGAAGGAACTGCGCCCCACCAGCGTGGTCACCTTCATGAGCCAGCGCCGCGAGGCGGTGGAAGAAGCCTACGCCGGGGACATCATCGGCTTCACCACGCACGGCGGCGTGCAGCTGGGCGACACCATCACCGATGGCGCCAGCCTGCAGTTCACCGGCCTGCCCTTCTTCGCTCCCGAAATGTTCATGACCGTGGTGCTCAAGAACCCGCTGCGCACCAAGCAGCTGCAGCAGGGCCTGGCCCAGCTGGGCGAGGAAGGCGCGATCCAGGTCTTCAAGCCCGACGCGGGCGGCAACATGCTGCTGGGCGCCGTGGGCCAACTGCAGTTCGAGGTGGTGCAGCACCGCCTGAAGGCCGAATACGACGCCGACGTGCGCCTCGAAGGCTGCCAGTACACGGGCGCGCGCTGGATCACGGCCGACACCCCGACCGAGCTGCGCGAGTTCGAGAACGCCTACCCCTTGCGCATGGCGCACGACGCGGCCAACACCCTGGCCTACCTGTGCACCAGCCCGTACGACGTGCGCCTGGCGCAGGAGCGCTTCCCCAAGATCCACTTCCACCCGCTGCGCGAGCACGCAGGGCTGAGCCTGGGCAGTGCGGGCTGAGATCATGCAGCCCCTGGACCATTGGCGCGCCGGTGCCGAGCTGGCGGGCATCCTCACCGACATCGACGACACCCTCACCACCGAGGGTGCCATCACGCCCGATGCATTGGAGGCCCTCGCCGCGCTACGCGCCACCGGGCTGCATGTGATTGCTATCACCGGGCGGCCGGCGGGCTGGAGCGAGCCCTTTGCCACCACTTGGCCGGTGGATGCCATCGTGGCCGAGACGGGTGCCGTGGCGCTGTTGCGCACGCCGCAAAATACAAGCCAAAATAGCCTCCAGCCCAATGATGGAAAGCGCGAGCAGCTATCAAAATGGTATCTTCAGGACGCTGCGACGCGTGCCTCCAACCATGCGCGTATGCAGAAGGTGGCGCAGCAGATCCTGCGCGAGGTGCCCGGCGCCCAGCTCGCGCGCGACTCGGCGGGGCGCGAGACCGACATCGCCATCGACCACAGCGAGTTCACC
>C687J35021_10002649_pt1 | contig 12621 bp, 9 predicted proteins | sample RifCSPhighO2_12_FD_35021 | JGI IMG/M metagenome (IMG submission 35021)
AGAGCCTTTCACTTTACACCACTGGACATATCATTATAATTTGAATGGTTTTTTATATCCAATGTCCAGCTAACAAATTATATCAAATACCATACTATCATAGAAACAACATTTTACCTAATTTTATGCTACACCAAGGGATTTGGGGTAAAAAAGATCTTTGATTTAAACCTGGTATGATCAATTATTTGGTAGAGTTCTATAATTGTCGCCATACTAGCGGCCTTGAGGTAGATTTTTCTCCTGTAGCTGTTTTTGATCTTATTTATAGGTGGTAAGGCCGGTCCAAGAACAAAAACATCCCTAGTATTATTTTTATGAAGCTGTGCAGCAAAATGTGTGGCTTCTCTTGCTAGAAGTGCCTCATCTGTGTGCATGAGCTCAATTTCGCAAAAACGACCACAGGGTGGGTATTTAAGCATGGATCGAGCCTCAATCTCTCGTTGATAGAAGGCTGGATAGTCCACCTCATTAAGGTAGTCGAAAATAGGGTGTTCTTGCATGGCTTGAACGATAACCATGCTGTTGAGAGATTCGCGACCAGCGCGGCCAGCCACCTGAATAAGCTGTTGTAGTGTTGTTTCGCTGGCATTGTATATAGGAAAGTGCAGGTTAAGATCTGCCCATAGAATTCCTACAAGGGTAACCTTGGGAAAATGGTAGCCCTTGGTGATTGTTTGTGTTCCAACAAGAATATCAATTTCGCCGTTCTGAAAGTCGGCTAATGTCTTTTGCCAGTTTTTTCGCTTGACCGTGGTATCCATGTCTGCACGTCCAATTCGTGCTTGAGGGAAAAGTTGTTCAAGGATAGAAACGACTTGTTGAGTCCCTATCCCTTTTTTAAGAAACTCTTTTTTGGCGCATTTGGGACACTCGGTCGGCATTGTTTGTGCATAGTCACAATAATGGCAAGAAAGTTTTCCACGATCATGAAGTGTAAGGCTCACTGAGCATGCATTACACTCGAAAATAAAATTACAATCTTTACATTGCACAAAAAAACTAAAGCCACGGCGGTTAATAAAGATAATCGCTTGTTCCTTTTTTGCAAGTCGATCGGCAATATGTTGATCCAGCTCTTTTGATATCCAGAAGCTACGACGTTTTGTTGTGCTATTTTGTTTATCATTAAGATATACCGTTTTAATAACAGGAAAATTGCCACGGTATCGGGTGGTTAATTGGAAAAACTTCCAGCCCTTTTGTTTAACGTTATATAGGGATGAAATAGATGGAGTTGCTGATCCTAACAATATAGGAATTTTGTATTGCTGTGCTCGTATGAGTGCTATTTCTTTTGTGTTGAGTTTTGGATGTTTTTTTTCTTGAAAACCGGATTCGTGTTCTTCATCAATAATAATTAACCCAAGATTTGCTATAGGCAATAAAATAGGCAAATGAACACCAACAATGAGAATTGGCTTTTGATTAAGCAGTGCTTGCCACAATTCACGTTTTATTTTTGGTGAAATACCAGAATGAAATCCAAAAATAGGAATTTCTTGTTCCAAGGAACCTCTGAGAATGTTTTCAAACTGCAGAGCAAGGGTGACTTCTGGTAACAATAAAATTGTTGTTTTGTTATTAAGGAAATTTTGTACAATAAGTTTTTTATAAACTTCTGTTTTTCCCGAGCCGGTAACACCATGCAAAAGGGATGGTGCAAATTTTTTTGCTGTAAGATCTGGTATGATTGCAGTAACTATATTTTGTTGTTCGGCCGTGAGCGTAACAGCTTTTTTTCTTTCTTGTACAAGGCCTGGGGCTATGCCTTCACTTTGCTCTTGTATTAAAAAGTTTCGCATACGTTTAATAAGGTGTAGATCATCTACCTGATGATAATTACTAATTTTTTTAATAAAATTTATGTATTCAGGGTCGCTTGGAAATGGCATTAAAGAGTGTGCAGTTTTAATGGTGAATGAAGGAGTGTATGCTAATGTTGCAAATTGTTTTTCAACAAAGGCATATGACGTATAGCTACGAATTGGAACTTCTACAATACTCCCTTCAAGCTGAGTTGACTCGAGTTCAGGAGGGAGTTTATAGGTGAGAGGCTTAGCAAAGCCTTTCAGTAATTTAACTTGTATGTACATGCTTTTAAGTATATACCAAAAATGGGTTTAAGCTAAAAGCAAAAAAAGCATTTCTGTGCTATACTAAATTAAAAGTATTATATTAGATTTAGGCTATTCTATGGAAAATAAAAATTTCAAAAAAACACTCTTTCTTGTTGATGGCTCTTCTTTTTTGTACCGTGCATACTATGGTCTCAAGCCGCTCCATACTCTTGATGGTCGACCGGTACAGGCTGTGTACGGTTTTGTGCGAATGGTAAAAAAGATTATGGATACCTTTGATCCGCATAAGTTTGTGCTCGTTTGGGATAGTAAGGGAAAGACGGAGCGTCATGAAATATTTCCTGCATACAAAGAAACACGTCAAGCTCCACCGAGTGATTTGTTTGAACAAAAAGAACTAATTAATGAATTTGCAGATCTTATTGAGTTGCATCAAATAGCACTACCCGGTATTGAGGCTGATGATATTATTTATTCACTTGCAAAAGATGCATCACAGGCAAGTGAAAACGTTATTGTTATTAGTTCAGATAAAGATCTATATCAAATGATTGATGATAACGTTCATATTTTTGATCCATTTAAAAATACAATTGTTAATCAGGAAGATTTTGAAGCAGATAAAGGTTTTCCAGTAAACAAGCTTTCATTTTATTATGCACTTTTAGGAGATAGTTCAGATAATATCCCAGGGGTTCGAGGAATTGGTAAAAAAGGTGCTGTCGAATTAGTGCAAAATTTTGATAATTTGCAAAACTTGTACGACAATATAGATAAGGTTGAAAAACCTCGTCTTAAGAGCGCTCTTGAAGCAAATAAAGATAATGCATTTTTAAGTGAACAACTTTTTAAGTTGCGGTATCACAAGCTTGATATTCCAGAATTAGGGTTTATGTTTGATAAAAATAAATGGTCTAATGCGCAATCATTATTCAAGCAATTAAACTTCAGATCTTTAATTCAAGATTCAGGGAAAAAGGAATCAAAACAATTATCCTTATTGCCCCAATCAGAACATTTATCAATAAAAAAGAAATATAATTTTAAGCCTGTACTTACGAAACAAGATTTAGATAAAGTTGTTGAACAAATCAAAAAAGCAGGCGCTTTTGCGACAGATACAGAAACAACAGGTATTAATCCTTTTTGTGATAGATGGATTGGAATTTCAATTGCAACACATACAGGTGAATCATTTTACATTCCAACCGGACACAAGGATGCGCAAGTACAACAATTGACACAAGAACAGGTGGTTGCGGCACTTAAACCTGTATTGGAAGATCCAAGTATCAAGAAGTATTTACATAATGCTAAATTTGATATGCATGTGTTACAGCAGGGTGGTGTTGTTATGCAGGGTTTAGATTTTGATACGATGATTGCGGCAAGCCTTGCGGTTGAGGATTGGCAATCTGTTGGGCTTAAACAATTGTCCGAAGTTATTCTTAAAGAGCCGATGCTAACGTATAGCATGGTTATCAATGAAGTAAAGGCAAAGGATTTTGCCGATGTGCCAATTGACCTTGCAACTGAATATGCTGCTGCAGATGCGCATCAAACACTACAACTGTATAATTATTTCAAAAGCATATTAACAGAGAGCAAGCTGCTTGATTTATATGAAAAGATTGAGCATCCAGTCATTCAAGTTTTAACAGATATGGAAGCTGAGGGTATTTACTTAGATACGGATATTCTCAAAGTATTAGGCGATCAAGTAACACAAGAAATATCTAACATTGAAGCAGCGATTAGAGACCTTGTTGGTTCAGAAGTGATTAATCTTAATTCCCCAAAGCAGATTGAAGACTTGTTATTTAATCAACTTGGATTGCCTCCGCAAAAAAGAAAAAAAACTGGCTACTCAACCGATCAGGAAGTGCTTGAAGCGTTATCTAAGTTGCATCCAGTTCCAAACTTGCTTCTTAAATATCGTGAGCTGACAAAAATACAAGGTACATATATTGCTGCATTGCCGGAATATGTTAATCCAAAAACAGGTCGCATACATACGAGTTTTAGTCAAACACGGACGGCAACTGGTCGTTTAGCAAGTTCAGATCCTAATTTACAAAATATTCCGGTTGAATCCAATGTCAAAGTTCGTTCCGCATTTAAGCCAAAAGAAGGAAATATTTTTCTCGCAGCAGATTATTCACAAATTGAGCTACGCGTTTTGGCCTTTCTTTCGCAAGATCCTGTTTTAAAGAAAGCATTTTTGGAAGATAAAGATATTCATGCGCAAACAGCAGCAGGACTATTTGGTATAGATGTTAATGCTGTTACAGCTGAGCAACGTGGTGTTGGTAAGCGCATTAACTTTAGTATTCTTTATGGCTTAACACCATTTGGTTTATCGAAAGACCTTAAAATTCCGCTTGGTAAAGCGAGGGAATATATCGAAAAGTATTTTGAACAATATCCGGGCGTAGCGCAGTGGATGGAGAGTGTTGTAGAAAGTACAAAGGAGCATGGTTATACGCAAACCCTTTGGGGTAGGCGGCGCAGTGTACCGGGAATTTATGAAAACAATAAGACATTGTATGAAGCGGCAAAGCGTATTGCGATTAATACTGTAGCACAGGGAACTGCCGCGGAGATTATGAAGCTTGGCATGATTGAACTACATAAGCAGTTGAAAAAAAAGGGATTACAATCAAAAATTTTATTACAAATTCATGATGAATTGCTCATTTCTGTACCAGAGTCTGAGTTGAAGCAGGTAGAAGAGTTGACGCGGGAGAGTCTTGAAAAAGTAGTCGATTGGGATATTCCATTGAAGGTAGGTATGAAGATTGGTAGCGATTGGCAGGAAGTAACCAAATGATAACAATAGAAAATTTATTATGAAAAATATTTTATATGCATTGGTACTGACTGTTTTGAGTGTTAGTGCGTGGCCACGCAGAAAGTTTGCTGTTGTACAGCCATTTATAGAAAAATCCGAAGTTAGTGATATTGAGTTAACATATGAAGAAAAGCAAAGAGAATTGATTAAGGCGTGTTATAATAAAAATGTAACTTTAGTTCAAACATTATTAAGCAATAATGCTGAACTTTCTTTTAAGTCGATATCAGTAAATAGTGATACGAATGATGAAGAATTCAACAAGATAATGCGTAAAAAGCAATTTAAAAATAAGTCTTCGATAAAGTTATCAGATATAACTAATGATTTTGAGATTCGATGGTTAATTTCTTGCTATACTGTCATTGAGCTAAATAAAATTTGTAGGCTATTATGGAATAAATAATCAAAGTTCCTCAAAATCCTTATATAACATACTTGGTTGAATGCCGCAGTTGTTTTGATATTTGTTGCTTGTGTACTCTATATGATCACCTTCAATAGTGTGATAAAAAATTTGTCCAATTTCAATATTTGCATAAATTCGAATTGGTTGAACGCACATTATTTCGAGTGTCCAATAACCTTTGAATCCAACATCGCCAAAACCAGCGGTAATATGAATAAATAATCCGAGCCTCCCAATAGATGATCGACCTTCAAGCATAGGAACACAATTTTTTGTTTGTGTAAATTCTACGGTACGACCGAGATATAATTTATTTGGTTCTAGTAGTAATCCCTCAGGTGGAATAATTAGTGGACTTGCTTGGTTTTCTTTTTTCATATCGAGCGTGTAATCATCATATGTTAAAAGTTCTTTATCAAGCCGTAAATTGTAACTATTTGGATTGAGCTGTTTTTCATTGAAGGGTGTAATGATAATATCTTTATTCAATCTTTTTTTGATTTCTTTACCAGAAAGTATCATCGCAATTTTTTCCAATTTTTTGTTTCTTATACTAAACTAACAACAAGACTAAAACTATTTTAGAGAGGATACAAGATGGATTTCCAAAAGGAAGAAACAAAACATCAATCCGGTTTTGATTTTAATGAAGCAATCGATCCATTAGGTGATGGAATTAGTTCTGTTGCACTTGTTAGAGCATCAGGAAGCGACTTAGATGTTGTTAATGCCGCACGTGTTTCATTGGGAAAAGTTTCTAATGAACTTAATGAACGAGATGAAAAGCTTATCAGCTTTTTAATGGAGCATGACCATACAAGCCCTTTTGAACATAATCAACTATCTTTTAGAATTAAAGCACCGATGTATGTCGTGCGCCAATGGATGCGTCACAGAATGAACTCTTATAATGAAATTAGTTATCGGTATGTCAAAGCACCGCTAGAATTTTATGTACCTAAAAAATGGCGCATACAAGACATAGCGGATAAACAAGCTTCAGTTGGTGGTTTTACCAATGAAGAGCTGACAGAAGCATATTTAAAGAATATTGAAACTGCCATTGCGGCATACGAAAAGCTTTTAGAGGCTGGCGTGGCTCGTGAGCAAGCTCGAGGTTGTCTTCCTGTTTCTTGTTATACCGAATTCATCTTTACATGCAACCTTCACTCATTAATGCATTTTATGAAGCTTCGTATTCCAAAGAATGCGCAATGGGAGATTCAGGTATACGCTCGTGCTCTATTACAATTGGCAGAACCCCATTTTCCAATATCTTTACGTGAATGGCGCCGAAAATATAGTATCTAGGACCAATTGACGCTTTATACAACATGATTTAATCTTATAGTATGAAGACAATTATTCAAATTGATAATCTTAACAAGAAGTATCAATCACAGGTTATTTTCGAAAATGCCTCTTTGCATATCCTAGCAGGGCAGAAGATTGGCTGCATTGGCCGTAATGGTGCTGGCAAGTCAACGCTGTGTCGTATGATCATTGATCAAGAAGACGCTGATAGTGGTTCTATTGCAAAGCATAGCGATCTAAAGCTCAGCTATCTTGAGCAGCATGATCCGTTTAAGCCGGATGAGAAGGTTGTAGACTTTCTTGTACGATATACCAATCAACCTGAATGGCGCTGTTGTAAAGTAGCACATCAATTTCAAATATCTGATCAGCAACTTGGGATGAAGGTGGGAGAGTTGTCAGGAGGGTATCAAACCCGGATTAAGTTTGCGGCAATGCTTTTACGCGAGCCAAACTTTCTTATTCTTGATGAGCCAACAAACTATTTAGATTTAAAAACGTTGATGTTGCTAGAAAATTTTTTAAAAACAGAATATCAGGGCGGATTTATCATCGTCTCTCACGATCGTGAATTTTTGAGTAAAACCTGTAGTCAGACGCTTGATGTAGAACATGGAAAATTGAAGTTTTATCCAGGTCCAATTAATGAATATATGGACTATAAAGATGAGCAGCGACGTCATGTTGAGAGTCATAATAGAAATATTCAGGCTCAACGTAAGCAATTACAGCAATTTATTGATCGCTTTAGTGCTAAAAGCTCAAAAGCTCGCCAGGCACAATCCAAAGGAAAGCAAATGAAGCGCCTTGAAGAGTTGGAAGAGATGCCAGATAATAGATCAGTTAATATTAGAATTCCTCAATTAGAGCCACAGCGCGGTGTTGCACTTGAATGTGCAGATATGACTATTGGGTATCCCAATAAGGTTATTTCCAAAAAAATTAATTTTTTTATTCCAGCAGGTTCCCACGTTGCGATTTTGGGCGATAATGGCCAAGGTAAAACAACATTTATGCGTACTCTTGCCAATGACTTACAAGCATTAGCAGGGGAGTTTAAATGGGGATATGAAATGAGTATAGGATACTATGCTCAACATGTGTATCAAAACATTAGCTCTGATTTAGACGTTTATAGTTATTTGCGTTTTGTTGCGGCAAGCCATGTTCGCGATCAAGAAATTTTGGATATGGCCGGTAGTTTTCTCTTTTCTGGTGACGATGTTAACAAAAAGGTTAAGACGTTGAGTGGTGGGGAACGAGCTCGGCTTTGCTTGGCAGGTATTTTGCTGAAGAAGAATAAGGTTCTTCTTCTTGATGAACCTACCAACCACTTGGACTTTGATACGGTTGAAGCATTGGCTAGCGCATTGCAAAAGTTCAATGGTACTGTTTTTTTTATTAGCCACGATCGAACCTTTGTAAAAACGATTGCTACAGAGATTATTGAAGTGGGTAATGGTACCATTAATCGATATTCGGGAACCTATGAAGAATATCTTTATTTTATGGCTAATCAAATAAAACAAGACCTACAGCAGACAACAGATTCTTCTCAAACTACTAAGAAAATTGATAAAAAACAGCTTAAGTTACAGCTACGTGTTATTGAAAAAGACCTAAAAAGTGCTGAAAAAGAAAGAGCCGTTTTGGAAGAGGAGTTTGCAAAGCCGTCCTATACTTTTAATGTAGATAAAAATAGGCGATATAAAGAGTTAAAGCTTAAAATCGGAGAGCTGGAATCTTTATGGCTCGAAGAGCAAGAATTGCTAACAAGTTCTTAAATTGGGCTACCAAATATATTTCCTTGGCTTTTTATAAAAAATTTAGTATATTTTGAGTGAAAAACTCGCGCATTCTCTCCTTTAGGGGCGAGTCAAGTGAGAAAAATAATCTTGATTACATTTCAGATTATAGTATGATGGTAATTATACCTCTCAGGAGTGTCTCGGATTGCGAACACACTCATCCCAACTTTAGTTTATAAAAAGTTGTTGGTCATTCTGCAAGGCGGTCAAAATGCCGCGGAGGTCTTAAAAGAGCAATCAATATTTTAGACTCTGGAACGGAGTTATCTAAAAGCGATTGTTTTTAGATAGAGGACGTGGAGCTGCATATAAGACATATGTCGCGAATGCGATACATGCAAGCGGCTGCAAAGCGTCAAAAAAGAAGGGAAAGATATTTTTTGTCGAGTACTGGAAGCTTGCCCCTTTAGGGCGAGTAGTTCACTAAGGTCACCTGTGCGTATAATAGGCTGCTAAAGGAGGACTTGTAGAGCTGATATGTGCAAGTATAGTGGCTCTCAGATTGACAAAAAAGATGCTTAAGGCATACTGTTAAATATCAAGACGTTACAGCGTCCGATTTCAAATTTTTAAGAAAAATAAAAAATTAATATAATAACTGAAGGACAAGCATGGCAACCAGTAAATCCGGTGGGTCTACTACCAATGGCCGCGAGAGTCAAAGTAAGCGGCTAGGTGTGAAAATCTTTGACGGTCATCTTGTAGACGGCGGTGAAATTATTGTTCGTCAACGAGGTACTCGTATTCATCCAGGCAATGGTGTTGGTCGTGGTAACGATGATACACTGTTTGCAAAGATTCAAGGTAAGATTAAATTCCATTATGGCCCTAAGGGTCGAAAATATGTTTCTGTTTTCAGTCTTGCTGAATAAAAAGAACTTGCCAGGCTTTTCTGCTTGGTGTAAACCTAAGGTTAAATCTGTTAAATTTTTCAAGTCATTTTTGTGAAATAAGGGACAACGTGGAGAGAGGAATGTTTGATTTTCTTAAATATCGTAATGTTGGCTATGCCTTCTATTTGGCTGTCATAGTAGTCTTTGTTGGAGCATATTTTTTCCGTGGTGGTTTTAATTACAGCGTTGATTTTACTGGTGGCACAGAGCTTATTTTTCGTTTTGAAAAATCTGTTAAGCCTCAAGCGATTAAAGATATCTTACAGGACAACAAATGGGATGGTATTGTGGTTCGAGAATTTTCTTCTCGTGATTACGTTGTTCGTGTTCGAGACTTTTCAAGTGATTTNCAGGGATTGGGTGGTACAATTAAGTCTCAATTAGAATCGGGACTTAATCAGAATAATATTGAAATTATTAAAATTGATAGTGTTGGTGAAGGTGTTGGTTCTGACTTGGGCAGAAAGTCCGTATGGGCTATTCTTTTAGCGCTTTTACTTATGCTATTATACATTGCAGTTAGATTTAGATTTGCCTATGCCATTGGAGCGGTTGTAGCTCTAGCTCACGACGCTTTGGTTATAGGGGTCTTTTTCTTGTTGTTTAACAGAGAAGTATCGGTTGATGTTGTTGGTGCGGTTTTGATGACCTTGGGTTATTCGATTAACGACACAATTGTTATTTTTGCTCGTATTAGAGAGAATTTGCGCGATTCAGGATCAAAATCGATTTATGAAATTGCCAATATAAGTATTAATCAGACTCTGCGTCGAACCATTTTAACGAGTTTTTCAACAGCTTTGGTTGTTGTTGCGCTTATTGTTTTGGGTGGAGAGGCATTAAGAGGTCTATCAATAGCATTGCTTCTAGGAATCATTTTTGGGACATATTCTTCAATATTTATTGCAAGTCCTATTATGCTTATGTTTTATAAAAATAAAAAAGCGTAAGCATGTTAGTTGTGCTATATAGTAGCTGTTTCGTTTGTGCTCAATATAAGAGCTCCATTCAAATAATCAAAAACTAACTGTGAGCTATGTTTAAATTGTATACGGGTGGGTTTAATTTAAAATTAATTTTGCATGGAGATGTTATATGAAAGAACCTAAAAACAGTACTGCCAAGTCCGATAAGACTGCGGTAGTCAAAACTAAAGATCCGACGCCTGTAAGGGCAGAAGTTCCAACAGTTGTACCAGAGAAAGATGTAGTAATTAGAGATCCAAAGCCAAAAGAGTTAAAAGAGAGAGAAGCTCGTCCAAAGCCGACTGTTCGGGATGTTTCAATTCCTAAAGAAGTACAGCAGCAGAAGGATGCAAGGCAGCATCGCCATGGAAATGGTACGCGTGAAAAGGAAACTACATCACGTAATTTATCAGAAATGTCTTATCAAGAATTGTGTCAATATTCTAGAAGATTTGGCGTAGTTGGTGCTGCGCAAATGAAAAAAGATGAACTAATCAGAAGAATTGAAGATATACAAGTTCATCCAGATAAAGAAATTGAAGTTGAAGGTGTGCTAGAAAAGCTGCCTGATGGATTTGGTTTTTTACGTTCTCAAGAATATGATTATGTTTCAGGGCCGGATGATATTTATGTATCGCCATCACAAATTAGACGTTTTAATTTGCGTACTGGTGATTCTGTAACTGGTGTTATTCGTAGGCCAAAAGAGGGTGAAAAATATTTTGCATTGTTAAAAGTTTCTACTATCAATGATGGTGACCCTATGGCAAGTAGCGAACGATCATATTTTGATCAGCTTTCGCCGATGCACCCATATGAAAAATTTAATTTAGAAACTGATCCAGCTGCTATATCTACACGAATTATGGATATCTTTACTCCTATTGGTAAAGGTCAGCGAGGTTTGATTGTAGCACCACCAAAAGCGGGTAAAACAGTCTTACTTAAAGAGATTGCGCAATCTTTAATTCACAATAATCCAGATATATATTTGATGGTATTACTTATTGATGAGCGACCTGAAGAGGTTGCAGAATTAGAGCGTGATATTAAAGGCAAACATGCTGAAGTTATAAGTTCTACATTTGATGAGTCAGCACAGCGACACGTTCAAGTGGCAGAGATTGTATTGGAAAGAGCAAAGCGGCTTGTTGAATCGGGCAAAGATGTTGTTATTCTTCTAGACTCTATTACGCGTCTTGCGCGAGCATACAATACAACAGCACCAGCATCAGGAAAAGTTTTGACTGGTGGTATTGATGCGAATGCTTTACAGCGACCAAAGCGTTTCTTTGGTGCCGCTCGTAAAGTGGAAGAGGGTGGATCATTAACCATTATTGGAACAGCGCTTATTGAGACAGGTTCTCGTATGGATGAAGTTATTTTCGAAGAATTTAAGGGTACGGGTAATATGGAATTACACATGAACCGTAAGCTTGCAAATCGTCGTATTTATCCAGCATTCGAACTTCTTATTTCTGGTACACGTCGTGATGATCTTCTACATACAGAAACAGATCTTAAGCATCTTTGGGTATTACAAAAATTCCTATCAACGATGAACACCATCGAGGGTATGGAGTTTCTTATCGATAAGATGAAAAAGAATAAAACCAATGAAGAATTTCTTGAGTCGATTAATAAAAAAACTGCCGGCAACGGAAATGGTAGCGGCCATGGAAGTGGTGGTGGAAATGGTCGAAGCAGTAATGACCAATTTTAATTGATTCATTTAAAAAATGTTTAAATATTATATAAAGTTAACTAAGTTTAATTCTGTTTTAGGTGTTCAATCATGAAAAATTCCTAGTTCTATTGTTGGTGTGTTTATTTCAAGATTTAATCAATAGTTGTTATTTAGGAATTTTATATGAGTACTCCACTTTTGCAGATTAGAAATGTTTCAAAGACATTTTATGATAAAAAAAATATAGTTCATGCTTTAGATGATGTTTCTCTCGATATTGAGAGAGGGGAAATTTTTGGACTTTTAGGGCCTAATGGTGCTGGCAAGACAACACTGTCTAATATTATTGCAACGCTCAATCCTCCAACTTCAGGAAAGATTTTTATGGATGGTGTATCTATCTATGATGATCTTGTTCAATATCGTAAAGATTTAGGCTATTGTCCTCAGCATCCAAATCTTAATCCCGATTTTACACTTCGTGAAAATTTAGAATTTGACGGTCAATTGTTTGGTTTTACTCAACAAGCAATTAAAGATAAAATTGACCAGTTGGTTGTCATGTTTAAGTTGGAAAAATATTTAAGTTTTTCTTCAAGGCAACTATCAGGGG
>C687J35021_10002653_pt1 | contig 12609 bp, 11 predicted proteins | sample RifCSPhighO2_12_FD_35021 | JGI IMG/M metagenome (IMG submission 35021)
CGCAGGTAAATCACCGATGTGTGGTAATAGTGTGTGGCAAGATCGCCGCTTTTTAACGCGTTATATGCCGCAGCTTGAAAATTATTTTCATTATCGCATGGTGGATGTGAGTACGCTAAAAGAATTAGCGTTACGTTGGGCGCCGAAAATTTATAATGGTTTAAAAAAAGAATCGCGTCATTTAGCGCTTGATGACATTAGAGAATCAGTCACAGAATTGCGTTATTATCGCGATCATTTATTTAATAAAGATGTTATGAAGCGTTAACTTTCGCTAGTGCCCACTCAACATGTTCTCTGACGAGCGCAGACGGATGATGCAAACGACTTTTCAATGCGGCAATAATCATATCATTACGCGGTGCATTACCGAGCGCAACCGCGATATTACGTAACCAGCATTCATAACCAATACGACGAATGGCAGAACCCTCAGTTTTTTGCAGAAACGTTTCTCCTGACCACGCAAATAAATCGATTAATTCCGGTGAATGTAATTGATGTCTTGGATGAAAATCTTTTTCATCCGTTGGTTTTGCAAATTTATTCCATGGACAGAACAATTGGCAATCATCACAACCATAAATGCGATTGCCAATAAGCGGACGCAATTCAAGTGGAATGCTGCCGCGTAATTCAATCGTCAAATACGAAATGCAGCGTCTTGCATCCAGTTGATAAGGTGCGATGATGGCCGCGGTGGGGCAAACATCGATGCAGCGTTGACACGAACCGCAGTGACTTTTCGTCATGGGTGCATCAATCGGCAGCGGCAAATTCGTGTAAATTTCACCAAGAAAAAACCACGATCCCGCTTTGCTATTAATGAGGTTCGTGTGTTTTCCTATCCAACCAATCCCTGCTTTTTCAGCAATGGGTTTTTCTAACACGGGCGCGCTATCACAAAAGGCGCGATAACCATGCTGCATTGCTTTCGCATTAATTTTTTCGGCGAGTTTTTCTAAGCGTTTACGCATTAATTGATGATAATCACGACCAAGTGCGTAACGCGAAATGTAAGCTTTTTGCGGATTATTCAAAACCTGTTTGATGGATGTCTCTGGCGGCAGATAATTTAAGCGCACTGAAATGATACGAATAGTGCCGGGGAGGAGTTCTGCTGGCCGGTAACGTTTTTTGCCGTGTTTTTCTAAATAATCCATTTCACCATGCAAGCCTTTTTCAAGCCACGCTAGAAAGCGCGCTTCATACGGCGATAAATCGGTATCAGTGATACCGATTTGCGAAAAGCCAAGATCCTGACCCCATGTTTTGATGGTGGTTGCTAGTGTTTGCATATCAATTTGCTAATCTTAAGTCAGATAGTATTTTTGTGAGTCTATTATAAACAATAAATGCAGTATTACTAGATCTGAATCACTAACAGCATAGCTAATATCTGCATTTTGATGTAAGACAATTCTTATAGGCTATGTTCGCGAAGGGGCGGGAATGATAGATTTTAAATTAATCGGCTGTATTTTGATGGTGGTTGGCACTTCGATTGGTGCCGGCATGCTGGCCCTTCCCATTGCAACCGCGGAACTTGGTTTTATTGGTTCTCTAATTCTACTTTTTACTTGCTGGGCCGTTATGTTGTCTGGCGCATTGCTTTTGCTTGAAGTGAATCTTTGGTTGCCGCAACGTAGTCACCTCGTCTCTATGGCGAAAGCAACGATAGGCCCCATCGGTCAACTCATCGCTTGGCTTGCCTACCTTTTATTACTCTATTCGCTTTTGTGCGCCTATATTGCAGGGGGGAGTGATTTGTTGCGGCATTTGTTGCAGACCTTTGGTATGTCAATTTCACCATGGACGGCGGCCATTAGTTTCACTTTGCTCTTTGGCTGGATAGTTTATATCGGTGTGCAGATGGTGGATTACGTGAATCGCGGCTTAATGTTATTTAAATTTATCACGTATTTTGGATTGATTGCCTTTTTAACACCGTTTCTCAATCCCGCGCTATTAGCGGGTGGTGCGCTGAAAAACATAACGCTTGGAACGGCGATTACCGTCACCATCACTTCATTTGGCTTTGGCAGCATTATTCCGAGTTTACGTATTTATTACGCGGGCGATGTCAGAAAATTAAAACAAACTATCGTCATCGGCAGTTTAATTCCACTCATCATCTACGCCATTTGGGATGCGATTATCATGGGCGTTATCCCGCTGCAAGGCACGCATGGGTTAGTTGCCGTACTTAATTCGTCGGATGCGGTGAGTCAATTAGTTAAAACGTTAAGCGGCGTTGCAATGAGTGGTACGGTGACACTTTTTACCAAAGTATTCACCTCTATTTGCGTGTTGACCTCTTTTCTGTGTGTTGCGCTTTCATTAGTGGATTTTGTGGCAGATGGGTTTCAACTCGAAAAGCAGGGTAAAGCCAACCTTTTCATTCATGCTATCGCTTTTCTGCCGCCACTTATTATTGTGATGGGTTTCCCGGGGATTTTNATTGACGCATTGCAATATGCAGGTATTTATTGCGCAATACTGCTTCTGGTGCTACCCGCCTTAATGGCGTGGCGTGGTCGTTATTACAAAGGTGTTGCNGGTCGATTTCTGGTGCCGGGCGGACGCTTTTTATTGCTGCTTGTTGGGATGGCGGGGCTTTTTGTTATTTTTCGCGGACTTGCCGGCTAATTTGCCGGCTAATTTTGACAACCTCTTTTTATTTCTATACCATCTTTTGTCGACCAAAAACGGTTTACACCATAGGGTCTTTTAACCTGGATCGCGGAATATAATAAATTAATTATTTCAATAAGTTATGCTTTCATCTACCCCGATAAGATAATCTTAATTATGGTTCTGTATATTATTAAGACATAGCAGAGGACAAGAGGTGAGTTAAAAATGAATTCCAAGTTGATAGGCGGCATTTTATTGGTCGTTGGGACCACCATCGGTGCTGGTATGCTTGCACTGCCAATTGCCACGGCTCAATTAGGATTTTGGGGTTCACTTGTTCTATTGATGAGTGTCTGGTTGGTGATGGTCGCAAGCGCCTTCCTTTTCCTTGAAGTCAATTTGTGGTTGCCTGCCGATAGCAATTTGGTCTCGATGGCGGGAGCGACCCTTGGTAAGGCCGGTCAATCTGTTGTTTGGGTTGTTTATCTCATATTACTTTATGCGATTTTGTCTGCCTATCTTGCTGGCGGGGGCGATATCTTGCACTACCTGCTCGCAACACAAGGTATTCACTTGCCGCTTGCGGCTGCCTATATGTTATTTACTTTCTTGCTCGGTTTTGTCGTTTATCTTGGTATTCGTGCGGTTGACTACGTAAATCGTACACTGATGTTCGGCAAAATGGGCGCACTGTGCTTGTTGATGTTATTTATGTTGCCCTTCGTGTCCAATGTCAATTTAGAATCAGGGACTTTTGGTCATCTCTTTTCAGCGACAAGTTTGTCAGTGACGGTTGCCTCATTTGGCAGCATCATGATTATTCCCAGTTTGCGCACGTATTTTGGCGAGGATGTTAAATCCTTGCGTAAAGCTATTTTTATCGGCATGTTAATTCCATTACTCTGTTACGTTATCTGGGTGATGGTTGTGCTTGGTGTGGTGCCGCTTGAAGGCGCGAATGGCTTAAAAGGGATGATGACTTCTTCTACCGCGAATAGCGATTTAGTCATCGCGATCACCACGTTGTTGCGGAGTAAGGTCGCAGCAACCTTACTTAAATTTTTCACCTCGATTTGCATGACCACTTCATTTTTAAGCGTATCGCTTTGTTTATCTGATTTTATGTCCGACGGACTGAAGGTTAAAAAAATTGGTTTGGGTAAAGTACTTATTACGGCGATCACCTTCGTGCCGCCGATTTGTATCGTCCTTTTTTATCCGGATGCCTTTATCCGTGCCTTAAATTACGGCGGCATCAGCTGCTTCTTCTTGATGATCTTATTGCCAGCCTTAATGGCGTGGCGCGGCCGTTACCACTTCAAATTCGGGCAAGCTTATCGGGTGCGTGGCGGTAAGTTTTTGCTTCCTTGATGATTGGGTTTGGCCTGGAAGGCGCAATTTAAGCTTGGAGGAACCGCCGCCCCCTCTGGTATGATAAAAAGGGGTCAAGAAAAGCAAAGGACGCAGCATGGAACAGGTGGCAAATTTCTGGATTTGGGCAGGCTTTAGTATTTTTGTTATCATCGCACTTGGCATCGATACGTGGCTTGCAGAAAAAAAACAAATCGGACCGCAGTCTTCCGTGCGTGCTTCACTTTACTGGACTTTATTTTGGGTAGCACTCGCGCTCATTTTTAATCTTCTCTTGTGGGGTTATTTATATGTTACGAATGGCCCGGTATTTGCCCATCAAAGCGCGCTTGATTTTCTAACTGGGTATCTCATCGAAAAATCACTGTCAGTCGATAATCTTTTTGTCTTTTACATGATCTTTCATCAATTCCGCATACCAGTAGCATTGCAGCGCCGGGTATTGACGTATGGTATTTGGAGTGCGGTTGTTTTTCGTTTACTTTTCATTTTGCTCGGTACTTATCTCATTGCGCAATTTCACTGGCTGCTTTATTTGCTGGGTGTTTTCTTAATGCTGACTGGTATCAAGATGTTTTTCTTTGAAACGAAAGAGAAAGATCTTGCGCAGGGAATATTGTTTCGTCTGTTGAATCGTATTTTTCGTTTGACTGATGAAATAGCGGAACAGCATTTTTTTGTGAAACGAGAAGGTTATTATTTTGCGACAAGACTTTTTGTTGCGCTGGCATTTGTTGAAATAAGCGATATTATTTTTGCGTTTGATAGTATCCCGGCCATATTTGCCATTACACGCGATCCTTTCATCGTATGGACATCGAATATTTTTGCTATTTTAGGCTTGCGCGCACTTTATTTTTGTTTGGCTGGCATGGCTGATCGGTTTAATTTATTAAAGTATGGCGTTGCCATTATTCTGATATTTGTCGGATTTAAGATGGTCATTGAGCCTTGGTTTAATGTGCCAACTGTCTTTTCTCTTGGCATTGTTATTGGTATTTTACTATCCTTTATTTTTGTCAGTCTATTTCGCGAGCGAAAAAATAATGCAGCCAATTAATGTACCGATTTATCAAGCAGCACAAATTCGTGAATTGGAAAAACTGGCCATCGCGAAATTTAATTTATCCAGCCAAACCATGATGCAGCGTGCTGGAAAAGCGGCGTCTGAATTCTTATTGCGTCGTTGGCCGCAAGTTAAGCGTGTCGCCATTTTTTGTGGGAGTGGTAATAATGGCGGTGATGGTTATGTGCTTGCAAAATTATTGCACGAGCGTGGCATGGACATTAGTGTGTGGCAAGTTGGTAATCATGATGCGCTAAGCGAGGTAGCACGTGATGCACTCGATGCATGTAAAAAAGATAATGTGCCTGTGAACCCGTTTAGTGAAGCGGTTGATTTAGTCCATCCTGATCTTATTGTGGATGCGATTTGCGGTATCGGATTGCATGATCAATTGCGTAAAGAAACGATGGCAGCGATTGATAAAATGCATCGCTCACATGCGCCAATTTTTTCGATTGATATTCCAACCGGTATCGATGCGGATACGGGCAATGTTTTGGGTAAAGCAGTACGCGCATCAGCAACGATTACGTTTATTGGACTTAAATTAGGATTATTAACGGGCAGCGGTATTGCGTACACGGGCGAACTGGTACTCAATGATTTGCAATTTCCCGCGGAATTATTGAATAGTGTAAAACCAATTGCTGAAAAGCTACAGCTTGGTGCCTTTGCATCGTTATTAAAACCGCGCACACGAGATTGGCATAAAGGTATGTCTGGTCATGTACTCATCGTTGGTGGCTATCCTGGGTATTCAGGTGCGCCGCGCATGGCTGCCGAAGCTGCATTACGTATCGGTGCGGGCCTTGTCAGTGTTGCAACCCATCCTGAGCATGCCGCATCGCTCAATGCATTTCTTCCAGAAATAATGTGTCATGGTATTCATACGCCGGATGATCTTTCTCCCTTGATTGAACGTGCGGATGTAATAGTCTTTGGGCCCGGACTTTCACAAACCTCATGGGCAAAATTACTTTTTACCAAAGTATATGAAACAGCGTTGCCACTCGTCGTCGATGCAGATGGATTGAATCTCCTGGCAACAGATGCTAACGTCAGAGAAAATTGGGTGCTAACACCGCATCCAGGTGAGGCGGCTCGTTTGTTAAATGAATCCACTGAAGTGATACAGCAAGATAGGCTGCTAGCAGTAAATACCATCCAACAACGTTACGGTGGGGTTTGTGTTTTAAAAGGGGCGGGAACCTTAATCAGCGCGCCACCCGCTTTGCCCGCCTTATGCAATAAAGGAAATCCCGGCATGGCGTCTGCGGGGATGGGTGATGTGTTAAGTGGCGTAATTGGTGGTTTGATCGCACAAAAAATTCCATTGGGGGATGCGGCTAAACTAGGCGTTTATATTCACGCAATGGCCGGTGATTTGGCTGCAAAAGAGGGTGAGCGTGGTATGATTGCGACGGATTTAATGCCTTATTTACGACGCTTAAATAACTCGATGGTGTAAGTAGAGAAAAAAATGAGTGAGCTTGCCAGTATGAATGCAAAATCAATNGTTAAACTATTAGCATCAGAAAAGGACATGTTTGTATTTGCAGATAAGGTTGCAAAGGCGATTAAAAACGGCGCCATTATTTTTTTAAAAGGAAGCTTAGGTGCTGGCAAAACAACGTTTGTTCGCGGTGTGTTGCGTGCGTTTGGTTTTCACGGCAAAGTAAAAAGCCCAACCTATGCACTACTTGAACCTTATGAAATTGATCAGCATAAAATATTTCACTTTGATTTTTATCGCATCAATAGTCCGAAAGAACTCGATTTCATTGGCGTTGAAGAATATTTTTTGCCAGCGTTTATTTGTTTGGTTGAATGGCCAGAGAAAGGGGAGAGTCATTTACCAACACCTGATCTTTTGTTTGAATTTACAGTTAAAAATGAGACGAGAGAATTGACTATCACCGCGCATACAAAACACGGCACAGAAATGCTTACACAGTTGTAGTAAGGCGCAGACTACATGTCAGTTAAACATTCGTTGTAATTGATATATTAAAACGATAATCTTAAAGTATTTTTTTGGCGATCATTATATGGACTTAACAAAATCATTTCTGATTAAATTGCCAAGCCATTCGGATGAGCGCGGCAGTTTAACGGTGATTGAAAACGAGGGTCAGCTTCCATTCACCATTAAACGGATTTTTTATATTTACGATGTCCCCCAAGAAGCACGCCGGGCTTCGCACGCACATTACCGTCTGCAAGAACTTATCATTCCTGCGGCAGGCAGTTTTACTATCACTTTGGATGATGGAACGAATAAACAAAGCTTCACTTTAGACCGTCCAGATTGCGGACTGTACGTCCCTCCTTTGACTTGGGTAGAAATTGAAGATTTTTCTGCAAAAGCAACCTGCTTGGTATTTGCTTCCGCACCATACGATGCCTCTGATTATTGTCAGGATTATCCCACATTTCTAAAAGCAAGAAGCGATAATGACAATACCATTTCTTGAATTACGCAGTAACTACACCGAAATTGCAGAGGAATTAAACGAAGCCTATTTCCGTGTCATGGCATCGGGCCAATTTATTCTAGGCGAGGAAGTGACTAAATTTACCGATGAATTTGCCCAGTATTGCGGCGTTGCCCATTGCATCGGTGTCGGCAATGGGCTGGATGCGATGCACCTTATCTTGCATGCTTATGGAATCGGCCCGGGAGATGAAGTCATCGTCCCCTCAAATACTTTTGTTGCCACCTGGTTAGCCATATTACATTGCGGCGCAACACCTGTTGCAGTGGATCCTGATCCGAATACTTTTAATATTCAGCCTGAGTATGTGCGAAAGGCCATCACCTCTCGTACGAAAGCTATTATCGCCGTTCATTTATATGGACAAACAGCGGACATGGATGCATTGCACACCATTGCAAAACAGCACCAGCTCAAGTTGATCGAAGATGCCGCACAAGCACATGGCGCGTGTTATAAAAATCGGCGCGCGGGCAGTCTCGCGGATGCAGCTGCTTTTAGTTTTTTTCCGACTAAAAACCTGGGCGCATTTGGTGACGGGGGTGCCGTCGTCACAAATGATACTCGGCTTGCAGCCCACATCGGCAACTTGCGAAATTATGGAGCCGTAGCTAAAAATCAGTATGTCATGAAAGGTTTTAATTCCCGCTTAGATGAGTTGCAGGCTGCATTTTTGCGAGTAAAATTACGCAAGCTGGATGTATGGAATGAACGGCGCAGAAAAATTGCCAATCGCTATTTGTCTGCACTCAATCATTTGCCGCTCAATTTACCCACCATTCCTGATTGGGCAGATCCGGTATGGCACTTGTTTGTGGTGCGCACTCCTTGTCGTGATCGTTTAAAAGAATTTCTTTTCCAACATGGCATCGAAACATTAATTCATTATCCAAATGTGTTAAGCGATCATCCCGCCCATCAGGAAATGGTTTATCACAAGCAATTATCAAACGCGATTGAAACAGAAATTTTAAGTTTGCCTTTATCCCCACATATGCCGCAAACAGCCGTCAATGAAGTAATCCGCATGTGTCAACTTGCAGCCGAGCAACGGGTACTCTGTTAAGCAGAACAATAGCGTTTCCACATCTCTCTGTAGGCTTCCTCAAGATGCTTGATCCAATTATTGAGATCAAGTAGCGGTGAGGTTTTGAAATCTTGACGTAGTGTGTTGCGATATTCTAAGAGTAACGACTTCTTCTTGGCCAACGTAACTGCTATTGAAACATATTCTGCGACAGAATTTGCGACAAGCTCAGCATGTCCCATGCTTCTGAGTATCGCCTTGCCATGTTGCAGACAATGTTTTGTTTCATTACATAATGAGACAACAGGCACGCCTTGCCATAACGCTTCTCTAACGCTTGTTGCACCAGAATAAGGAAAAGAATCGAGGGCGATATCTACTTTCTCGTATGCCTGCAGCATTTTCTCGTGTGTGGTGTAGCCTTCAAAATAAATGTTGTTCAAATCACAGCCTTGCNCTGCAAAAAGTTGTTCATAAGCTTTAATGAAAGGAGCATGATCCAAAACGGAAGCCTTCATATAAAATCTAGCATTTGGTACTTGCCGTAGAATTTTGCACCATACATTAATGACTTGCCCATTGATCTTATGCGCTGCGCCAAAAGAACCAAATGTGACATATTGATTTTTAAAACAAGGCGGTGGTGCACAAGGTGGAAAATAATCAGGAAAGGCCAATGCTTTTCTGACACCTTTGTGATAATAAATTTTTTCGGAATAATTTGCCTGATTTAATCTAAATTCCTCTCCAACCAATATATAATCGATAGCCGCAACACCAGAAGTAGCAGACCAATTGTAATGACTCACTTGGATAGGTGCAGGCCTTCTTGCTATTGCGCCATAACGATTAATAATGCAGTGCCCATTTAGTTCTAACAAAATATCAACTTCATCTGTTCGAATCAGTTCAGCGAGGCTTTGATCGTTGAGCGCTTCCGTATCTCGCCATCTATCTGGAATGTTTCTTATGTCACTTGGAATTTCGTCAGCGAGAGCATCTGAATAGCAAACAATAGTAAACTGCTCGCGATTATGCTGTTTAAGATAAGGGAGCAACAAGGTTTGCGATGGCGCATTATTAAAAAAATGACACACATAGCCGATAGTCAATTTTTTATTCGGATCTAAATGATGTTTTGTATGTTGGTATTGTTTAATTCTAGATAAAAATAATTTATCATATTTTTTGGCTGCAACTAGCATATTCTTTTCGGTGCAAGTCGGCGACATCAACAAGCATTGCAAATATAAACTATAAGTGTGCGGTGTACGGGCTGCGGCTAAACTATGCAAAAAATATTTTTTTGCAAAATCCGGTTGGCCTGAATTTAATAAAAAGTTAGCGATTTCTCGATAAATTACCGCAAATTTTTCCGTCTCAAAGCGGCTCTGTACAATCGCCTTAATGTTATCGAGTGTAGCTAGTGAAGATAATTGCTGATCGGCATCAATCGTTTGCATGATTTTTTTATAACGCCATTCTAGCTTCTTCTTATTCCATTTTTGTTTGATATCGGTAAAACTTAGCATCCTGCTGCGCTCACTTGTTGCAGCGCTGGTGTCTTCAAAATTGGCAACTGCATTAAATGTCGAAACATTTTCGGTGACATAATCGGCCGATTAACTGCGTTTGCGAGTTCATGAACGCGTTCTACCAAACCTAAATTGGTAGCGTGGTGCAGCCGTGCTTGGTCTAACCATAGATTGTCTTCTAATCCAATACGCACGCCATTACTGTATGCCACTCCTAACGCCGCGACAGACAACTGAAAATTGCCTATGCCCGCCACGCTCCAAATGGTTGATTTCGGCAGTAATTGCATAATTGCCGCTATTTCAATTAATGAGGGCTGGGCAGTCGCCACATTCCCGAGCATCACATTCGCATAAAGCGGTTCGACTAATATCCTTTTTTTCAACAGATATTTTGCATAATTTGCCATGCCCAAATCAAAAATTTCGAGCTCGGGTTTAATGCCGCGCTCTTTCATACAGAGCGCCAATTGCTGAATGATTTCTGGCGAGCTTTCACTTGTCTCTTTTGCAAAGTTCAATGAAGACAAAGTTAATGAAGCCATATCTGGCTTTAAATCCCCTTCTAAATTCAATACCTCACTGCGTTTTTCAAATGTAGTCGCCTTTCTGCCTGAGCATGATACGCAAACAACTAAATTGGGATGGTTTTTCCGGATGCCAGCAATCATTTCTGCATAAATATTTTTGTCACACGAAGGCTGTCCTCCACTATCCCGTGCGTGGAGATGCGTCAAGGTAATGCCAAGTTGCGCCGCAATACTGACCTCTTTTATAATCTCATCGGGTTGGATCGGCACAAAGAGAGACATTTCCCGTGTTGGTATCATTCCGGTTGGTGCAAGATTGATAATTAAAGGCGCTTCGATATTTTCCATTTAAAAAACCTCTAAAGAATCCGTCAGTTTGATATAACGCGCTGGGTTACCGACAACCACTTCACCATCATTAATATTTTTCGTAACGATAGCACCAGCACCGACTTTAGCATGACAGCCTATTATCACATTAGGTAAAATCACTGCTCCTGCTCCAATCACCGCCCCTTTTTTCACTGTCACGTTTCCGCAGACAGTTGCACTCGGGCCTATGGAGACATAGTCAGCCAAATTGGCATGATGGCCTAACGATACACCACGATTAACCAAGACAAAAGCACCAAACTGTGTGCAAGCGCCAATCGTCACACCCGCATTGATAAAACACCCGGGCCCATGACTGAAAAACGTGGGAAGCGAATTATTCTGGAATGAGAGAATAGGATAGGGTGATAAACCTAATCGGCTTGCTTCTTGACTGGCTAAAAAACGATTCTTTGGCGTAAATAGTGGCACGATAAAACCATATTGTTTATCACACTCCGTCAGTTTGTCCACTGTGATTAATTTGTCTTGTTGCGTTGAAAAACATTCCGCCGATAAATCATTGCGAACGATTGCCTGGATCGTAAGGTGATTTTTGAGACAGCATTCTTCAAAATCAACAATGATACTTGATCCCGCGCTATAAATGATTAGACCATCATGACTGATCATGTTCATAATGGGATGAATCTCCTNGTGAAAAGTCTCATGCAATACTTCATTTTTAATTCAAAAATGCTATATTAGAATTCGTAATGCCTGACCATGTCAATATATTAATGATTGAATGAACTAGATAAGGTGTAGTGTGAACGCGATAAAAGAAGCACAATTGATCAAAGCATGTGAATCTGGCGATACAAATTTAGTCAAGCAATTGCTATCAGAAGAAATTGATATTAATTGCGTCCAAAACGAGGGGGATAGTTCATCATCAAAGTATCAGGTTACACCTCTTATTATAGCATGCAGAGCTCGCCATCTAGAAATAGTTAAACTTTTACTAAATGATAATCGCATTAATGTAAACCAAAAAGTTAAATGTGGCGATAATAATCCGAAGCATACTGCTCTTCATGAGGCATGCTGCAACGGTACCGTCACTATTGCTAGATTACTTATAACAGATTATCGAACAGATAAATCTGATATCGACAATCTGATACAAATCGTTTTTGGCCAGGTTAATTCTGGTCTATTTGAAAGAGAGCATCAACAGGAAAGGTTACAGATCCTACTAATGCTTTTTGCAGATCCAGCAGCTAAAAATCTGGACTTCTTAACTGTATTTGGTGTTGATGCGAATCAGTTAATTAGTTTAACCGCCTTAACTGATCCTTCAAATTGGTCTCCTGAGTTTAACATGCCTTTCTCTGGTCCCAAAAAAGAAGCCTATTCAGCCTTAATTGCTTATGCTCTATTCTTAAGTGGAAAATTAGAGGCGACTCCTGACTCAGTGGCAAGCGCTATACTTGATCAAACTTCTAATAGAAGTGATGAAACGGATAAGTTGTTTAAAGAACGATTTAAACTACATGCTGGTCTTCAATCACTGTGTGTTGAAGAAACCTTAAATAAAATGCTTGGCGCAATATATAACCAAGAAATAATTTTA
>C687J35021_10002659_pt1 | contig 12601 bp, 12 predicted proteins | sample RifCSPhighO2_12_FD_35021 | JGI IMG/M metagenome (IMG submission 35021)
GCGCCGGAACTTGATGCTCACCATCGTTGTAGGAGAACCATGCACATCTGTCTTCTTCGTGAATCACGTACCCGAACCGCTGCTTGTACGGTTCAGCATTCAGGGTGTAGCGATAGAGTGGCGTTTTGACAATTGCATCCAGAGCCAACCGGTCATCGTCTTCTGTAGCAGCAAGAATATTTGATTTCAATTTCCAGTAGCTTGTTTGTGCCCCTACGACCGTCCCAGCAGTGTCGGCAACAGTCGGAGTGCCGCTGGAACCGGTAGGTGCGGCATTATGCACTCGAACCACGCCTGGGGACGCGGAATCATCAACCCATATGTGTTGAGCCGTACCACCAGCATCTACTAATTGCAGGACGCCTGCCGCAGGGCCTTCAGCACCAGCATTCTCATTGCGCTTGATATGGACATATGGACCCCGAACGTTGTTGCCGTAGCTGTCAGATTCCAATGTCAGGTTGTTTTGACTGCTACTGCCGATCCAGCGTCCACGTGTTCCACCCGCTGATGTCAGCCATTGTTGAATATAGTTATCGGTTGCTCCGCTTGGGCTCGCGACTCTAAACCCGGAAGCTGCGACTGTACCAGTTGGAGCAGCAAATGTACGGACATTGACACCATCCACATTGGTTGCCGTCGCCGCGCCGTTCGTAAATACAATCTGTATATCTATCCCACCCATGTTTCCATGCACACCGCTACTAAACTCGACAATCGTATTGTTGAGTAGCAATCCATACGAATCAGCACCAGAACCCGGATTGAGTGTCGTATCCGTGCGAATCGAATACCGGCTGTCGGTAGGTAAGTTTCCTTGTAAATACATCTGAACGGCCGAACTTGTTGCTCCACCGAAGGAATACGGACCAACTCCGCGGAACTTTACCCCGGTCGTCGAAAACAGCGGGGCTTCAACATATTTCGTGGTAACGGTATACGTATGTGCCGCAGTGTCTTTGTTTGTAATACGAATATGGTATTCGCCGGTACCGTCTTCGTCGTCGTACGGAATTGAAAACCCCTCTTCGGCTTCCGAGCCGGTATCGTTATCAATCGGGTAATATAGTGACGGCTGGACATTGGCCCAGTAGGCGAGTAAATCCGCAGCGGCAAACCCGTCTTTCTTAAATATCTTGACATCGAACGGACCTGCCGTGCCGCTCTGTGTAATACTGATATAAAAAATGTCAAAATGATCTGGTAATCCTGTACGATTCGTATCGACATTCGCACCAGAAGCTATGGATGCGGTCGTGAAGGGGCCATCTGTTGTATACCTATTGCTCATAACTTACCCTATTTTAAATATATGTCATCATAGTACAGCATGCATACTAAGTGTACAGCATGCATACTAAGTGTTTTAAAGAATCACATGTTCGTAAAGACACGCGGCCTGGTCTGGAATTGACTCTTCAATGGCCGAATCATTCTTCCAGGAACCACTGGACGAATCATGGAATTGTTCGGCGATGCGAACAATTTCAATGCGCGAACTTCCACACGTTTCTCAGTAGGTGTTAAGGACAAAGTAATACCATAAATCCGGACAATAACAGAATCGTATCCAGAAGGGCCTGTGCCCTGCCAATGCGTGATATTACGTATATCATTCAGGTCAATATCGTCAGCAAGATCCGGCATTAATTCGAACGAGACATATTCAACTTCCTCGCGCAACAGATCGGCATAGGCATTTGAAACAGCCGTTGCTGTTGTCGAATCGCGAACGTACCAAAAATCTAAATGCTTGGGAATGTCGGCGTTCAGTGTTATATCCTGATTACTGATAACTAGGGCTGATCGCGTTGTGAAAAAGTCGCGCGGCCAGATACGCAGCCAGTCGTAATGCAGTTCGGATAGTACGTCCTCGTTGGAATTGATACGAAAAGATCCTTCAACGATGTCTAAATCGTGCGTGAATACGGTACTGGACGCGACGGGCGATGCCGATGTTTTCAGGTATACCTCAAATTTGTCGGCAGTTGAAATATAGAGCGATCCGAGAAACGATGCACACCATCTGTCAACAACAATCTCCCACGTAGTGTCTTTGTCGATAATAGGTATCCCGCATTCGTACGTAGATGTCAATGTTTTCATGGACGCAAATGTCGTACCGATTTCTGCCGCAGTCGTATTGACATAAGTTTTCAGCATGTGCTCTAATATATCGCAGGGATGTGTCAGCAGAGTACCGGTCGCTAGCCCGTCATTTGTAATACCAGATACGGACGCTGTCACTTCGAGTTCGCTGGACCGTGCCGAGTTACGAGGATCGGCGGTGAAATCGATTACCGTCATCGTGACACTGTTATAAACAGCCGTAGTAACGGTATAGTTGCCAGCTGCCGTTTTAACGCCATAGACAAATACCGTAATGACAGACTTGCACACATGCGCAGCAACAACATAGCGCCATTTACCGGCAGCGTCCGTATCGATAAGATAGCATGGAACTGGTCCACCGAGGTCGTATGTAACCAAATTCACGGACGGATCTACATCGCATGTTCCGTAGATAATCGGTACCAGCCGGGGTTCCGTACCGACAGGTAAATCCGGGAATGTACTTGCTATCAGAGACTGCCCAGCAGAGTGAACGCATACGCGGAATCTGTCATAGGTCAAATCCCGTGCCGATATTACAAATATGCCGTCTTCCGCGGCATGCCACCGCTGGATACGCCCACGGAACAGTGTTGTCATTGCAGCGACACCGCTGGATACATCACCATATAACAGTCGAATAGTCCGGTTGTAGAAATATCTGCCTGGGGCTGTGGTACCCTTCTTACGGGTGAAATATTGTTCCCAGTTTATGAACTCAATTTCAACATCGCTGATACGATATCCCGCACCGGTAACAGGGGATTCTCGATCAACGGAACGAATGCTTTTGACATATGGCTCGTAGAAATGGGACGGCGCAGCAACACCGTCGAAAGAAAAATATTCCGTCCCGGTATCGAAAGAAATTTCAACGAGGGTCGTCAGTACTGCCATAAATATTACGCGACAATGTCACGACCTCGGCCATCTTCTTCAAACTCAAGATTTGCAGTCTCTTGATATTCCAACTTGCGGTCCATGTCGTTTATAAACCTGCCAAAATATCCGTCGTTTGTCTGTGATTCCGGAATAATGAATAAAGGATTTGCACTTCCCTGCAAATCGCGATATAGTGTGCGCAATGTCGCCATTTCCGCGACCGTTAATGGACCGAATTGGAAGACCTGCGAGCGTATGCCATAGATTGGTTCATAATATGGAACACCGCCTCCGCTGCGCTTTGCAATGTTGATAAAGCTATCCTTGAACGTAGATCCATATTGCCAGTGAAATGACAGTTCCGTCGAATTGCCCAGCAATAGACATCCGATACGAATATACCCATCCGTGTTGGTTGTATCCACGAAAATGAATTTCCAATAACGCCATGTTTGAGTAGCCGATAATAATTTGAACGCATCGAACTCGCGCCATGTGATCGTGGTCGTGTATTCGCTGCCGTCCGGATTTGAGGATGATCCGCCGTTGACCGTAATAGTCGCAGACGACGTCAGATTATGGTTTACAATTCCCATCAAATCGATTGCAATAGCCGAACCAAGATCCAATTGCAGGTTCTCGCTAGTAATACCCGTGGAACGCCAGTGCTTTGCAATCGGCAATAATTTCAGATTAGCTGACGGATAAGCAGTCGCCGCCGTGGATGCCGTTATTGTTGTTGCAGACGCAGATCCCTTATTGTCGGTGTATTTCAAATAAGTAAAATTACCCATTGTTACTTAATAATCATCCTTGGCGTACTCTTGCCTTCAGCACCGTCCTGTTGATGCGGCGACAGGTACCGTGCCATACGGTTCGTGATACGGCTGGAATTGATTTCCATGGCATCGAGAATCTCGGGTATGACTTCGTCTCGAACCCACCGTCGTGTAGATTGCTTGTCCGAATTTCCGGACATATGCAAACTGACCTGTACGGTCGGTGCATATGTAACCACAGACGGGCTTCCGTCGCCGGATCGGTTCTTCCATGCCGGACGTATCTCTTCACCGGCATGCACCATAGCCATCATATCGTGCGGCACACTATCAGAGCCGTGTGCGAAACCCGGCATGCCAAACAACGCGCCGAGACCCAAGGATTCCAACTGCTGTTGGATATTGTTGATGGCGCCGGTTACAATGCCCGGAGCCGCAGCACCGCCGGACGGGCCTGGGTCCACAATAGACGCAGTCGGAACAAAAACTGTCGCCTGAGACGCGCCGGTTAGGGCTGCAATTGCGGCGAGAGCTGCATTGGAGGCGGAAGTGAATGCATTGCCAAGAAGTCCGAAGACGTTAGTCGTTGCAGCAGCAGTGCCGGTCAATATGGATAATTGTTGCCGTTCTGTTTCCAACTGGATGCCCCGACCGATCAATGCCCCGATAGAGGCGTTCATCGCGCCGAGTTCGGATTCTCTTTTTACGCCGAGAATATCCAGAAGCTGCCCTGTAAATCGCAGGTCTTCTTTGAGAATATCAATACGATCTTCCTCGGATTTAATATTAAGTTCCAGCTGACGCCGTTCCTCTTCCTTGGATGCGATAAAATCTTGAAGCTCTTGTTGTTTCGTTGCAATACTTTCCTCTGCGGCCCTCTTAGCTGCTTCCATCGCGGCCTTTGCCGCCAGCTCGTTCGCAATACGCTCAGGTAACGCTGTCTTCAGAAAATCCAATTCAGCAACTTTTGAACGAAAATCTTTCTCGCGCTGTTCGTTGTCGAATACTTTCAATGCCGATTCGGCCTGTGCAATCAATATTGCGTCTTCTGTGGAACGAGCCCATTCAAGATGTCTTTCAAGATTAGCACGCTGTATCTCTGTTTCGAGTTGTTCGATACGTTCCTCAGTACGTACACGAATCTCAGTTGCATTTGTAGTGGCGTCCGATGCTTCCTTGATAGCACTGGCATATTCTTTTTGCCAGTATTTTGCGTCGGATAGTTTACGTTTTGAGTCATCAATGTCCTTGTTAATGTCTTTGATGCTATTACGCCACTTCTCGATAAGTTCGGCACTCTTGTTAATCTGTGCATCAAGATAATCCATTTTTCGGATAATGGCGTCCGCAGTTCTCTGGCGCACTTCGGCGAGTTCCTCTTCGACTTCTTTGAGTCTGTCGATTCTTTTTTGAAGAAGTTCCTGTGCATCGATTGTATCCAGAATAGACTGCATGGCTGGCGGGATCGCAATACCCAACAGTCGCATTGCCTTGGCCATACTCTCGACATCACCACCAAGGAATTCAAGAATTGCTGCCCAGTCCATTCCAGTATCCATCAGTTCTTGTATAGCCTGTTCTAAACTATCCCAGCCATCGGCTGCCTTTAGAACTTTGTTGGTATACTCTGCGACAGCAGATAAATTCTTTAAGGACGCTATTGTTTCATCCATATCGCCTAATAGCCCGCTGAGGTTCTCTCCGAATATAGACGTCATGGTATTCATCGCCTGCATTGCAACCAGGGCCTCATCAGATCCACCTTTCGCAAATTGTTCAGTTTGATCTTTAAAGCCTTTCCACAGATCCGCCACGCTATCTCTAGCCGACTGTGCCGCTTCTTTTGTTAATGTCCCTGACGCGGCAGCGATGTTGAAAGAGTCAACAATACTAGATAAGGCTGTGCCGAACGGGTTTTGAAAATCCTTTACAAATCTGTTGGCCTCATGATGAGCTTGGCTTTTTATAACTGCCCATGTAGCCGCCACGGCACCTGCAATAGCTATCGTATAGGGATTTGTTGCAAGTCCAATTAATGACGATCCTCCACCAACCATACCGGCACCAGCACCGGCGGTTGTACCAGCGGTACCACCTATACCTCCAATGGACATACCAGCACCTGCACTGCCCAATCCGAACATACCAGGAAGCATATTACTACCACCAACTACAGTAGCCCCCATACTGGTAGCCCCGGACGCTAGTGCAGACGATATGCCGCCTATAAGCTTGTCACGCAGTCCCTTTATAAATTTACCGACAGTGCTCCCGGCAATCGTATCAAACAGAGTATCGAATGCAGCTTTGAATGGTGTCAACAGGGATGCAATAAAGCTTGACGTTATTTCTCGTCCAGCGGTTAAAAATATTGCAGCAAACGCCGCACTGAATCCTTTACCCTTTTTTACAAGAATATCAAATATATGTTCGGCGTGTTCCTTCATTTTATTGAAGACCTTCTCGTTTTTATCCGCTATTTCGTCCTGGGATTTTTTAAAAGCTTCGGCGTCACGAGATCTGGCATCTGCGAGAATAAATTCGTCCTCCGCGGCCTTCTTAGTAGTCGCATTTATTCCGGCCATTGCAACATCTATCATCTCAAGATCTGACAGTAGTTTAGGCGGTACAACAGCGGCAAGTCGAACTTCTGCAATTTCTACGCCGGTATCTATCATATTAAAGAATCGAGATATTGGGGCCTCCAATTCAGATTCAACACCCCGTAAATGGTTTGCCAATTTCGCCAACCGCTCGCGCTGTTCAATAGCTTCCTTCTGCGCTTTCTCGGACTCAATATCTATCCTGGCCATCCTCTTGTTGTGTAAATCAGCTTCTACGCCTTCAAACCACTGCCTTGTTGCAAGCTCCTGTTCTGCAGCTTGGACACCTGCCAATGTTTTTTCTTTGACAGCAATTCCTAATTGTTCGAGTCTACTGATACTGTTATTCAAGGTAATTTGGTATGTATTCTGCGCTTTTTCAGCGTCCATTACTGCCGCGGCTTCGGCCTCAAATGCATTTGCTGTTGCAATAAGCAAAGCCCCGGCAGCTGCAATAGATGTTGCCAGTAGAGCAAACGGGGTAACAACGGCAGCAAGACCACTAGCTATAGTTGTAAGTACGGAACCGCCACTTCCGACTGCAATCCATAATCCCAAAAATGCGGATCGTACGGCATCTACGGCAATAACTGCACTGGCAAGACGCAGTGCCGCTATAGATACGGCAATGGCGGTAAACGCTTGTACTAAACCTGGGTACGTGCGCACGAAATCCAATGTAGATTCCGCAAATTGTGCAAAAGCTTTTGAAGATGAAACAATTGCCGGTGTCACCATTCCGGACAATGTAATTGCAATATCGCGAAGCCGCGCTATTGCCTTATCTAATTCTGCCCGTGCTGTCTGCATACGCTTCGTGAACTCAATTTCAAGAGCACTGCCGTGTTTTGTCTCTTCATCTGTTGCAGCGCGCATAGCGTCGGCATAAACACCATATGCAGCAGCAGACCGTAATGCGACATCACGAACACGAATTTCGCCGAGATGTAAGGCATCTAATACACCAATTGTCCCTTGTCCGGATTTTGAAAGTTTATCAAGACCACCAAGAAACATTAAAATTGCCTGCGATGCGTCCTCTTTGAATATTTTCGCAAACTGCTCCGCGGTCATATTGACCCCGCCAGCAACTTTTGCAAAATTTACCAGCTCATTTCCGCCCTTCTCTGTTGCTTTTTGTATTTCAATCATGATACGCGACATAGAAGACCCGGCTTTTTCCGCGTGTAGTCCGGACGATGCTAATGCGGTAGCGAGTGCAGCGACTTGGGATGTACTTAGCCCGATAAGTTTACCCGCACCTGCGAGGTTCATCGAGAACGCAAGTATTTCCTGTTCGTTTGCCGCAAACTCATTTCCCAGTCGTACAACGACTCCTGCGAATGCCTGCATGGATGAGATTGGAACGCCCATGATATTAGCAAATCTTGCAAAATTGGTCGCGGCTTCCTCGACGGAGAGATTTGTCGTTAAACCAATCTTGGCAATCATCTCTGTAAATTTGCCGATTTCTTTGGCAGGAATACCGAGCTGTCCGGCTATCTCGCCTATCTTGGCAAGTTCTGTCGCACCAATTGGTATCTCTTTTGCCATTTGCCGAAGCTGATCCGATAACTTGGCAAATTCAGCATCTGTTGCATCCACTGTTTTGCGGATACCGGCAAATGCCGTCTCAAATTCAATACCTGCATCAACTATATCTTTCAGGCCGCGAATAACACGTGTAAATACAAACGCTGCTATAAACCCGATAACAGCGGAGCGGGCTTTTCCTAATATTTTATCCATCCTATCGAACGCAGACGTCGCCTGATTGGAAGCATTATCCGCAGCCGGACCGGTAGCTGCTACGGCATTACTGAACTGCCGCACACCAGCAACGGCACCCACTACATTTGCAAAGATATTAAAAACAAGATTCGCCATTTACTTATCCCAGCTCGGAAGATCCTGTCGTTGGTTGGCTTGCGCCTCACGCTTCGACCGTTCGTATTCCTGCTTCTGACGGTTGTTCGATTGCCGGTCCAGTTCATTCTTAGTGGCAATCAGCTCAGATACGTCCAGCGGACTCAGCTCTGATTCTCCAATAATGCCAATCTCCGCAGAATTGGCTAATCGCAATAGACGATCAATCGTGTCCATAACCCCATCGCGATGCTCAAAAACATCGGAATACATTGCATAAACATTATTCGGGCACACGGTCCCTACTTTATCCGGTGCAATGCTTTCATGTTCCGGCAATGATTCGCATGCATTGGGGTCTTTTCTCAGAAATGCACATCGTGTGCAATTAGATTTCTGGGACCGAATTTCCTCCAGTTTTTCGGCATTGCCAAGATGCGGGTACATCTCGACAAAACTCTCTTCGCGCGGACACTTCTCAATTTCGTTGGCGTCATTCCACGTGCGGAGAGCCTCAACGGCACTCTCCGCAACTAGCCGTTTTTTTCTACGAGTTCTCCAAAAATCTGATCTACGATATACAGTTTGTGCCAGAGCGGTACACCGGAAATCCACTCCTGCTTGGTTGTTTTATCACACGGTTTACCATTGACAGCTCCACCGTCAACTGATATGATTACAGCATCATAAAGGGATTCCAGAGTATCGTGAGACTCTGCGACAGTCCATAATGTTTGTTTACGTAAGAATTTACTACGACGGGCATTACGGTACTGCCTGTACTGCGCCTCGGTCGGGTGGGTATGAAAATGCTCCATACAGACTCGTACAATTTTGCCAATAAAACCGCCATCAGCGTCCACATCGTGCGTTGGGTCATAAATATCCTGTAATATACGAACACAGCCTGACAGATCCATGGTGATGTCCAGTACACCATCGTTACTTTTTTGGTCCATGTCCGGCTGAACACCACCAAACGAGAATTCGACAATACCCGGTTTCAGCTCTGGAAATCTGTCCAAGAACGCACGCTGCTCATCCGCAGTGCCGTTTGCATTGCCGAGCCGGACAAAGTGCTTATCGCAGAGAGGTATATAGATACTACGATCCTCGCGAATAATTTCGACATCGCGCTTGTCGCGTTTGTACCCAGCTACGGCTCTTTTCAAAACATCACGCAGTTCTGCAGCCGTGTACGGCGACATATAGGCATAAACCAGATTGCCGTGTATTTCAAGCGGATACGCAGTTATTTCGGTATAATTCCAGATTGGCTTATCGCCATTCCAGACAATTGATGATTGAGTTGCCTGAGTTGACATTATATTCTCCAAGCGGCGCTATTTGCGCGAGTTGTTTTAACCGGGTTTTTACATAGGAACCCGGTTGGAAACCTGTACTTATTAAGCGGTCTGACGGGTCAAATCACCTGCTGCACGGAATACCGCCGTGGCTTCAAGGTTTCCACCATGCGGCCCGCCCAGAGGACGATAGCTGGCAAGAATCGCACTACCGGAATACCTTGGGTTTGTTGCCGAAACAGACGTTGTCTTGTCCGCACCGATAATAACATTGAATCCGGCATGGCCAACACCGCCTGCAGCATCCATAATTGCGTCAACTTTCGATGCAGCAAAGTCCTGCAGGAATGTAACGTTGATTGTCCATTCCTCAAGACCGGAACGTACTTTCATTGTATTGCCACCGTGTACGTTGTCCGGTAGCTCCGCTACGCCAGTATCCAGTGACATTTCTCGAACGTGATCGGAGAGATCAGTTCCATTTACTTGTAAAAATCCGTCTTTCCAAACTCCAAACACTGCCAAGGCTTTGTCCCCCCTTGTAGTTAGGTCAAAGCAGTAGTTTAGAGTATAGTCATGCTCTGCGGGGCTGGCAGCCGATTATTATTTCTTCTCTAGATAGGCTATCGTACGCAACAATATAAGATAGGCTATCGTACGCAACAATATATCGGATTTTTCGTACAAACGGGATACAGCAACATTACAGCGGCGACATAACATGTCGCGAATCTAACAGATAGATATAAGTATCGACTTGGAAGGATGATTTATTTTCTAAGGTCGATTTGCCAGATACGGTAGGCTTTGATAATACCTTTAGTGTGGCGTAGGATCATGCAGTGAAATACTTTAGATGCGGCGTGTTTGAAATCTGGCGGTTTGAGAGCATCTATCCAAGTCTCATAGATTTGCAGGAATTCCATCGATGCCATAATCACTTCGCGATGGAATCTGTTGTTGCATATATCGTCGTTTGTTGCGCATAGAAGTCTATGCGCAACTACAATATTGCGTATATACTCGATAATTGCGTCTATAAGTTGTTGATAGACTGGATCGGCGTGTACAAGTCCATCGATAATCTGCTCGATATCGTCATGGATTTTCACTCCAATTCTCCGCGAAAATCACAGTTGCGCCCTATGCACTGGTATGTCTTGTGTACGGTCCCCATGGCAGAAATATCAGAGACAGTATCCCCGCACTTCGGGCATATTGGGTTGCGAGGATCTTGTTCAGGTTTTTCATTGGATTCCAACTGTCGCCGAAGTATTTCCAGTGATTGGTCGAGAGCGCGCAAGTGGTGTTGAGTCCCAATGAGCATATTTATCAGAAAATTCTTATCTTCTGGCATGGACTTCAATCTCGAATGCGTAAGTTGAGCGCCCCTTCTCATCACGCTCTATAATACGCGGGCGTGATACAAGTGTCATGTAAAGGTATACAACACTATTAATTGTTGTATCTTTTTTCCCGTCTAACTCATCCAATATCGCATGGATGTTTGTCAATGCTGTCTGTGCTGTAACGTGTCGTGCCTGAATCTGGAGACGTGCAACATCAATTGCAATTGTCGGACCATGAGCCTTGACATTTGTTGGACCCGGATATTCGATAACAGCATAATTATCCGTATCGCTCATCTGGTTGATACCGACAAGAGTTAGACTAAGAGGAGCCCCAACCAAATAATCTCTTATATCGCGGGCTATTTTGGGCGCGGCCATCCACCACACCTTTCAGCAACAACAATGCAGAATTCGATGAATTCAGCCTTTGTCTTCGCCAGTTTAGCCTGATTCGCAATAACGGACACCCACTCAACATTATCGAAATTCGAACGTAAATGCGGGAAACGTGACACAGGCAGAATATGATCCAAATGCATATTACCGGGAGCTATCTGTTGCCCTGTATACGGACATGTAAAATTCTGTTCAACAAGCTTCTGCCGGAGACGCTCACCAGCGGCATCCGTTGCAATGCCTAGTCGATCTCGTGCTATAGCAACATAGTGGTGACGTTCACACAATTGCCATCCGTAACGATAAATTTTCGCCATCTGTATAGCTGCTCTTTTCCGAAACTCGTCGGTATTTCTATACGGTTTACTGCACTCAATGCAGTAAACCGATCTACCGTCACCAGTGTTATTCTTGTTTGAATGAAAATCGACCGCAACTTTTAACGTCTCGCAGCAAGCACACCGCTTGGCTATCAGTTCTCCGATAATTAAACACTTTGCGTATTTGCCGTTCTTATCTCGCGCAACCAACGACCTAGATCCTCTGAAATCAACTGCCATTATTCTTCCAGCTCGCTTTCAATATCAAAATGCCCGTCCGGGTACGCCGGAACCCATTGACTTTGACTGCCGCAGTCGCAACAGTCTTCGCAGCCATAGCATTCACGACAGAATAATTCCGGATTCGGACGCTCACAACTATCACAGGCGCTGAACATCATTAAAGCCCTACTTCTTTTACCAGCATTGAAAGCACTTTATTCATTTCAACATCTTCGCCGCCAGTACGTCGCAGATAATGCGCTTCAACAAATTTCGGACCGGAACCGGCCTTCCTATACTTGCGCGGGCGCAAATCATCATGGACCTGGTTGGCGTAATCTACAAATTTTCCTTTGGACACACCGCCGTACACCACTGCCCATCCACCAGATGACTTCTCCACGCGTCCGGTACTTTCGAGATCGCCAGTGTCCACAGGTACCATCGGCGGCACTGTCATGGAATCTATAAGAATTTGTTCCGTGAGTGTTTTAATGCGCAACTGTACACGTCCAGGCATCATCCGTTCAAGTAAATCGAACTTCGTCAGTGTAACCGCCAGATTGACTGGCCACATATTAATTCGAAATGCCATTAAAATCAGCCTACAACCACGCTTTATATAGCGTCATACGATTCTTCACATCCGGTACCGCCTCGACACGCAAGATCTTATCAGCACCAGATACTGTCTCCGGGTTTGCAGTCGAACTGGTACCGAGAAACAAATAACCATCTACAGCCATTGATGTCGTTGACCATACC
>C687J35021_10002663_pt1 | contig 12592 bp, 10 predicted proteins | sample RifCSPhighO2_12_FD_35021 | JGI IMG/M metagenome (IMG submission 35021)
GTGCGCATCTACGTGTGCGGCATGACGGTTTACGACTTCTGTCATATCGGTCATGCGCGGGTGATGGTGGCGTTCGATGTGGTGACCCGCTGGCTGCGCCACCGCGGCTATGAGGTGACCTATGTGCGCAATATCACCGACATCGACGACAAGATCATCAGGCGTGCCAACGACAACGGCGAGCCGTTCGAGGCTCTGGTCGAACGCATGATCGCCGCGATGCACGAGGATGAGGCGCGGCTCAACGTGCTGCGCCCGGATCAGGAGCCGCGTGCCACCGAGCACATCGTCGGCATGCATCAGATGATCCAGACCCTGATCGACAAGGGCTTCGCCTACGCGCCGGGCAATGGCGACGTGTATTACCGGGTCGGCAAGTTCGTCGGCTACGGCAAGTTGTCGCGCAAGAAGATCGAAGACCTGAAAGTCGGTGCACGCATCGAAGTCGACGAAGCCAAGCAGGATCCGCTGGATTTCGTCCTGTGGAAGGGCGTCAAGCCCGGCGAGCCGAGCTGGCCGTCGCCCTGGGGCGCGGGCCGGCCGGGCTGGCATATCGAGTGCTCGGTGATGTCCACCTGCTGCCTGGGCGAGACCTTCGACATCCACGGCGGCGGGCCGGACCTGGTATTCCCCCACCACGAAAACGAGATCGCGCAGAGCGAGGCGGCCACTGGCAAGCTCTACGCCAATGCCTGGATGCACGCCGGCGCGGTACGGGTGGACGGCGAGAAGATGTCCAAGTCATTGGGCAACTTCTTCACCATCCGCGAGGTGCTGGAGAAGTACCACCCGGAAGTGGTGCGCTACCTGCTGGTGTCCAGCCACTACCGCAGCCCGATCAACTACTCGGAAGACAGCCTCAAGGAAGCCAAGGGCGCCCTGGAGCGTTTCTACAATGCCCTCAAGGGCCTGCCCGAGGCTGCACCTGCCGGTGGCGAAGCCTTTGTCGAGCGTTTCGGCGCTGCCATGGATGACGACTTCAACTCGCCGGAAGCCTGCGCCGTGTTGTTCGAGCTGGCCCGCGAGATCAACCGTCTGCGCGAGAGCGATCAGCAAGCCGCTGCCGGCCTGGCGGCGCGCTTGAAGGAACTGGCCGGGGTGCTCGGTGTGCTGCAACTCGAGCCCGAGGCCTTCCTCCAGGCCGGCGCCGCCGGCAAGGTCGATGCGGCGCAAGTCGAAGCACTGATCGCCGCGCGTCTGCAAGCCCGCACCGAGAAGAACTGGGGCGAGTCCGACCGCATCCGCGACCAGCTCAGCGCCATGGGCGTAGTGCTGGAAGACGGCAAGGGCGGCACCAGCTGGCGCTTGGCTGAATAAGCGGTGGGTGAATTGAAAAAAGGCCGCATTGCGGCCTTTTTCATGTTCAAGAAGTGAAGTGACCTGGTAAGCAAGGCGCCTTAATCAACTGCCGCATACATCTCCATCGTGCCTTGCAGGTATTTCAGGACAGTGTCGAAAGCGTCGTCATTCGAGCGCGCCAGCATGGTCTTGCTCTGTGGGTGCAGCGACTCTGGTACGGCATAGCCCAGGGCTACTTGCGATAGCACCAGGTCATCGTCGAGCTGGTTGCGCGACGCGACACGATGTTGCACCTGGGCAACCTCGGCATCGAACCAATCGGAACCAGTATCAGCCTGTACCAGCGGTGTCGAGGCGGCGGCAAGAAGGGCGCCCGCAACAATGAGAGTTGGGATAGAAAATTTCATCATAGCCTCCATTTAGGCTGTATGGACGGCATCGATAAAGCATCAACGACATCTTTATAAGTATAGGCCGCCGCAGAAAGGCCGTGAGGACCGCTCGGCCGGCGGTGGCCGCAGCACCAGCGGTCCGCACGATGATCCGCAAGCCGCTGCCAGCCCCGCGGCATGCATGCGCGATGGGCGCGGGCCGGTCCGCTGTGTGGAGGGCCGTTTTCCAGCGGCCCGTTTATTTTCCGCGGAACTATTGATTGAGCGAAGCGATACCCGCTGCGCGCTCAATTCCATAGCCAGTTCCACACGCCTGGCAGGCGGGCATGCTGCAGCGGGTCGCCCAGGGTGCGCTTCAGCGCCGCGCGTTCGAGAGCGTCGCGTTGGTCATAGAACGGCTTGGCCGCGGTGGCCAGTCCCACGTCCCCGGCCACATCCAGGAGGATCTGCAGGTACTCCTGCATATGCCGTGCGGTGTAGGGGTTGAGGTCATGGAAGGTCACGACNACCGGGATGACGCCATCCACCACAGGCATGCTGCCGGCATGGATCTGCGTCGCTATCAGTGCCAGTTGGGTGCGCAGGTTGCTGCGCCGGCGCAGGCTGCCGTTGATACCCCAGGTCTTGCCATCGTTGGCGCTCAGGTCGGTCAGCAGCAAATGCAGGCCATGGGCCCGATAGGCGGCGAAGGTGCGCTGGTCGTAGTTCCAGAACGGCGGTCGCACCAGGCGCGGCGGNTTGCCGCTGACGGCACTGAGGTCGGCCANGCCATCGCGTAGCGACTGNTCCAGCTCGGCCGGGCTGAGGAATCGGTGATTGGAATGCCTGGGGGTGGCGGTGTGAAAACCCAGCAAGTGGCCGTCTTTCTGCTGGCGACGCAACAGCGCCTGCCCCTGAGCGCTGCCGCCGGCGTAGGGCGCGCGCGTCTGGATAAAGAACAGCGCCTTGATCCCGGGCTGGACGGGATTGTCCGCCAGGGCGTCGAGAATCTGCCGGGTCGGGTTGACCCCCAGGCTCCCGCTCGGGCCGTCGTCGAAGCTCAGCAAAAAGCGTATCGGCGCAATTCCGGCTGATGGCTGGGGCGGTGGCGCGCTGACGCAGGCACTCAGCAGCACCAGCGCGACAATCACGCCGCCCCATGGACGCAGTTTCCGGGGCGCAGGGCAACACCATGCCAATGCTCGTGACGTGGCGGCTGTAAGGCGGGGGATAAGACTCATCGGGGCGTTTTGACTCATGAAGACGGCGGCGAAGGGTACAGCAGTCAGAACAGTTCGGTGGTTGCAGTGAGTGCCAGCAGCTGCTGGCTAACGACTGGAAATAGAAGGTCAGGCTCGAGCTGTTGGTGGGTTCGACAGCCGTCGACGGTTATAGATCCATTGCCGCCGCTGAAGACCCTTGGACGCGATGCGTTGTTGGCGGTTGCTGTTAATCCATCGCTTAAGCGTCGTATCCGCGCTTGCCGTGCATGAACGCTGCGCGTCACACCTTCAATCCCTGCGCTCTCAAGCGCTTGTAAAGCGTATTCCGGCTCACTCCCAGACTTCGAGCCAGGTGCGAAATATTTCCGCCACACGCCTGGTACTGGCTCGCCAGGTCATCATCGCCTGCAGTCAATAAGCCCGTCTGCAGCGGTTGGCCATGCACCGACTCCCTGGTGTTCTCATCCTGTAGATCGGCGAAAAAATCATCCGGCAGATGCTCCGGTTGAATCGGCTGGTCGTCGGCCATGGCCAGGGCGATCTGCAGNACGCTGCTCAGTTGGCGCAGNTTGCCGGGCCAGGGGTGGCGTTCGAACAGTTGCATCACCTCGGCGCTGGGNTTGGCCCATTGCTGGGGTTCGCGGTGGTATTCCCAGATGCGTTGCACCATGGCGGCTTTGTCGGTGCGTTCGCGCAGCGGCGGCAGTTCCAGGTTGAGGCCACTGATGCGGTAATAGAGGTCCTGGCGGAACAGGCCGGCATCGACGTCGTGGCGCAGGGAGCGGTTGGTGGCGGAGATCAGGCGGATATCCACCGGGTAGAGTTCGCTGCTGCCCAGCGGTTGCACGCAGCGTTCCTGCAATACCCGCAGCAAGCGGGCCTGCACGCGTAGCGGCATGTCGCCGATTTCATCGAGAAACAGCGTGCCTTTGTGGGCTTTGCGGATCAGGCCGACGCTGCCCTTCTGGTTGGCGCCGGTGAAGGCGCCTTTCTCGTAGCCGAACAGTTCGGATTCCACCAGCTCGGCGGGGATGGCCGCGCAGTTGACCGCGATCAGCGCCTGCTTGGCGCGGGAGCTGGCGTGGTGCAGGGCTTTGACAAACACCTCCTTGCCGACGCCGGTTTCGCCGTGGACCAGGATCGGAATGTCTTTTTCCAGCAGGCGTTCGGCCTGGCGCACGGCTTTATCGACACGTGGGTCGCCGAGGTTGATCGAGGCCAGGGTAAAGCCTTTGTCGCTGACTTCGGGCCCGACGGGCGGACGGAAATCCCGGGCCTGGATCGGTGCCGGCTGCTGCGGGCGTTTGACCTGGGCGTGGAAGCGGAAGCGGCCACCGGCGCGCAGATTGAAGGGCAGGGCTTCGGGTTGGTTGAGCAGGTGTTGCAGGGGCGCATCGAACAGGCTCTCGATATTCACCCGCGCCAGGCCGACGCCGAGCAGGCTGTCGGCGCGGCGGTTGGCCGACACCACCTGGCCCTGCTCATCGAAAATCAGCAGCCCGGCCCAGGGGCTGTCGAGGTTGTCCAGGCTGGTATTGAAGCTGAGCTGGAAGTAGCGCTGCTGGAACAGGTTGAGGATCAGGCGGTTTTCCACCGACTGGCTCATCATCTTGACCATGCCCAGGGTGTGGGAGGGCGGCAGGTAGCTGTCGCTGGAGACGTCCAGCACCGCGATCATCTGCCGCTGCTCGTCGAAGATCGGCGAGGCCGAGCCAGTCATGAAGCGGTTGGCCTTGAGGAAGTGTTCGTCGTGCTGGATATGCACCGGCTGGGCGCAGCTCAGGGCGGTGCCTATGGCATTGGTGCCGGTGTAGCGCTCCAGCCAGCTGGCCCCGGCGACGAAGCCGGGCGCGCGACTGGGCTCGATGAAGCGCTGGTCGCCCCAGGACTGCAGCACCTGGCCCTGCTTGTCGGCGAGCATGATCAGGCAATTGGAGTTGGCCAGGATGTTGCCGTAGTAGGGCAGCACCTCCTTATGGGTGGTGTGCACCAGGGCGTGCTGGCTTTCCAGCAGGGCGGAGACTTCGCCGGGGCTGGGCTGGGTGAAGATGGGCGTGCTCTGGTGAGTCAGGCCGAAGTCGCGGCAACGCGACCAGGAGTCCTGAATGATGGTCTCGTGGGGGAGGGCACTGGCAGCTTCAGCCATGACGAAAGTCTCGCAGTGGTCTTGTTGTTATGNGGGCTCGCTCTCTGTCGGGCCGTAGCCAGTGTCGCCTATGGCTGTTCAAAGTCAACGCTTCGACTGTTCAGTTGTTCATGATCGACTGTGCAAAATTGTTCATTTACGAAAATTGTGCGAACTGGGTAATTCAATAAACCATATATAAATCAGTCGATTGGGTTTTTATTAGGTGCTTGGCACGAAACCCGCTTTGTCACGGGACAGCTAGAAAGCAAATAACAAGAAAATAGGACGGCCCATGTCACTTACGCTTGAGCATGTCACGCGCATCGTCGATCAGCAGGTGCATATCGACGACGCCTGCCTGAGTTTCGAACCCGGTTCCTTCAATGTGTTGCTCGGCCGCACCCTGTCCGGCAAGACCAGCCTGATGCGTTTGATGGCTGGCCTGGACAAGCCGAATAGCGGGCGCATCCTGATGAATGGCGCGGACATGACCAATGTTTCGGTGCGCCAGCGCAACGTGTCCATGGTCTACCAGCAGTTCATCAATTACCCGACCCTGACGGTGTTCGAGAACATTGCCTCGCCGCTGCGCCAGGCCGGGGTGAGCAAAGCCGAGATTCTGGAAAAGGTGCATGCCACGGCGAAGATGCTGCGCATCGAGGCTTTGCTCCAGCGCCATCCGCTGGAGCTGTCCGGCGGCCAGCAGCAGCGCACGGCCATGGCCCGCGCCCTGGTCAAGGATGCATCGCTGATTCTGTTTGACGAGCCGCTGGTCAACCTCGACTACAAGCTGCGCGAGGAGCTGCGCCAGGAGATGCGCGAGCTGTTCGCCGCGCGTCATACCATCGCCATCTACGCCACAACCGAACCGAACGAGGCGCTGGCGTTGGGCGGCACCACCACCATCCTGCACGAGGGGCGGGTGGTGCAGAGTGGCAAGACCGCCGAGGTCTATCACCAGCCGCAGCAGGTGTTGGCCGCCGAATTGTTTTCCGAGCCGGCGATCAACCTGATGCCGGGGCGCATCAGCGGCACCGAAGTGAGTTTCGCCGATGCCGTGCACTTTCCGCTCAACCCCGATCTGAAAAGCATCGCCGAGGGCGAGTACCGCTTCGGTGTGCGCCCCAGCCATATCGGCCTGGTGCCGTCCAACGACGACGACCTGGAACTGGCGGTGACCGTGGAGCTGGCGGAAATCAGCGGCTCGGAAACCTTCCTGCATGTGCGCAACGAGCAGTTCGTGCTGGTGCTGCACCTGCCGGGCGTGCATGAGTACGACGTGGATACGCCGATCCTCATCTATATCCCGACCCACAAACTGTTCGTCTTCGAGGCCAATGGCCGGTTGATCCAGGCGCCGAGCCGCCGTTTAGCGAGGAGCGCCTGATGGCCGAGATACGCTTGCACAACCTGGCGCACAGCTACAGCCGCGCCCCCAACGGTAATGGGGATTATGCGATCCGCGAGATGAACCATGTCTGGGCACAAGGCGGTGCCTACGCCTTGCTCGGCCCTTCCGGCTGCGGCAAGTCGACCCTGCTCAATATCATTTCCGGGTTGCTCAGCCCCTCCCATGGCGAGGTGCAGTTCGACGGCAAGGTGGTCAACCACCTGCATCCCGAGCAGCGCAATATCGCCCAGGTTTTCCAGTTTCCGGTGGTCTACGACACCATGACGGTGTTCGACAACCTGGCGTTTCCGCTGCGTAATCAGGGCATGAACGAGGCCAGGATCCTGGCCAAGGTCAACGAGATCGCCGAGGTGCTGGAGCTGCACCCGCTGCTGCGCAAGAGGGCCAGCAACCTCACCGCCGACGAGAAGCAGAAGGTCTCCATGGGCCGCGGCCTGGTGCGTGACGATGTGTCGGCGATCCTCTTCGACGAGCCGCTGACGGTGATCGACCCGCACCTGAAGTGGAAGCTGCGGCGCAAGCTCAAGCAGATCCACGAGCAGTTCAATATCACCATGGTTTACGTCACCCATGATCAGCTGGAGGCCTCGACCTTCGCCGACAAGATCGCGGTGATGTACGGCGGCCAGATCGTCCAGTTCGGCACCCCGCGCGAGCTGTTCGAGCGGCCCAGCCACACCTTCGTCGGCTACTTCATCGGCAGCCCGGGGATGAATCTGATCGAGGTCAGCCGTTGCGAGGGCGGGGTGCGTTTCGCCGATACCGTGCTGCCGCTGTCACCGGCGCTGAATCAGCGCCTCGACGAGCTGCAGTGGACGTCCCTGAAAGTGGGCATTCGCCCCGAGTTCGTCCACGTCTGGGAGGGCTTCAACGAAGACGCCCGGTGCGGCGAAGTGGTGCATCTCGAAGATTTGGGCACCTACAAGATCCTCACTCTGCGCCTGGACGGACAGCTGCTCAAGGTGCGTCTGCAGGAGGATCAGCCGGTGCCGCAGCAGCAGGTCTATCTGAGTTTTCCAGCGCAGTGGCTGATGCTCTATGCCGACGAATACCTGGTGGAAGTGTTGCCGGCGCAACCTCAGTCGCAGTCATCGGAGGTGCAGCCATGAAGGTGCAGAACAACAAGGCCTGGTGGCTGGTATTGCCGGTGTTTCTGCTGGTGGCGTTCAGCGCCATCGTGCCGATGATGACGGTGGTCAACTACTCGGTGCAGGACATCTTCGACCATTCGACGCGCTATTTCGTCGGGGTCGACTGGTACAAGCAGGTGCTGCAGGACACGCGCCTGCATGACTCGTTGCTGCGCCAGTTCATATTTTCCGGCTGCGTGCTGCTGATCGAAATTCCCCTGGGGATCGCCATCGCCCTGTGCATGCCGACCAAGGGGCGCATGGCCTCGCTGGTGCTGATCGTCATGGCAATTCCCTTGCTGATCCCGTGGAACGTGGTCGGCACCATCTGGCAGATCTTCGGCCGCGCCGATATCGGCCTGATGGGCTGGACGCTGAACAAGCTCGGCATCGCCTACAACTATGCCTCCGATACGGGGGATGCCTGGGTCACGGTGCTGATCATGGACGTCTGGCACTGGACCTCGCTGGTGGCGCTGCTCTGCTATTCCGGGCTGCGGGCGATTCCCGATGTGTATTACCAGGCGGCGCGCATCGATCGCGCCTCGGCCTGGGCGGTGTTCCGCCATATCCAGTTGCCCAAGCTGAAGAGCGTGCTGCTGATCGCGGTGATGCTGCGCTTCATGGACAGCTTCATGATCTACACCGAGCCCTTCGTCCTCACCGGCGGCGGGCCGGGCAACGCCACCACCTTCCTCAGCCAGACCCTGACGCAGATGGCCATCGGCCAATTCGACCTGGGCCCGGCGGCGGCGTTCTCCCTGGTGTACTTCCTGATCATCCTGTTGGTGTCCTGGCTGTTCTATACCGCCATGACCCATAACGACAAGACGCGCTGAGGCCGACCATGACCCTACGTAAAAAAGTGGTGCTGGGGCTCTACGTCCTGTTCCTGCTGGTGCCCATCTATTGGCTGCTGAACATGTCGTTCAAGAGCAACACCGAGATACTCGGTGGCCTGAGCATGTGGCCGCACAGCTTCACCCTGGCCAACTACAAGGTGATCTTCACCGACCCGAGCTGGTACGAGGGTTACCTCAACTCGCTGTACTACGTGACCTTGAACACCCTGATTTCCCTGGCGGTGGCGCTGCCGGCAGCGTATGCCTTCTCGCGCTATCGCTTCCTCGGCGACAAGCACCTGTTCTTCTGGCTGTTGACCAACCGCATGGCGCCGCCGGCGGTGTTCCTGCTGCCGTTCTTCCAGCTGTATTCCTCGATCGGCCTGTTCGATACCCATATCGCCGTAGCCCTGGCTCACTGCCTGTTCAACGTGCCGCTGGCGGTGTGGATTCTCGAGGGTTTCATGTCCGGGGTGCCGAAGGAGATCGACGAAACGGCCTATATCGACGGCTACAGCTTCCCGAAATTCTTCGTCAAGATTTTCGTCCCGCTGATCGGCTCGGGCATCGGTGTCACTGCGTTTTTCTGCTTCATGTTCTCCTGGGTCGAGCTGCTGCTGGCGCGCACCCTGACCTCGGTCAACGCCAAACCCATCGCCGCGGTGATGACCCGCACCGTCTCGGCTTCCGGTATCGACTGGGGGGTGCTGGCCGCTGCCGGCGTGTTGACCATCCTGCCGGGCATGCTGGTGATCTGGTTTGTCCGCAACCACGTGGCCAAGGGCTTCGCCCTGGGCCGGGTCTAAGGAGCAACGATTATGGATTGGATGGCTTGGACTCTACCCACCGCGCTGTTCTTCGGCGCTATCGCGACGATTCTGGCGGGTATGACCGTATGGGAACTGCGCTCCCCGTGCATCGAGCGCAAAGGCTTCTTGCCGATCAGCACCACCCGTGGTGATCGGCTGTTTATCGGTCTGCTGGGAAGCGCCTACCTGCACCTGCTGGTGGTGGGCACGACCGATTGGAGTGTCTGGATAGCCTCGGTGCTGTCCCTGTTCTGGCTGTTTGCAGTGATGCGTTGGGGCTAAGCCGGGCTGTCTTGCGGCGCGCCCGCTGGCTGGGCGCGGCCGTTTCCCGCTTGCCTCACCCCAAACCCTGAGATGGAGGTCTCTATGTTCGACAATAACAACAAAACCCGACATAGCATGGCGCTGGCTGCCTTGCTGACGTTGTCCGGATTGAGCGGCGCGGCCTGGGCGGATGCCTATGAGGAGGCAGCAAAGAAATGGATTGCCGATGAGTTCAGTCCCTCGACCTTGACCGCCGAGCAACAGCTCGAGGAACTGAAGTGGTTCATCAAGGCGGCGGAGCCGTTCCGCGGCATGGATATCAGCGTCGCTTCGGAAACCATCGCCACCCACGAGTACGAGTCCAAGGTGCTGGCCAAGGCCTTCAGCGAAATCACCGGGATCAAGCTCAAGCACGACCTGATGCAAGAAGGCGATGTGGTCGAGAAGCTGCAAACCCAGATGCAATCGGACAAGAATATCTATGACGGCTATATCAACGACTCGGATCTGATCGGCACCCACTTCCGCTACGGCAAGGCCGTGCCGCTGACCGACATGATGGCCGGCGACGGCAAGGATTTCACCTCGCCGACCCTGGACCTGGAAGATTTCATCGGCCTGGCGTTCACCACCGGGCCGGATGGCAAGCTGTATCAGCTGCCCGACCAGCAGTTCGCCAACCTCTACTGGTTCCGCGCCGACTGGTTCGAGCGCCCGGAGCTGAAGGCCAAATTCAAGGACATCTATGGTTACGAGCTGGGTGTGCCGGTCAACTGGTCGGCCTATGAAGACATCGCCGAGTTCTTCTCCGAGAAGGTCAAGGAAATCGACGGCCAGCGTGTCTATGGCCATATGGATTACGGCAAGAAGGATCCGTCCCTGGGCTGGCGCTTCACCGATGCCTGGTTCTCCATGGCCGGTGGCGGCGACAAGGGCCTGCCCAACGGCCTGCCGGTGGACGAGTGGGGTATCCGGGTAGAGGGTTGCCGTCCGGTCGGTTCCAGCGTTGCCCGCGGCGGCGATACCAATGGCCCGGCGGCGGTCTATGCCACCACCAAGTACGTCGACTGGATGCGCCAATACGCGCCGCCGGAAGCCCAGGGCATGACCTTCTCCGAATCCGGCCCGGTGCCGGCGCAAGGCAGCATCGCCCAGCAGATCTTCTGGTACACCGCCTTTACCGCCGACATGACCAAGCCCGGTCTGCCGGTGGTCAACGAGGACGGTACGCCGAAGTGGCGCATGGCCCCGTCGCCCAAGGGCCCGTACTGGGAAGAGGGCATGAAGCTGGGTTATCAGGATGCCGGTTCCTGGACCTTCCTCAAGTCCACCCCGGACAAGCAGCGCCTGGCGGCTTGGCTGTACGCCCAGTTTGTGACTTCCAAGACCGTGTCGCTGAAGAAGACCCTGGTCGGCCTGACGCCGATTCGCGAGTCGGATATCAACTCACAAGCCATGACCGACGCCGCGCCGAAACTCGGTGGTCTGGTGGAGTTCTACCGCAGCCCGGCACGGGTGCAGTGGACGCCCACCGGCACCAACGTACCGGACTACCCGCGTTTGGCCCAGCTGTGGTGGCAGTTCATTGCCGAGGCGGCCAGTGGCGACAAGTCGCCGCAAGAGGCGCTGGACGGTCTGGCGGCAGCCCAGGACACCATGCTCGGTCGCCTGGAGCGCGCCGGCGTGCTGGGTGAGTGCGGTCCCAAGCTGAACGAGGCAAAAGACCCGCAGTACTGGCTGGATCAGCCGGGCGCACCCAAGCCGAAACTGGCCAACGAAAAGCCCAAGGGCGAAACCATCAATTACAACGAGCTGCTCAAGTCCTGGGAACAGGCGCGTGATTGATAGTTAACAGGCAATGAAAAACGGCACCCTCGGGTGCCGTTTTTCATGACTGNCCGAGCACGTTACTTGTGCAGGTGCTCGGCCGCGTGCAGGGTGTTTTCCAGCAGGCAGGCACGGGTCATGGGGCCAACACCGCCGGGTACCGGCGTGATCCAGCCGGCGCGGGGCAGGGCGGCGTCATACTCCACGTCGCCGATCAGCTTGCCGTCCGCCTGGCGGTTGATCCCGACATCGATGACGATGGCGCCCGGCTTGATCCACTCACCCTTGACCAGGCCTGGTTTGCCGGCAGCCACCACAACGATATCGGCCTGTGCCACATGGCTGGCCAGGTTCTTGGTGAAACGATGGGTGATGGTGACGGTGCAACCGGCCAGCAGCAGTTCCATGGCCATGGGCCGGCCGACGATATTCGAAGCACCGACTACCACGGCATGCAAGCCATACAGATCCACCCCGGTGCTGTGCAGCAGGGTCATGATGCCTTTTGGTGTGCAGGGGCGCAGCAGCGGCATGCGCTGGGCCAGGCGGCCGATGTTGTAGGGATGGAAGCCGTCGACATCTTTATCCGGGCGGATGTGCTCGAGCAATAAAGACGCATCCAGGCTTTCCGGCAGCGGCAGCTGCACCAGGATGCCGTCAATGCTCGGGTCATCGTTCAAGCGTTCGATCAGCGCCAGAAGCTCGCCTTGGCTGGTGCTGGCGGAAAGGTCGTAAGCCTGGGAAACGAAGCCGACTTCTTCGCAGTCTTTGCGTTTGTGCGAGACGTAGACCTGAGAGGCAGGATCGCTGCCGACCAGAATCACCGCGAGGCCGGGCGCTCGCAGACCTTGCTGGCGCCTTTCGGCGACCCGTTTGGCGATCTGCTGGCGGAGGCTGGCGGCGATCGCTTTGCCATCGATCAGTTGTGCGGTCATTGCGCTTGGTTAACCATTGGAAAGGATTGAAAAAGGAGGCGCATTCTCGCATGGCGAAACCCCAGGGCAAAGGCGCGTGCGAGAGTTTTCGCGTAACTCCTTTATATAGCTGAATTTTTTTATCTTTCCCTGTTGACGTGTTATCGACGCCTCTATAACATTCGCCCCGCTTGTCGAGCACAGCCAGTCGCTGGGTAAGACGGCAAACGCAGGGGTCGCAAGGTTTCTGCTGCAGCCGAAAGCTTTAAATCTGCTCTTGCAGATGGATAGGCGCCCGTAGCTCAGCTGGATAGAGCATCCGCCTTCTAAGCGGATGGTCGCAGGTTCGAGTCCTGCCGGGCGTGCCATTTGGC
>C687J35021_10002670_pt1 | contig 12577 bp, 20 predicted proteins | sample RifCSPhighO2_12_FD_35021 | JGI IMG/M metagenome (IMG submission 35021)
TGCCCGCTGGTGCATCGCCGCTGCTGAGCGATGGGGTTGCCGCGTGACCGGAGTCGAGATTAATCCGGCCCGTGCAGCAGCAGCCAGAGAGCGTGTTCGGTTACTTGGACTGAGTCACCTAATCACAATCATCACCGGAGATGCCACCACGACGGACGTGGAAGCCGATGTTGGCGTTGTTTATCTCTACGCGGACGTCCTTGAGAAGTTGGTGCCGAAGCTGGAGAATCTCACGGCGTTCGCGAGCTACATGCACCGCCCGCCCGGCTTGCCTGTTGTCCAGAACGGGGATTCGTGGATTTACACGCGGGCCGCGAATCAGTCTGTGAATCAACCACAGCCTGCAGCCGTTTGGGGTGGGCAATACTATTCGCAGCCGGTGTGTAACAGTCCAGGATGTGCGATGTGCAATGCGATTCGCCGTCAACTCAATTTTCGTTAGGATTGACCTGAGATGGTAGATGAAATCATTCTTCCGAAAGTTGGAGAAGAAGACAGGATTGTAGGAGATGCAGGTGAGAAGACGATCATCCATTGGATAGTGAAGACCTATGGTGCCGGTGGGAATATTGATCTCAAGCCGAACACCCCGAAAGAGCTATTGTTCGGTAGCACGACACTTCATTATGAGCGGCTTTGGGGCAGGATCAATGCTGACAAAGATTCAGCTTTATGGGAACTCGACGAACCAAGACCAGTCGCAACGGGAACAAAATACCTAATTCCGTTCAAGGCGACAATCAATTCACTTGACATCAAAGATGATAAGGTAATAGCGAACACGAATCTTGGAAGCTACGAGGTCTGGAGCAAACCCTGAAAAGGAGAAAGAACGATGGCAAAGAAAATGAAGAGTGACGAGTTTTCGACAACGGCGTGGACGTCTGAGAACTATTCAGCTCGGGCGAAAGCCGAGATCGAAAGACAGGCAGAGGGGATTGCGGACGAGTTGGTAGCTCGTAAGGTTGGGTTTGATCCAATTACCATTCTCACCCTCATCCCTGTTGTGGTTCAGCTCATTCAGTTTCTTGTTACTTGGTTTCAGAAGTGCCGAGAGGTCGATCCTGTTCCTCCAACTCCTCAAGAGGCCGTCAATCGTCTGTATCGAAACGGTCGGTACCACAATAGGTTGCTCAGGAAGGTGATTGACAAGGTTGAGGAGACTGCGAAGAAGAAGAGAGTTCGAATGACGAATCGACAGGTTCGAGAGACAGCGATTGCGACGTTGGATCATATTCGCGAGGCGTCGAGTCGAGTGGTTGGTGTTTGTGTAGGGAGTTGAATTCAAATAGCAGAGGAACCACCGTCTATGAAGTTGATTGGTTTAGAAAGGTGAGTCTGATGGCTTGGACTGCAATACTGAAGAACGTATCAATCGACCGTGGAAACATTCTGCCCGTTGTTGTCTTCATAAGCGACTCTGGTGAAGAGATAGTACAGGATTTTCGCGGAGACGACATCACGGCCGAACGATTGGCAAGACTTGTCGCTCAGCGGATTGTCAGTCTTGGTGCTAGAGATGTGGCTTTCACCAGTTTGCAATCTTTGGTTGGCCAGACTGTCATCCCGGCACATCAGACTGCCAATGAATTGGCGGCATCAAAATTCTTCAGTGATTTGAGTAGGTTGAATAGACTCAAAGTGGCAGTGCAGAAGGGATTTATCAAGTCCACTGATCAAGCCCTAATTGACCTGGAAGCATCCGTGAAGAGTGCTTTCAAGCCAGAATACATCAACGACTTCCGGTTTCAATAATGGCTATCGCACTTGTCGCCAATACGGCCTCTCAGACCAATTCTTCCGGGACTACCACCGGAAGTATCGACACGACAGGGGCGAACCTCTTGGTGCTCGTGCTGGCGACGTATCATCCGCAAACGGAAGCGGCGGTCAGCGACAGCAAGGGAAACACCTGGACGGGGCTGACGGCGAAAAACGACGGAACCGATAGATCGAGAATCTTCTATGTCGCGAATCCAACGGTTGGCACGGGGCACACATTTACTTGTTCTCAGGCTGGATCATATTCCGCTGTCGCCGTATCTGCTTGGAGCGGAGCGGCAACGTCCTCACCGTTCGATGTAGAAAATGGCAATTCAAGTGGCGTCACCGTTACATCGCTTTCCACCGGGAGCGTCACTCCTAGTGAGGATGGAGAATTGTTGGTCTGCGGCGGTTCGTGGGGGTCAGTCGGCTCGATGGGTAACGTCACAATTGACAACGGATTCTCGGTCCTCAATCAACTGAACAACGTATTCGCCACATCACTGGGAATTGCTCATGGATATCTGATCCAATCCTCTGCTGCGGCTGTGAATCCTACAATTAGCTGGGTCAACAGCAGTATTGCGGCCGTGACAATTGCGACGTTCAAGGCGGCACTCGCCACAAAATCGCTACCACCCTATCAGCACTCAACTAGAATCTTACAGAGAAAAAGGATGGCTCTATGAAAAAGAATTCAAAACTGAAGGTTTTCGTCGCAGTCTGTAATTCAGGTTGCACTCATGAAGAGAAGCCACGTCAGCTTGAGCAACAAGAACTTTTCGCTCACGAGGATAAGCACATCCATTACAAGGCGAGAGCATTGATCAGAATGATGAAAGATGCTACTCTTGACGTTCGACAGCAGGTAATGGATTACTTGACAAGAAGTGAACTCTGCACTAAACCGGTCTTTTCTGACCAGATCAAGGAGAATTCATAATGGGTCGTATCTACAGAGTACCCTATCAAGGGACCCTTACCAATGCAGGAGGAGATTCAGATCTTCTTGAGATTCTCCCCGCTGATGACAAACCCTGTCGTCTAGTCGGAATGAAATTTGGACAGACGTCCGAGGTTGGCGACGCCGCTGAAGAGAGCTTGAGAATTACTCTCAGGCACATGAACGCTACCGTTACTGGAGGTTCAGGGGGATCGGCTGTCACACCGGTAAAGAATGCCCCTGGTGTCGATGCCGCGGCGGCTTTTGCCGCTGAGTGTAACAATACGACAGTTGCTACCACCAGCGGCACTTCGACTGTGATGGAGGAGTTTGCCTGGAACATTCGAAACACGCCGATGGAGATGATTTGGTTTGATCCTAGTCTTCAGGCGGTGGCGATTCAAGGTGAGGCCCTGTTGGTTCGTTGTGAGACGACACCAGCGGATGACATCGCTATTCAAATCACCTTCTTTGTCGAAGAACTGCCGTGATGAGCTCAGATGTCTTATTGGTTACGAATTCGAACTTACAAGAAACCGAAGAGGGGATTCTTCCTTTCATTTACGGAAGAAGAATCAAGTAGTTCGAGCGTTTCTTCGACATCAAGTTCCTCAAGCAGTTCTGTCAGCTCTTCGAGTTCCTCGTCAGTTTCATCGACGAGTAGCAGCTCATTATCGAGTGTCAGTTCTACCAGCAGCTCTAGCTCTTCATCTGTGTCCTCGACGAGTAGTTCATCCTCATCGAGTGTTTCTTCTTCGTCAAGTGTGATTAGACAGTCATTACCAATTTTCAAGACTCCGTGGAGATTCTACAGAAAGCAGATTCAATACATTTCGTGAAATGCCAATAGCCGTTCGAAGACAATATCGGCGACGACCTAGAACCAGGTGTTTCCTGACGAAACAGCCTGGATTGATTGATTTTGATTATGCCTCGAATTCGGGTTATGTTTCTTCTTCGTCAAGTGTGACTTTCGATCACACTTGTCAGGGAGTAGAACGCTATTTGGTGTTAGTGATCTCTCACCTGACTTCGGTGAGTGTACTCACTGCGACATACAATTCTGTCAGCATGGTTCAGCTGGTAAACCAGACGAATGCTGATGGAGGGCAGGTAGAAATCTGGGGTTTAGCCAATCCGACTCTGGGAACGAATTCAGTGTCGGTGACGATGTCTGCGGCTACTGATTTTGTTGTATCGGCTCTTTCGTTTTCAGGCGTCCGCCAGAAGTTTTCACAAGAAACTGAAGATGGGCGCCAAGGTACGGGTACTCCTTCGGAGTGTTATGTATCTACAGTGACGGATGAAAATTGGATAGTAGCAGGCCTCACGACTTTGGACACTTCAGTTACCGTTGCTTCTGGAGGAACAGAAAGAACAAATATCACGGGAGCGAACGGAACGTCAGCTTCAAGTACGAATGGGCCTGTTGGAGTTACCACCACGACGATGAGGTGGAATGGCGTAGATACGGGAATAGCCTGGTGTGTTGCGGGAGTTGCCTTAAGGCCGGGTGTCACGGGAGATGAATTTTCAAGCAGTTCTTCATCATCTGAATCGACTAGTTCTTCAGCCTCTTCGAGTTCAAGTAGTTCGGTTTCATCGACTTCGAGTAGTTCATCAAGTTCTGTGAGCTCGACGAGTTCATCTTCGAGTTCTTCTGTTTCGTCAACATCGAGTTCGTCATCTTCTAGTGTTTCAAGCTCATCAAGTAGTTCAGTTTCGTCAACATCGAGTTCGTCGGTGAGTTCAAGCTCGTCAAGTTCTGTCTCGAGTACGTCATCTTCGAGTTTGAGTTCAACTTCTTCGAGTTCATCATCATCCGTCTCTAGCACTTCGAGTTCATCCGTTTCATCTACATCCAGTTCATCTTCATCGTCGGTGAGTTCGTCGAGTAGTTCGTCTGTTTCTTCGACGTCGTCGAGTTCAAGTTCGAGTGTAAGTTCATCTTCTTCGAGTAGTTTGTCTTCAACGTCGTCAAGTTCTTCATCTTCTGTTTCGAGCAGCTCAAGTTCAAGTGTTAGTTCCACTTCTAGTTCCAGTAGTTCATCTGTTTCATCATCGAGTTCTTCTAGTGTTTCATCTACGTCATCAAGTTCGAGCAGTTCGGTTAGTTCGTCAAGTTCAAGCAGCTTGTCATCAACGTCTAGTTTATCGTCGAGTAGTGTTTCATCTACGTCAAGCTCATCGAGTAGTTCGGTTTCATCATCGAGTTCTTCTAGTGTTTCATCTACGTCATCAAGTTCGAGCAGTTCAGTCAGTTCAAGTTCCTTGTCGAGTGTTTCATCTCAATCAAGTAGTTCAAGCTCGAGTGTGAGTTCTACGAGTTCTACGAGCAGCTCGTCTAGTTCATCAAGCTCAGTTTCGAGTTCTTCTAGCTCAAGCATCTCGACATCTTCGAGTTTGTCATCTAGCTCATCCGTTTCAAGTTCTAGTGTATCTAGTTCATCGTCTAGTCAATCAAGTTCTAGTCTATCATCTAGCAGCTTGAGCTCATCAAGTTCATCTTCATCTTCTTCTTCAAGTAGTTCCAGTTCTTCGAGTTCAACATCGAGTTCAAGCTCGACAGGAATAATTGACTATCCTGTCGGCAAGATAGTGGTGTCTGTTGGTCCTGATACTGTGACTTTGACGGGTGAAGGAGCGTCAGGGAAAATTGTGTTTTCTACAGGTGCTTCTTCGTCGAGTGTCTCTTCAGTCGGTCCGTCGCAGAAGGCTGTGAGCAGCTCAGGTCCTGGTGGAGTTGGTATTGCGAATCCCTAGGGATGTCTGTAGAGTGTTGATATTATGGCGTTAATTCTCGCGTACCAAAATCGTGGACTTACAAAAGACATTACCATTCAAGATGGTGCTGGAGCAACTATCACGCCAGGGGCGAATGACAAGATTCGAGCAATCATTGGAAGAGGAGAAAAATTAGGTGTCGATCTAGCAGATGCTGAATTGGTAGTGACAAGTGATGCTGCGACTGCGAATGGAAGTTCTTTCACGAAGAACAGTCCGACGAGCGGGAAGAACAGATTGAGGTTGGATGCGAGCGATTTAGTTTTTGAGCCTGGGACTTATACAATGTTCATTGACTATTTTGACAACGCGGATGCTCAGGATTGGAAAAATGTCAGTCGCCAGGTCTTCCATCTCGAGGCAACCTAATGGCCGGCATCATCGCTGATATTTCAGAAATTCTGCTCCAGATGGGGTTAGCCGCCTCCGTCACAGAAACCGAACGAGCGATCGCTCAAGAAGCTCTTCGAGTAGCCACAGCGGCTGTCAAAAGATTTCTTCGATATGATCCGGTGCAGGCGACACACACAGAATTCTACCCACAGAATGATTTTCGTAGAGGAGGGAGAATAGCGATTTGGGAGGTGTCAGACACTCAAGCCTACACTCGAGAACTCTCAGAATTTGTTTCCAATGAGATTCAGGTTAAACACCTTCCGATCCGTTCAATCACGTCCTTGAAAGTTGATTACGATGGAAGGGCAGGAACAAGGGCAGGGTCGTTTGGAGCAGGAACAGCGAAGGTAGAAGGAACAGACTTTTGGCCTAACTATGATTCAGAAGATTCAGCGGGAGTCAAAGTCTGTAAAGATGGAATCATTCGTTCTCTTGGAGCTTGGCCTGATGTGGCAGGATCAGTGAAGATCGTCTATGTGGCGGGGTACTCAGACGCTGAACTTCATGGGCAGGATTCTGTAATTGATGCTTCGGCAATTCTTGAGGCAGTGATTGATGAGGCCGTTCGTCGAGTGTTGAAGGTCTATTCAAGACAGAAGAGAAGAGCGTCAGGTTTTGCTGGTCCGTTCACGTCAGAGAGTCTAGGGTCATATTCGTATTCGGTCGATTCAGGGATATACGCGAAATTGGTTGGAGGTGGGATGGATTTGTTGCCTGAAACTGAACAGAAACTTCAAGAATTTATCAGGTGTGATATGGGAGTGATGTAGGTGATTAGATCAAAACCTAGACTTCTGAAGGCGTTGAAAGATCTTCAGATTCTGATTGAAAAATGCGGAGGACCTGGTGGAACTCCGGGTCCGTGTCCTGGCGGAGGTAGAAGAAAGCCTTCTTCGAAGCCGAGTAGAAAGAAACCTCCGAAGGAGCCTCAACCAAAAACTAAACCTTCAAAGCCAAGTTCTTCAAAGCCACAAAAAACAAATCCAAAGAACTTACCAAAGATTACGATCCAGATAAAAGATCAAGTTTCAAAACTTCGACAGGGAAAGAATTATGATTTGAACACACTCTCAGGAACTCTGGGCTATTTTGCGAGTGCCGCTGTGAAGACGTTTGATAAGGCGTTGGGGAGAGCAGAGAAAGCGGTTTCTAAGCTCGAATTAAGGAATAGAGAAGTTAGAGATAAATTAACGAAGAAACTGGACGGAATTAAGAACACAAAGAATTCAATTGTTAAAGGGATCACAGAGAGATTTTCTAGGACGACTAAGATTTTCAAACGGTTGAAAAACCTTGTGAAGTCAACTGAGAAAGAATTGGGTAATCAGGCTGCAGATGAGGTGGAAGGTATTCTGTCAGAGGGAGAAAAATTACAACGTCTCATTAGAAACATAGATAAGGTGGTTGAAGAGGCAGAAGGTTAGAAATGTCAAATCGGGCAATTATTGAGAAAAGAAGAAACTTAAGAAGACCTTACAGACTTCTTCTGCGGGTAGGGACGATAGAAGTAACAGGGCTGTGGAGAGTTAAACAGTTTGATGTGATCCAAGACTGGAGAAGGCTGAGAGAAAAGTTAGGTATCAAAGAACTGAAGTTAGAGACATGAGAAAAATTCACGCCAATCGAAGTCAGATCGACCATGCTTCTAGATCAATCAGAATCGAAGCCCATGTCACCCAAAGGTGCAATGCTCGCTGTCAACATTGTTCAGCTGGTGTGGGATACGTGAGTTTTGAAGATACGGACATGACGCCTGGACAGATGAAGAAAGCCGTCGACCTCTTGATTGAGCAAAAAATCAGAGTCACTCGTTTCACACTGTGCGGAGGAGAGCCCGTCCTTAATCGTCATCTCCAAGATCTAATCAACGAAATTGATCGTCTTCGTACACTAAGATGGGGTAGAGTCCTTTCCAACGGAATGCCTGTCACAGACGATTTGAGAGCAAAAATCAAACTTCCGAAAAGATTCACATGGGAGATCAATCCTCTAGACGATCCGAACGATCCTCTCAGTGGAAAGAACAATTCGAAGAAGAGACCGAATAGAAGGATTCATTACCCATTCTGGATCTCACCCGCAGATATAGGTAAGAAGGCGGATTTTGAACATTGCACCGTTCGTGGTTGGTGCGGAATCGGCCTTGATGCTTCAGGATTCTCGATCTGTGGCAAAGCCGTCATGTTCGGTCGAATGTTTGGAATTGACCCGACGATAAAAGAAGGTGACATCCTCACTCACGTTCGAACTCCAATCAATGAAATTTGTCAACATTGCCAGTATGGTTTGGTTGGGGGTAAGAAGGAAGAACGAGCCATTTTTCAAAGATACAAGGCAGGTGAACTTCCAGAGGTGAGTGAGACGTTTCAGAAGGCGTTTGAGGGACACAAAGAACACGGTGACCTGGTTCAGTTGGAGCTGATATGAAAACCACCAAGAAGAAATCCATCGTTAAGAAACTCGACATTATCCAGACTCTTCTACAGAAATGTGGAGGACCAGGAGGAACGATGGGTCCTTGTCCGAGTGGGATTCGTCCGAAGCCTGGTATGTTACCGCTTGGTGCAGGAAGGGCTGATTTGCCAAAATTAGATCCTCGAGAGCCAAAAAACAACCCTGACAAGAAGAGCCTGGCAAGGTACTCTTCAGCTGTTGGCAAGGCTCATGAATCTACATTAAAAACATCATCGGATAGTAGTCAAGCATCAAAAGATGCTCAACATTGGTCTTCGAAGGCGAAGGCGAAGGCTGAAGAGTATGCCAAATCCGGTTTGGGGAAGCACGGTTTGGAAGCCTCGACATACCACGATAATGCAGCAATGTCTCATAAGACTGCTCAGAGAGCAGCCAAGAGAGCTAGAGATCAGGATCTTGCAATTTTGCATTCCAATGCTGCTAGGGACCATCGTCGAGCGGAAAAGTTCTTGGATTCTATGTTGTAGAATAGTGTAGAATAGTGACCTCGTCCAATTGGAGGGATCGGATCTAGTGTCACTCTTGGATGAATTGCCGCACCGTTGTTCCATCTTCCGATATAAACGTCTATCAGACGGTATCGGAGGAAACACCTTTGAAGCCGCCCTCGTTTCAGAGGACGTGGAGTGCTGGCAACAAGATGCAGGTGCTTCGACGATCAAGGAATACGACAAGAAAGGAATCAGAGTCACGACGAGCATCTACTTCGTTGAAGATCCAGGAGTGGATGAGAGACACAAGATTCTGATTACTGAAAGATTCGGGGTAGCTCAGGCTAACCTTGATATTACAGATGTTTCGAATCCAGACGTCTACGATGTTGAATCTGGCCCTCGACCTGACAACAGTGCCGGAATGGGTGTGGTGTGGAGAGTTGATTGCTCAGACAAGACGAGCAATACGCAATAGGTAGCGTATTCGCGGCTGTACCGCCTGTTTTCGCTCCAAGTAGTAATGTACGCGAAGCTACCGACGAACGCGACTACGTGCGAGCTGTGTGATTGAGCAAGGTGTTAATCGATGAGAGTAAGTTGTAACACGATCGACGAGTTTCTTATCTGCCTGGAAAATGAGCAGAGCATCTTCCAGAATACCATCAGAGTCTCAATCAACAGAAACCCAGTCGACGGAACGAAAAGAGACGCTGCCAAATTTGATGTAGGAATTCTCGCAACGGCAGTAGTGAACACCGGAGAAGGAGAATATCTTCTAGAGGTTGGTGAGAATTGTGGCAGGGATTATGAAGATGCAAGTCAAGAAAAGACAGGGTCGGTTCAGGCCTCTTCCTTGAAAATGAAAATCGTTGAGTTTGCTGACAAGAGAGGTTGGAAGGTTTTACCAGGAATTATCTCAGAATGAAAACCACCCAAAAAATTAGACTCATCAAGAAACTCAACACGATTCAAACCCTCCTCGAGAAATGCGGCGGTGAGGGCGGAACGCCCGGACCGTGTCCATCAGGTGGAGGAAAACCTGGCGGCGGCGGGAAGATTTCTCACCCGAAAGAATACAATGATGCCTATACGTTTTCTCGTGTCACCTCAAACCAGAAAGCAGTAGGCTCCAAGTCAATCAAAGGTCTTCTTGAAGGAGTTGATTTAGGAAAGACGAAACCAATGGGAGGGTATGGGAAAGGTCTGTTTACAACAAAAGATCCAAAGAGTTTGATATCTGATCTGAAGAAGAAAGGCTGGGAGCACGATGCTTTTCTTAAAGATCCATCGGGTGGTGTTGGAAAGGTTAGCAGAATTGATTCTCTTGTAAAGGGAAATCTTCGTGTTCTTATTGAACCTCCGATGGTTGCTATGGGAAACAAATCTATTCCTACTTCTGTTCAGGTGTACAAAGACATGACGGAAAGCGAACAGACCGATGCTTCTATTAGTCATTCGAACAATTGGAGGAATCGAATCTAGTGTCAATTAGAGTGAAAGGGAAAGAACGATGTCACTGATTGTTGCTCACGAGACGAACGCTGAATGTCAAGAAGCAGCTCAAGGCCATCTCCAAGACGCCTTCGAAGAAGAGAGATGGATGGCTGTCGTCTTCGTGGTTCGAGACGACAAGATCTTCGTGGCTGAGACGTCCTGCAATTTTCCGCATGATGCTCATGAAGGGTGTCTGAAGGAACTGAAAAAACTCCTCCAAGATAAGAGAGCGAAAGACATCACAGAAGACCTGAGGCCGTTGCCGTTTGCGAAACATTTGAGGAAGACAGAAGAGAAGGTTAATGTGAATCCCTATTCTGATCTTCCTCAAGATATTGATCGACAAGACCTTGAAAACAGTTGAGTCAAAAGAAAGAACGAAAAATGAAAGCCTTCTTCGATTGGATCAGATCATGGTTTGCCGTTACAACCCACAATCGTACGATTCTGTCTCTTCAACGTAAGATTGACCGACTCAGAAAAGAACGAGAATCTTCTGACCTGGTGTTGAACAGACAGAGACAGAAACTTGAAGTGATGAAGGTGTCGCTGGTTGACGAAATCAACAAGTCGATGACTGCGATCAACGAAGCGGAGAAGACGAACAAGAAACTCTCAGAAGCTCTTGATGGGACTCAAGAGGCGTTGAAGACTGCGACTGATATCACAATTCCGGCACTTGTGAGCAGCCATCAAATCATTGTGAGTCGATGGGAAGCCGAAACCGCTGTTCTATCCATGAGAACGGCTCTGAATGAGAGTAGAGAGACCTAATGAAAACTACCCAAAAGAAATCCATTGTCAACAAACTCAACACGATTCAAACCCTCCTCGAGAAATGCGGCGGTGAGGGTGGAACACCCGGACCGTGTCCGACGGGGGCAGGAAAGCCCTCAGGTGATGGGAAGAGGTCTTCAAAAGAAGTCAGGCAGGCTGTTGAATCTGTTATAGGGACGTTTGAGGCAGGACATTCCCGAACAATAGGTAATAGAACGTCTTCGACGAAATCCATTGGAGGCAGCGACAAAAAAAAGCAGAAAGAATTGGTCGGTAAATTGGGTGAGTCTCTTTCGAAATTAGGGTTTTCGAAGATGAGAGGAAAGAACGCAAACCAGACAATGTGGGGTACTTCTGGGGCGACACATATCGTGACAGCCGAGAAGAGAAAATGGGATGTGTTGGTTGAGGTTGTCACAACGAACGATTAGGAGACCTAATGCCATCAGCCATCCAATCTGCTCTCAATCGTTCACTGTCTCTCAGAACGACAGCCTATTCAACCGCCTTGACTCTGAAGAGAGGAGGATCTTTACCTTCAATTCTAGACATGGGTAATTCCAATGTCGGATTTGGAGGATTGAAAGGTCTTCAAGACAGTTACGCTGACAGACAGAAGTATGCTCAGTTCAGGGGTTGGGTCTATGCTGCGGTGAGCGCCGTCGCGTCGAAAGGGGCAGGGCAGGTTGTTCAAGTAGGCAGTATGAAAGAGAGAGGGGCTAAGGGTGGAAAACCGACAGGCATTAAGTCATTTCAAGGCAGGATGTCTCAATCGATTAGAAGAAAGGCAGCAGGGAGTGAGCTCGAAGTCCACCCCGATCACTGGCTGGTTGACCTTCTTGAAAGACCAAACAGAATTCAATACAGGTGGCAGTTTACTTATTCATTCATTGCCAATCTCTGTCTGACAGGGTGGAGTTACATCGTTGGGGGAAAGAATGAAGAAGGTGAGTTGGAATTCTACTCACTGCCGACGTCTTGGGTTCAACCAGACCACACCAATGGAGCCTTCGAAGAATTCAGAATCATCAATCCGAAGAATCCGGAAGCGGGTTTGAATTCTAAGCCTCTCTCGAGAGAGTTTGTGGCTTTTGCCCATCTGCCTAATCCGTCAGATCCTCTGTCTGCTCTTGCTCCTGCCTCAGCTCAAAGTCGAGCGATCAAAATCGATGACAGTATTCAATCATCTCAGACTGTCTTCTTCGAGAATGCTGTCTTCCCTTCTGCAATTGTGACGATTGGTAAGAACCCTCATCCAGACGTCTCTGGTGGCGTTCGCCCGAGATTGACAGCGGAACAGAGAAGACAAGTTTATGGAGCCATCAGAAAAGTGATGTCGGGGGTAGCCAACTATGGTAACCCTGCGATTATTGATGGAATGATTGAGTCAATTGAGAAGCTGTCAGCGGATCAGAATGAGATTGGATGGGAGAAGAGTGAGAAGACGATTCGAACTCGCATTCTGTCAGCGTTTGGCGTCCACCCGTTCATTCTCGGTGAAGAGATGGTT
>C687J35021_10002675_pt1 | contig 12562 bp, 8 predicted proteins | sample RifCSPhighO2_12_FD_35021 | JGI IMG/M metagenome (IMG submission 35021)
GGCAAGTGATGACTGAACGCGTTCAAGTAGGCAGCCTGCAGGTTGCCAAAGTGCTGTTCGACTTCGTGAACAACGAAGCCATCCCCGGTACCGGCATCGCTGCCGAGAAATTCTGGGCGGGTGCCGAGGCGGTCATCAATGACCTGGCCCCGAAAAACCGTGCCCTGCTCGCCAAGCGCGACCAGCTCCAGGCGCAGATCGACGCCTGGCACCAGGCGCGTCAAGGCCAGGCCCATGACCCGGTCGCCTACAAGGCCTTCCTTGCAGAAATCGGTTACCTGCTGCCGGAGCCTGCTGACTTCCAGGCCACCACGCAGAACGTCGACGAAGAAATCGCCCGTCTGGCCGGCCCACAGCTGGTTGTGCCGGTGATGAACGCGCGCTTCGCCCTCAACGCCTCCAACGCCCGCTGGGGCTCGCTGTACGATGCCCTGTACGGCACCGACGTGATCAGCGAAGAAGGCGGTGCCGAGAAAGGCCGTGGCTACAACAAGGTTCGCGGCGACAAGGTGATTGCCTTCGCCCGCGCCTTCCTCGACGAAGCCGCGCCGCTGGCTGCCGGCTCCCATGTCGACTCCACCGCTTACCGCATCGAAGCCGGCAAGCTGGTTGTCAGCCTCAAGGGCGGCAGCAACAGCGGCCTGCGTGACGACGCGCAACTGGTGGGCTTCCAGGGCGCAAGCGACGCGCCTATCGCTGTGCTGCTCAAGCACAACGGCCTGCATTTCGAAATTCAGATCGACGCCAGCACCCCGGTCGGCCAGACCGACGCCGCCGGTGTTAAAGACGTGCTGATGGAAGCTGCGCTGACCACCATCATGGACTGCGAAGACTCGGTCGCCGCCGTCGATGCCGACGACAAAGTGGTGGTGTACAAGAACTGGCTTGGCCTGATGAANGGCGACCTCGCCGAAGAAGTGGCCAAGGGCGGCAGCACCTTTACCCGCACCATGAACCCGGACCGCGTCTACACCAAAGCNGACGGTTCTGAGCTGACCCTGCACGGGCGCAGCCTGCTGTTCATTCGCAACGTCGGTCACCTGATGACCAACCCGGCGATTCTCGATGCCCAGGGCAACGAGATTCCAGAAGGCATCCAGGACGCCCTGTTTACCAGCCTGATCGCCGTGCACAACCTCAATGGCAACACCAGCCGCAAGAACACCCGCACCGGCTCGGTCTACATCGTTAAACCGAAGATGCACGGTCCGGAAGAAGTCGCCTTCACCACCGAGATCTTCGGCCGCGTCGAAGACGTCCTGGGCCTGCCACGCAACACCCTGAAAGTCGGCATCATGGACGAAGAGCGCCGCACCACCGTCAACCTGAAAGCCTGCATCAAGGCCGCCAGCGAGCGCGTGGTGTTCATCAACACCGGCTTCCTCGACCGTACCGGTGACGAGATCCACACCTCCATGGAAGCCGGTGCCATGGTGCGCAAGGCTGCCATGAAGAGCGAAAAGTGGATCGGCGCTTACGAGAACAACAACGTCGACGTCGGCCTGGCCACTGGCCTGCAGGGCCGTGCACAAATCGGCAAGGGCATGTGGGCCATGCCTGACCTGATGGCGGCAATGGTTGAGCAGAAGATCGCTCACCCGCTGGCCGGCGCCAACACCGCCTGGGTACCCTCGCCGACCGCCGCCGCGCTGCACGCGCTGCATTACCACAAGGTTGATGTGTTCGCCCGTCAGGCCGAACTGGCCAAGCGCGTGCCGGCCTCTGTCGACGACATCCTGAGCATTCCGCTGGCTCAAGACACCAACTGGTCGGCCGAGGAAATCCAGAACGAACTGGACAACAACTCCCAGGGCATCCTCGGTTACGTGGTGCGCTGGATTGACCAGGGCGTTGGCTGCTCCAAGGTGCCGGACATCAACGACGTCGGCCTGATGGAAGACCGCGCCACCCTGCGCATTTCCAGCCAGCTGCTGGCCAACTGGTTGCGTCATGGCATCGCCACTGAAGAGCAGATCGTTGCCAGCCTCAAGCGCATGGCCCCGGTAGTGGATCGTCAGAACGCCAGCGACCCACTGTATCGCCCGCTGGCACCCAACTTCGACAGCAACATCGCCTTCCAGGCCGCCCTGGAACTGGTCGTCGAAGGTACCAAGCAGCCGAACGGCTACACCGAGCCAGTCCTGCATCGCCGCCGCCGCGAATTCAAGGCCGCCAACGGCCTGTAATTCGCAGCTGTAGCCACACAGAAAACCGCCCTTCGGGGCGGTTTTTTTATGCCGATAAGCCCATAGCAAATGGCCGCAAGGTGTAGGGTGAGCTGTGCGCACCAACTCCGGCAGCAAATTGCTGGTGCGCGCAGCACACACTACAAAATCGTGCTGCGCCCGCGGCTAGACTTATGTCCAATGGCCCAGGTGACAGAAGCGGCCGATTATTCCTATACAGCAAACTCCCGAGGCCGCACATGAGCACAGCGGACGCATTCGCCCAGGCAGGTAAAACGGCCGTATTGCAGAACATCCATGGCACCATGGAATTCCTGCAGAAGTTTCCGCCGTTCAATCAGATGGACACTGCCCATCTGGCCTATCTGGTGGAGAACTGCCAGCTGCGCTTCTATGGCGAAGGTGAAACCATCATCAAGCCGAGCGACGGCCCGGTCGAGCACTTCTATATCGTCAAACAGGGTCGCGTGCATGGCGAACGCCCGCACTCGGCACGCCGTGGCACCGAGACCACCTTCGAGATCACCAGCGGCGAATGCTTCCCCCTTGCCGCGCTGATCGGCGAACGCGCCACCCGCACCGAGCACCTGGCCGCCGAAGACACCTTCTGCCTGCTGCTGGGCAAAGCCGCATTTATCAAGCTGTTCTCCCTGTCCAACCCGCTGCGCGACTTCGCCCTGCGCGGGGTCAGCAGCCTGCTCGACCAGGTCAACCAACAGGTGCAGATGCGCGCAGTGGAAACCCTCGGCGCGCAGTACTCCCTGGACACCCGCCTGGGCGTGCTGGCGATGCGCAACCCGATCAGCTGCGGCCCGGACATGCCGCTGCGCGATGCGGTCAAGTTGATGCACGAGCAGCAGGTCGGCAGCATCGTGATCGTTGACCCCAAGCTGAAACCACTCGGCATATTTACCCTGCGCGACCTGCGCCGCGTGGTAGCAGACGGCGTCGACCTGACCCAGCCCATCGACCGCCTGATGACCCAGTCACCCTTCCATCTGCCGCCGGATGCCAGCGCCTTCGATGCGGCGATGGCCATGACCGAGCGGCATATCGCCCACGTCTGCCTGGTCGAGCATGACCAGCTGTGCGGGGTGATTTCCGAGCGTGATCTGTTCAGCCTGCAGCGGGTCGATCTGGTCCATCTGGCGCGCACCATTCGTCACGCCGGCCGGGTCGAGACCCTGGCGGCGCTGCGCAGCGATGTGCGCCAACTGGTCGACAGCATGCTTGCCCACGGGGCCAGCTCAACGCAGATCACCCAGCTGATTACCCTGCTCAACGATCACACCGTGTGCCGGGTGATCGAGCTGACCCTGGAAGACCTGGGCGACCCGGGCGTGCCGTTTACCTGGCTGGTATTCGGCAGCGAAGGGCGCAGCGAGCAAACCCTGTACACCGATCAGGACAACGGCATCCTCTTCGAAGCGGCCGACGCCGCCGAGGCCGCCGCCATTCGCGGCCGCCTGCTGCCGCTGGCCCATGAGATCAACCTGCGCCTGGCNCAGTGCGACTTTACCCTGTGCAAGGGCAATATCATGGCCGGCAACCCAGAGCTGTGCCTGTCGCGCCAGGAGTGGGCCAAACGCTTCAGCAGCTTTGTCCATGAAGCCACGCCGGAGAACCTGCTCAGCTCCTGCATCTATTTCGACCTGCGCGCCGTATGGGGCGAACCCCAGGGCTGCGAGCAATTGCGCCAGGGTCTGCTCCAGCAGGTGGCCGGCAATATCCTGTTCCAGCGCATGATGGCCGAGAACGCCCTGCGCCAGCGCCCGCCGGTCGGCATGTTTCGCGATTTCGTGGTGGCCCGCAAAGGGGCCGAGAAAGACACCCTGGACCTCAAGGTGCAGGGCCTCACGCCCTTTGTCGACGGTGCCCGCCTGCTGGCCCTGGCCCATGGCGTGGAAGCCTGCAACACCCTGGAGCGCCTGCGTGCACTGAGCAGCCAGGGCGTGATCGAAGCCCAGGACGGCGCGGCCTACGAAGAGGCCTACCACTACATCCAGCAGGCGCGCATGCAGCAGCATCAGCTGCAGGCACGCGATGGCCAACCCTATTCCAACCGCGTCGATCCGGATCATCTCAATCATCTGGACCGGCGTATCCTGCGTGAATCCTTCCGCCAGGCACAGCGCCTGCAAAGCAGCCTGGCGCTGAGGTATCAGCTATGAGCAAGTTCACCTGGTTTACCGGGCGCGGCCCGGCCCTGAGCCACAGCCAACTGGAACGCCTGCGCCTGCTCAGCGAGCCAGCCGAGTTCGATGAACGCAGCCTGCGCCAGCAACGCTTCGTCGTCCTCGATCTGGAGACCAGCGGCCTGAACATGCGCCGCGACCAGGTGCTGTCGATCGGCGCGGTGGTGATCGAGAATGGCGGCATCGACCTTAGCCGGCAGTTCGAGTGCACCCTGCAACGTGACGGCCACCGGGCCAGCGCCAGCACCCTGATCCATGGCATCGCCCCCAGCGAGATCGCTAACGGCATCGAACCGGTCGAGGCCCTGCTGAGTTTTATGGAGTTTGTCGGCGACAGCCCGCTGCTGGCCTTCCACGCCGAATTCGACCAGCGCATGCTGGCCCGCGCGCTCAAGCAGAGCCTGGGCTACCGCCTGCGCCATGCCTTCTTCGATGTCGCCGAGATCGCCCCACTGGTCTGCCCCCAGGCCAAGCTGAACCACGCCGGCCTGGACGACTGGACCCAGTATTTCGGCCTGCAGGTGCAACAACGCCACCACGCCAGCGCCGACGCCCTGGCCACCGCCGAACTGGCCCTGATCCTATTCAGCAAGGCCCGCCAGCAGGGCCTCGATAGCCTGCCGGCGCTGCTGCAACAGCTCAATAGCCGGCGGCGCCAGCTCGCCCATTCGATATAAGAGTCCTGCTTAACAAGCCTCCCGTAGGAGCGGGCCATGCCCGCGAAAAAAATCGCACGCATGGCGTGCTCCTACAACAGCTCAAAAGCATCGCCGGAGCGCTGCAGCGTGCTCCTACAAATCCCGCATCAGCAGCCCATATTCCAGCTGCACATCCGCNAGCACCGGCAGGTACAGCACATGGCCGTCGCCGGGGGCTACCGGCATGGCCTGGCCCTGGCGGTTTTCCAGCTGTGCGAGGGTAAAGCGCAGATTGCCTTGGGGCGTCATCAGCTCCGCCATCGCCGACGGCAAAACGGTTCTTTACCCGCACCTCGACCAGTTCGCCGCGCCGTTACCGGCCAGGGCGTCAGTCCAACTGCATGCCATAGCGCCCGTACAATGCCTGTACCCAACCGTCGCCATACATCTGTCGCAGTTCGGCTTGCAGGCGCAGCAACAGCGCCGGGTCAAGCTGCGGATGGCAGGCGATGTCTTCCATCAAGGTCAAAAAAGGCAATACCTCACGCGGCGCGGGGCCATCCCGCTGGGCGCGCACCACCGCCGAGCTGGTGGCCCATAAGCGCGAACGCTGACGCTGCAGCATGCGCAGATTGAGCGCTTCGTTATTCGAATAGTGCACATCGAGGCCGATGCCTTGCAGGTACTGACCCGCCCCCGAGCCCTGGTGGCTGAGGATGCCCAGGCCGCGCGCCTGCTCCAGGCTGGACAGCTGCAATTCGTCGTCGGCGCGGGCATAGAGGCCGAGGCGCGAAATCAGTACCGGACCTATCCAGACGTAGCCCGGCTCGCGCTCCTGCTGGCGTTCGACTAGCAGCACGCAGCTGTCCGGTTGCTGCTGCACCTGGCGCAACGCCCGCTGCAACGGCATGAAACGCAGCAGATAAGGGGTTTGCGCGCGGCGGAACAGCTCTTCGGCCAACTCGGGCACCAGGCCCTCGGCCTTACCCGAGGCGGTTTGCTGGACCAAGGGCGGACGTTCCCAGGCGTACAGCTGTACTTCGGCACGCAACGGCAAGCTGCACAGCAGCGCCAGCAATAGCCCGCCCCAGAGCCAGGCCAGGACGCTGCGCGCCCGCAGTAGTGCGAAGCAGCCGCTAGTCCCAGGCACGCAGGGCCTCCTCATAGGGCAGGGTCCGCCCAGCGGGCCTTCCGTCGGTCAAGGCCGGCCAGGGCGCGCCAGCCTGTTGCAACCACTCGATGGGCGCGCGCGGCGGATTCAGCCTCGGTGCGCAGATATGCTGCTGGCGTTGGCCGATCTGCTGCAAATGGCGGTCGAAGGCGGCCGCCAGGTTCTGCAGGGCCTGAGCCGCGCTGAGCTGGCCGGCCACCGCAGGGTGCAACTGGCGCCACCATTGGTTGGCCATGCCGCTGTAGTCCGGCACATTGGCACCGGTCGGCGTCCAGCGCTGGGCGGCGGAGCTGCGGTAGAACTCGATCAGCCCGCCGAGCCGGGGCGCGGCGGCGAGCAGGGCCGGCGACTCGATATCGGAGTGGCGGATCGGCGTCAGGCCGACCAGAGTCTTGCGCAGCGACACGCTCTTCGACACCACGAACTGCGCATACAGCCAGGCGGCCTGACGTTGGCGCAGCGGCGTCGCCTTGAACAGGGTCCAGGCACCGACATCCTGGTAGCCGGATTTCATCCCCTCGCGCCAATAGGCACCGCGCGGCGAAGGCGCGACCCGCCACTTCGGCTTACCGTCGCCATCCACCACCGCCGAGCCCGCCCGGGCGTAATCGGCGATAAAGGCGGTGTACCAGAAGATCTGCTGGGCGATATGGCCTTGCGCCGCGACATTGGTGTGCTGGTTGAAACTCATTTGCCTGGCATCGGCGGGGGCGTAGCGTTGCAGCCAATCGATGTAGTGTTGCAGCGCATAGACCGCCGCCGGACTGTCGAGAGCGCCGCCGCGGGCCATACTCGCGCCGACCGGGCGGCAATCCTCGACGCGGATGCCCCAGTCGTCAACCGGCAGACCGTTGGGCAGGCCGATGTCGCCGACGCCGGCCATGCCCAGCCACGCGTCCGACAGGCGCCAGCCGAGCGAGGGGTCGAAGCCGCCGTAATCCATATGACCGTAAACCCGCTGACCGTCGATTTCCTTGACCTGCTCGCTAAAGAACGCGGCGATGTCCTCGTAAGCGGACCAGTTCTGCGGCACGTCCAGCTCATAGCCGTAGCGCTCGCGGAAGGCCTTGCGCAGTTCCGGGCGGGCGAACCAATCCTGACGGTACCAATAGAGGTTGGCGAATTGCTGATCGGGCAGCTGATAGAGCTTACCGTCCGGCGCGGTAACGAAGGGCAGGCCNATAAAGTCCGCAAGATCAAGCGTCGGCAGGGTCACGCTGGCACCTTCGCCGACCATAAAGTCGCTGAGCACCAACACCCGGTTGTCGCGAAAATGCTGGCCGAGCAGATCGCTGTCACTGACATAGGCGTCGTACAGCGCCAGGCCGGTNGCCTGCTGGGTGCGCAGCTTGTTCACCACATCGTCTTCGTCGCTGATCTCNTGGATCACACGGATACCGGTGAGCTGGCTGAACAGCGGTGCCAAGACGTTGGCTTCGTACCAATGGGTATGGATGCGCTCGGCAATCACCCGCACCTGCACACCCTGAAAGGGTTTGCTCGCTTCGACGAACCAGGCCAGCTCGGCACGCTGTTCACTGGCCGACAAAGAGCTGGGTTGCAGCTCGCTCAAGGCGGACTGCAGCGGGTCTTCGGCATAGGTGTACGCTGCAACGCTCAACAGCAACGCGAGCAAGATAGCGGAATACATGCGCGTCTCCAGTTGTGCTGCAGATAACTCTAGCAGGTGACGGGGAAAGCACTTCGCCATGATTGGCGACAGGGATTGCGCCACCAAAGTCAGCCAAATACGTTGCCGAGGAGAACGCCTAGACTTACGTTCAATGGGAATCCGCACGGCCTAGGCCGCCCATACCCCTCCAGTGAACCGTCCAAGCCGCACATGAGCATAGCGGACGCATTCGCCCAGGCAGGTAAAACAGCCNNATTGCAGAACATCCACGGCACCATGGAGTTCCTGCAGAAGTTTGCGCCGNTCAATCAGATGGATACTGCCCACCTGGCCTATGGAACGCCTGCGCCTGCTCAGCGAGCCGGCCGAGTTCGATGAGCGCAGTCTGCAGCGTGAAGGCCACCGGGCCAGCGCCGACGCCCTGGCCACCGCCGAGCTGGCCCTGATCCTGTTCAGCAAGGCCCGCCAGCAGGGCCTCGATAGCCTGCCGGCGCTGCTGCAACAGCTCAACAGCCGGCGGTGCCAGCTCGCCCATTCGATGTAAGAGTCCTGCTTAACAAGCCTCCCGTAGGAGCGGGCCATGCCCGCGAAAAAATCGCACGCATGGCGTGCTCCTACAACAGCGCAATAGCAGCGCCGCAGCGGGCGGCTACAAATCCCGCATCAGCAGACCATATTCCAGCTGCACATCCGCCGGCACCGGCAGGTACAGCACATGGCCGTCGCCGGGGGCTACCGGCATGGCCTGACCCTGACGGTTTTCCAGCTGCGCGAGGGTAAAGCGCAGATTGCCCTGGGGCGTCATCAGCTCCAGGCCATCGCCGACGGCGAAGCGGTTCTTTACCCGCACCTCGGCCAGTTCACCGCGGCGTTCGCCGGTCAGCTCGCCGACAAACTGCTGCTGTTCGGAAACCGAGCTGCCGCGCTCNTAANTCTGATATTCGTCGTGCACATGGCGGCGCAGAAAGCCCTCGGTGTAGCCGCGGTGGGCNAGGGATTCCAGGGTGTTCATCAGGCTCTTGTCGAACGGCCTGCCGGCCACGGCATCGTCGATGGCNTTGCGGTACACCTGGGCNGTGCGCGCCACGTAGTAGTGGGATTTGGTGCGCCCCTCGATCTTCAGCGAGTGCACCCCCATCTTCACCAACCGCTCGACATGCTGCACCGCGCGCAGGTCCTTGGAGTTCATGATGTAGGTGCCGTGCTCGTCCTCGTAGGCGGCCATCTGCTCGCCGGGGCGACTCGCGTCCTCCAGCAGAAAGACCTGCTCGGTGGGCGCGCCAACGCCCAGGGTCGGCTCGACAATCTGCACGATCTCACCCAGCTCGTTCTCGCGGCCCGCCTCGGCCTGGTACTGCCAGCGACAGGCATTGGTGCAGCTGCCCTGGTTGGGATCGCGCTTGTTGATATAGCCCGACAGCAGGCAGCGCCCGGAATAGGCCATGCACAGCGCGCCGTGGACGAAGACCTCCAGCTCCATACCCGGCACTTCGCTGCGGATCTCGGCGATCTCCTCCAGGGACAATTCGCGCGACAGGATCACTCGGCTCAAGCCCTGCTGCTGCCAGAACTTGACACTGGCCCAGTTCACCGCGTTGGCCTGCACCGACAGATGAATCGGCATCTGCGGGAAGTGCTCGCGCACCAGCATGATCAAGCCTGGATCGGACATGATCAGCGCATCCGGGCCCATCAGCACCACGGGCAGCAGGTCACGCAGAAAGGTCTTCAGCTTGGCGTTATGCGGCGCGATATTGACCACCACATAGAACTGCTTGCCCTGGGCGTGGGCCTCGCGGATACCCGCTTCCAGGTTGGCGTGGTCGAATTCGTTGTTGCGNACCCGCAGACTGTAACGCGGCTGCCCGGCATACACNGCATCCGCGCCATAGGCGAAGGCGTAGCGCATGTTCTTCAGGGTGCCGGCAGGGGACAGCAGTTCGGGGGGACTATAGGTGGAGGTGGCCATAAACCGCGGGCTCGGAAATCCAAGGGGGATGGGATTCTAGAGAGCCGGCCGGGCGGGCGCATTGATCTGGGTCTATGCCAGCGCCTGCGACTCCAAGTGGAGGCAGGCTGTTATGGCAAAACCCTGAATCCGCACGGCGGATCAGGGTTCCATCTCAATTCATTGGCTACTGGCAAACCTGCCGGTAGAGCTCATCATCCTTGGCAATGCGCTTCAGCTGATCGAGCAGCGGCTTTTTCTCTGCATCCAGAGGCAGCAGCTCCGCCGTGGCGCAATTAAGCAGATGGGGCTGATGGGTGACACGATCGACATGCTGCTTTTCAAAGCGGTACAGGTTGAAGGCGACGATCACACTACCGTCCGCTTCCTGGCGCTGCAGACTCTTGCTATCGAGCACGGTAAAGGCCTTGGTCATCGGCCAGTAGAACGTCCAGGGCCGCCAGAACACCTCACCGGTTTCACTGGCCACCAGCACCGACTCAGCCGGCTGACGCTGCAGCTGGTGTTCGAACCAGGAGTACTCATAGTAAATCTGGTAGCTCAGCATGCCCAAACCGCCAAACGCGGGAATGATCCACTTNGGCAAGCGNTTGCCCGTCAGNTTGCGCAGCAGCATGGCAATACCAGCCGCCCCCAGCCCCGATACCACGATGGCAAGTATTGTCCACAACATGTACTGACTCCCGATAATAAAAACTGCNTNGCNCAGTTGATAACGCNGCCCGCGACACGCCGGAAAGGAGGGTGCCATGGGTAGCTGGAAATAAAACGGGCCTCCCAAGGAGGCCCGCTGGCAAGACCCTGATCAAAGATGACCGGGGGTGATTATGCTCAGTGGCTCAACGCGCCACCAGCACCTTTGGGAGTACGTACGCTTTCCACCAGGTCCTGAATTTCCTTCGGCGGCGCGACGCTGACCAGCGACACGGCATAGGCGACCGCGAAGTTGATCACAGCACCGACGGTACCGATGGACAGCGGCGAGATGCCGAACATCCAGTTATCCGGGGTGTTGGCGAAGGTCGCGGTGCCCGGAATGAAGAACCAGCCCAGGTACAGGAAGATGTAGACGACGGTGAACACCAGGCCGACCAGCATGCCGGCAATCGCGCCCTTGTCGTTTACCCGCTTGGAGAAGATCCCCATCATCAGCGCCGGGAACAGCGTGGCCGCGGCAATACCGAAGGCCAACGCCACCACCTGCGCCGCAAAGCCTGGTGGATTGAGCCCCAGCCAGGTGGCCAGCAGGATGGCAATCGCCATGGAGATCCGCGCAGCGCGCATTTCCCCCTTCTCGCTGATCTTGGGATTGATCATGTTCTTGATCAGGTCATGACTCACCGCCGAGGAAATAGCCAGCAACAGACCGGCAGCAGTGGACAGCGCCGCAGCAATGGCACCCGCCGCAATCAGACCAATAACCCAGCTCGGCAGGTTGGCAATTTCCGGGTTGGCCAGTACCAGAATGTCGTTGTTAACGGTCAACTCGTTGCCCTTCCAGCCACGAGCTTCGGCGGTCGGAGTGAAGGCAGGGGCGACATCGTTATACAGCTGGATACGACCGTCAGTGTTCTTGTCTTCCCACTTGATCAGACCGGTGGTTTCCCAGGTCTTCACCCACTCCGGACGCTCTTCATACGCCAGCGCTGGAGCCTCGGCACCCTGCGGATAGACAGTGGTCAGCAGGTTCAGACGCGCCATGGACGCCACAGCAGGCGCGGTGAGATAGAGCAGGGAGATAAACACCAGAGTCCAGCCAGCCGACCAACGAGCGTCGGCGACTTTCGGCACGGTGAAGAAGCGAATGATTACGTGCGGCAGACCGGCCGTACCAATCATCAGCGACAGGGTGAAGAGCACCATGTTCAGCTTGTTGCTGACATCGGCGGTGTAGTCGGTAAAGCCCAGGCCCGCTACGACTTCATTGAGTTTCTGCAGCAGCGGTACACCTGACTCAGTGTGCTCGCTGAACATGCCGAACATCGGAATCGGGTTGCCGGTCAGTTGCAGGGAGATAAATACCGCAGGAATGGTGTAAGCGATGATCAACACCACGTACTGAGCAACCTGGGTGTAGGTAATGCCCTTCATCCCGCCGAACACCGCGTAGCAGAACACCACGCCAGCAGCGATCCAGATACCGGTAGAGTTGCTCACTTCGAGGAAGCGCGAGAACGCCACACCAGCACCGGCCATCTGACCGATCACGTAGGTGACGCAGATGATGATCAGGCAGACCACTGCAGCCAGACGTGCACCGTTGCTGTAGAAGCGGTCACCGATAAAGTCCGGCACAGTGAACTTGCCGAATTTGCGCAGGTACGGTGCCAGCAGCATGGCCAGCAGCACATAGCCGCCGGTCCAGCCCATCAGGAAGGTTGAGTTGGCATAACCACCGGCAGCGATCAGGCCGGCCATGGAAATAAAAGACGCCGCGGACATCCAGTCGGCTGCAGTGGCCATACCGTTGGTGACCGGGTGAACACCACCGCCAGCGACGTAGAACTCTTTGGTCGAGCCTGCACGGGCCCAGACAGCGATGCCGAAGTAGAGCGCGAAGGACGCGCCCACGAACAGCATATTGATTACAAACTGGCTCATGGATTATTCCTCGACACCGAATTTTTTATCGAGTCTGTTCATTTTCCAGGCGTAGAAGAAAATGATCACGACAAAGGTGATGATCGAACCTTGCTGGGCGAACCAGAAGCCAAGGTCGGTACCGCCGACAGAAATACCTGCCAGCATCGGTCGAAGAAGTATGGCGAAG
>C687J35021_10002680_pt1 | contig 12553 bp, 9 predicted proteins | sample RifCSPhighO2_12_FD_35021 | JGI IMG/M metagenome (IMG submission 35021)
GATGCCACTGCGGGCTCGGCCGACGGCGCAAGCGGAGCGACCGGCGCCACCTGCTCGACCACCGGTGCGACGGCCTCGGCGACTTGCGGCTCGGGTGCAGGCACCGGTGCCGGTTCAGCCGCGCCAGGCGCTTGATTGCTGGCAGGCTCCTGCGGCTTCTTGCGCAACCAGCCGAACAGGTCTTTCTTCTCCGCGGCTTTCTCGGCAGATGGCGGCGTAGCGGGCGTGGTGCCGGGTGTGGGGGTCTTCTTGTCGTCGTTGGAACCAAACATGGAGGACGGCTATCTCAAAGGTGCGACGCGCCAGTGGGCGGGTCTGAAACTTGGTCTGCGCAGCAGAATATAAAGCTGAAGGAACCGCACAGTAAAATTCAGACCGGATACCAGATGTGGTCGCCGGTAAGGTCGGGCAACCCCAGATCATTCCTGAGCGGGCGCCCCCAAGGACCGTGCGTGCGGCTTTGACCCAAGCCTACATCAAGCCAGTCTTGCTGACTGGCAACACACGGGAATTGCGCGCGACTTTACCACTATAAGCCGCCGTGGAGCAGGTCTATCTGTCGCTTCCGACCCAGATCACCGCGAGCACTAAGGTGCGCGCGGCCGCGTCCCGCACTTGCGCTTAGCCATGCGCCAGGGCGGCGAACGGCGACCGCACCATCGGCTTGGTTCGCCGGTCGATAGATGGTGACGCGCGGTAGTCCGGCAGAGGCAGGACAGCTGCCCGGGCCGGCATTGCCCCGGGGCTACCGCCTTCAACGTCCGCGCTCATGGTTGGCCAACAGCCTTGGTCGCCGCGCATGCCCCAGTGCTATCGGCGTCGCGCCGCTGGCCACGCATCAGTGCCAGGGCCATCCCTGCGGATAGCAGCAGGCCGGGGGCTGCGGCAAACAACACAGCACTCCCGCCCATCCCCAGCGCCAGGACCTGTCCCGCCACCAGAGGTCCCGCCATCGAGCCCAGGCGCCCTACCGCGACGGTCGCCCCGACCCCCGTGGCACGGATGTCCGCCGGATAAAGCCTGGGGGCCAGGGCATACAGCACCAACTGACCGCCAATGGCGCAGAACCCGGCGGCCGCCCCCGCGAGCAACAGCAGATCGAAGCGCTGCACCAGACCGATCGCCGCAAGAGCAACCAGCATCCCCAGATAGGTGCTGAGCACCACCAGAACAGGGCTGGCACGATCCATCAACCGGCCCGTCAGGATCGACCCGGCCGCGCCGCCGATATTGAACAGTATCTGCACATAGCCCGCCTGAACGTGGTCGTAACCCAGGGTAACCAGCAATGACGGCAGCCAGTTCAGCAGCATGTAAAGTACCGCCAGGGTGAAGAAGCTGCTCACCCAGATCAGCAGCGTCGCCATAGCCCGCCCCTGGGCGAACAAGCCGGTGACCGCCGAACCACGTCCGCTGGAGCTGTTGCGGCGAACCACCGGCGCCTCACGCAAGAACAGGGTCAACAGCCCGGCAACCAGAATGGGGGCGATCCCTCCCAGGTAGAAAATCAACCGCCAGTCGTCCCCAACGCCCAGCACGCCCAGCAGGGCAGCAGTCGCGCCCCCCAGGGGCACCCCGCAGTAGGTCAGGCTTACAACGGTGCTCTTCAGGCCGGCATCGGCCACCTCCGATGACACTGCAATCAGAATCGGCAAGGCGGCCCCCAGGCCTAGACCGGTGGCCAGGCGCGCCAACAGCAGCGTGGAATAACTGCCGGCATGAGCGGTCAGCAACGAGAAGATCCCGAACAGCAACACGGCTGCAATCAGCACCCCCTTGCGCCCCAGCCGATCCGCCAGCCAGCCGCCGAACAGCGCACCGGGCAACAGGCCGATCAAGCCGACACTGAAGAACCAACCGAGCTGGACCGCAGTAAGGCCAAACTCCGTGGCGATATAGGGGGCGGCGATGCCGGCGGCCTGCAGATCGAAACCCTCGATCAGCGCGACGATGAAACAGAGGGCAATGGTATGCAGTGGGCTTGTCGGCGATGCGGCCATACGAGCGAACATGGGGACCTCAATTGTGCTGGTGGCATGGATATGGCCTTCGGCAGTCATCTGCACCGTGCGGGCCAGGCAGGCAGTCCGCTGCCCGCTCGAACCGCATCGCTTGCCGTGCGGCCACAGGCCTCGGCGGCTGTGGAAATATCGCGCGCAACCTCAGCAGCGGGCTGCCTGGAGATGGTCGCCGGAGGGAGGCCGCTCAGCCGCCGGCAATCTCCTTGAGCCGGTACCAGAGCATGCCCAGCGCCAGCAGCGGGGAACGCAGCCGTTGGCCGCCGGGGAAGCTCATGTGCGGCACGCGGGCGAACAGGTCGAAGCCGTGGCTGTGGTGCCGGCTGATCGCCTCGGCAAGCAGCCGGGCGGCCAGGTGCGTGGTGTTGAGCCCGTGTCCGGCATAGGCCTGGGCGTAATAGACATTCGGCTGGGCGGCCAGGCGACCAATCTGCGGCAGCCGGTTGGCCCCGATACCGATCATGCCGCCCCACTGAAACTCGATGCGTTTGGCGGCCAGCTGCGGAAACACCTTGAGCATCTTCGGACGCATATAGGCCGCGATGTCGCCAGGGTCGCGGCCCGAGTAACGACAGGCCCCACCGAACAACAACCGGCGGTCTGCCGACATCCGATAATAATCCAGCCCAATGCGCTGATCGCACAGCGCCCGGTTGCCCGGGATCAGGGTCTCGGCCAGGGCTGGATCCAGGGGTTCCGTGGCGATGATATAACTGCCGGCGGGTAACACCTTGCCGCTCAGCGCCGGCTCCAGATTGCCCAGGTAGGCATTGCCGGCGAGTACCAGGCTGTTGGCCTGGACCTGGCCTATGGCGGTATGAACACGGATGCGCTTGCCGTATTCGATGCGCGTCACCGCGCTATTCTCACAGAGCCGCACCCCCAGTTCCTGGGCGATGGCGGCTTCCCCCAACGCCAGGTTGAGCGGATGCAGGTGACCCGAACCATTGTCGATCAGGCCGCCGACATAGCGCGCGGAACCGACCACCCGAGCCATCTCGTGCGGCTCGACCAGACTGACCTCATGCGCATAGCCCTGCCGCTCGAGCGCGTCCCGCTCGCGAATCAGCCCGGCATAGTGCCGCGGCGTGTTGGCCAGGTCGCAGTATCCCCAGCGCAGATCGCAGTCGATGGCGTGCCCCAGCACACGCTGGCGGACGATATCGACGGCCTCGAGCCCCATCCGCTCGAGGCTCTGGCACCCCTCGCTGCCGATGTACTGCTGGAACTGCCCGAGCTCATGACCGAGCCCGCGAATCAATTGCCCGCCGTTGCGACCGCTGGCCCCCCAGGCGATGTGGCGCGCCTCCAGCAAGATGACCGAGTGGCCGCGCTCGGCCAGTTCGATTGCCGTGTTCAGCCCGGTAAATCCACCGCCGACAATGCAGACATCCGCCTGGATAACGCCAGCGAGTGGTGGGCAATCGAGCTGGCGATTGCGGGTGGCGTGGTAATAGGTTGGCGGTGCAACGAATGCGCAAGACATGTTGGGGGTACCTGTCGACTGCCGGGCCAATGCAGCAACCCTGCTTGGGAATTAGCGGCCGGATTTGAGCTTGTTCCAGGAGCGGGTGATCCAGCGCATGATTTCAGGCGGTTGCTCCGAGGAGACGTAGAGCCTTTGCTGGACGGCGGCGGAAGGATAGATCGAGGGGTTCTGCCGGACCTNCTCATCCATCAGNGCATCCGCCTGGGTATTGGCGTTGGCGTAGCCGACATACTCGCTGACCTCAGCGATAACCTTCGGCCGCAGCAGGTAGTCGATAAAGGCATGGGCCTGCTCGACGTTCTTCGCATCGGCCGGGATGGTCAGCATGTCGAACCAGAGGTTGCCGCCCTCGCGGGGCACCACGTACTCCAGTTCGATACCGTTGCCCGCCTCTTCGGCACGGCTGATGGCCTGGAACACATCACCCGAATAACCGAAGGCGATGCAGATATTGCCGTTGGCCAGGTCGGAGATGTAGCGTGACGAATGGAAGTAGCTGATGTGCGGGCGCAATGCCTGCAACTTGCGCTCGGCATCCTTGTAGTCCTTGATCCGCGTACTGCCGGGATCCAGNCCCAGGTAGTTGAGCATGGCCGGATAGAGTTCGTCGGCCGAGTCCATGAAGGACACGCCGCATGCCTTCAACTTCTCCAGGTTCTCCGGCTCGAACAGCACATTCCACGACTCGATCCGCTCGATACCCAGCACTTCGCGGACCTTCTCCACGTTGTAACCAATGCCATTGGTGCCCCACAGGTAGGGCACGGCGTACTGGTTACCCGGGTCATTGGCCTGCAGGCGTTCGAGCAGCTGCGGGTCGAGGTTGTGCCAGTGCGGCAGCCGGCTCTTGTCCAGCTTCTGGAACACCCCCGCCTTGATCTGCCGACCGAGGAAGTGGTTGCTCGGCACCACCACGTCATAGCCGCTGTTGCCGGCCAGCAGCTTGCCTTCCAGGGTTTCGTTGGAGTCGAACACGTCATACACCGGCTTGATGCCGGTGGCCTGCTGGAATTCGGCGAGGGTGTCCTCGGCGATATAGTCGGTCCAGTTGTAGATATTCACCACGGACTGGGCCGAGGCCTGGCCGGCCAGCAGCAGACCGATGGCAATGAGCAGAGCAGGGGATTTCATGGCGGTCATGATGCTGTCCTTGTGTGTGGGTATCAGAACGTCTGGCTGGCACTGAAAACCAGGGTGGCGCCACACAGGTCCTCATAACCCGCGAAGCTCATGCACTCGGCCTTCGACAGGTCGGTGTCGACATAGCTCGCGCCCCAGNTCACGCCGAGCATCTCCCGCTGCAGGCCGANACTCCAGTTGTTGTAGTCCTCCTGGCCACGGCTCCAATCCTTGTTGAAGAACACCTTGTCCTTGTAGTCGACGTTCTCGACCTTCAGCTCCAGGCCGATATCCAGCGGCAACAGGGTGCGATAGCCGGCGAAGTAGCTGGCACTGCTCTCGTCGGTATCGTCCGAGTGCTTGCCGCCGATGAAGAAGCCGTAGGCATCCAGGGTCAGGTAGACATCGGCGCCGTTGAACTGGCTCTCGCCCGGGTAGCTGTACTTGTTGTACATGGCGTCCAGGCTGATGGCATCGGTGATCTGCCAGTAGTAGCCGGCGTAATAGTCGACCTCCTGACGGGTGCCGTAGTTGTCGTCCTGTTCCCAGTCATAACCAAACTCGACATTGCTGGTCCAGACCCCGGCATACAGGCCACTGGCATGGGCCAGCATCACATCCAGCTGAAACGCCGGATCGCCCAGGGTTTGCGAGATGCCGCTGTTGCGGTAGTCGCTGAGCAGCATGGGGGTGACCTGCAGGTCGAACTGTTCATTCAGTTGCAATGCCTGGAGGTTGCCGAGCGGAGCCAATGCCAGAGCGGCCGTAAAGAAGGCGGTTAACGAGCGCATGAGGTGTTCCTTGTTCTTATAGGGGGTTGAGCAGGGTCGATCGGGCGCAGAGGATCAGGACTTCTCGTCGTGCACCAGCTGGCCGGCGAAGTAGGTGCGCAGTACCCGGGTGTCGAACAGCTCCTCGTCGCTGACCTTGAACACGTCGCGATCCAGCACGATCAGGTCGGCCTGCTTGCCGGGGGCCAGGGAGCCGATCTGGCTGTCCAGGCGCAGGGCCTTGGCGGCATTGAGGGTGTAGGCCTGGAACATGCTCTCGCGGTCGATGCTCTCGGCGCGGTTGAGCACCCCGAGCGGGCCCTTGCGGGTGCTGGCTTGGGCGATGGCGTTCCACGGGTTGGGGCTGGACACCGGCCAGTCGCTGGCACCGGCAATGGTCGCACCGGCCTGGTGCAGCGAGCGCGCCGGATACTGGTACTGGTAGGCCGCGGCGCTGACGTAGGGTTTGACCAGCTCCTCGGTGTAGCTTTCGGCGGTGGCCCAGAGCAGCTGCATGGAGGCAATCACGCCCAGTTGCCGGAAGCGCGGAAACTCCTTGGGATTGACCAGNTGCAGGTGGCTGATGCTGTGTGGCACAGGCGCAGGGTTGAGCCTGCGCGCTTGCTCGAAGCCGTTCAGCGCTTCACGCACCGCCCGGTCGCCCACCGCATGCACGTGGACGATCCAGTCGCGCCGTTCGGCCGCCACCACCAGCTTGCCGAAGCCGGCCGGGTCGATCAGCAATTCGCCGCGCTTGAGGCTGTTCTTGAACGGATCGAGTACCGCGGCGGTCTGCCCGGGGAACTCCATGACGCCGTCGGCGAATATCTTGATGCCGGGGAAGCTCAGGTTCGGCACACCCTGGAACTGCTGCATGACCTTGTCCAGCACCTGCAGGTCTGCCGGCTGGCTTTGCGGATGGGCGATCAGCAGGGCGGCGACGTGGGCACTGAGCTCGCCCTGCTCGGCCAGCGCGCGGTACAGCGGCAGTACGCCGACATCCTGCTCGGTCGGACGCAACTCGAACAGCGAATCGCCGTTGCCGGCATTGGCCGCCGCATCCATCCAGGCGGTAACGCCGACCTGGTTGTTGACCTTCACCGCCTCGCGGGCCGCTTTCAGCAAGACCGCCTCATCGGGCTCGGGCAGTTGGCTGCGCACCCGGTCCCAGCCGTTTTCCGCCAGGTAGCCGCCGGGGGTGAAGTCCGCGCCGTGGCCGATATAGCCGCGCTCCTTGTCCGACAGACTACGCACCAGCTCGGCATCGATCTTCAGACGCCTGAGCATGGCCTGGTTGGCCCAGCCGGTATGCCCGTCGATGCCATCGAGCACCAGCGGCTGCTCGGCCCAGCGACCCTGGTTGAAGATCCTNCCGAGCCCGGTGCTCTGCTCCCAGTAGGCCGAACTGACCCCGGAAATNACCACGATATCGCCCATCCGTGCGCTGCCCGCCTGGTCCTGCTCGATGATCCAGCGCTCCAGCTGGTCCAGCGGCTTGACCTCGTCATACAGATTGGCCCGCAGGCTGGCCATGGCGCCCATGATCGGGTGGCTGTGGGTGTCGATCATGCCCGGCATCAGCACCTTGCCGGCCAGGTCGATCAACTGCGTATCGGCATCGGCGAGGGCCTTCACCTCGGCGTCGCTGCCGACCTTGAGGATCTTGCCATTGGCCACCGCCACCGCCTGGACCAGTGGCTGGCCGGGTTCGGCGGTGAACACCTTGCCGTTGAACAACAGCAGATCCGCGGCAGCCATGGCTTCCATCGAGGAAAAAGCCAGCACACCGGCCAACAGGCCTGGAATTAATCGTTGCATCGCAGCAGCCTCTGGTTTTTATTGGTCTGGCCACGAGACTAGCGGCGGATATGCCGCGGCAGAACACCGCTACCGAGCAAAACATTTTTGCCATACAGGAAAAACACTATGGACAAGCTCGGCGCCCTGAGCATGTTTGTCGCCACCGCCGAGCANGGCAGCTTCAGCCGGGCGGCCGAACAGCTGGGCAAGACGCCTTCGGCCCTGACCAAGGCGGTCAGCCATCTGGAAGCGGAACTGGGCGCACAACTGTTTGAGCGCAGCACCCGGCGCACCGCGCTGACCGAGGCCGGCCGGCTGTATCTGGAGACGGCCCGCCAGGTGCTGCAGCGCCTGCATGACGCCGGCGAGGAAATCGGCCAGCTCAAGCATGGCCTGCACGGCAACCTCAGGCTGACCGCACCACTGGCGTTTGGCCGGGCGTTTCTCGATGAAGCCTGCGCCGGTTTTCTCGCCGAACATCCACAGATCCGCCTGCGGGTGGACCTGTGCGACGCCTTCGTCGATCTGGTCGAGGGCGGCTATGACCTGGCCTTGCGCGAGGGTCGCAGCGACCTGCCGGGGCTGATCGCCAAACCGCTGGGGCACAATCGCATCGTGCTGTGCGCCAGCCCGGCCTACCTGGCCGCCAACCCGACGCCGGTCAGCCCGCACACCTTCGACCGCCACCAATGGCTGATCTACCGCCATCCGGCGCTGGATCAGAACTACTGGTGGCTGGCGCACAACGGCGTACGCCTGCGCGTAGCAAGGCCGCAGGCACGCCTGGAGAGCGACAATTACGATCTGCTGCTGGCCAACACGCTGCTCGGCGCGGGGTTGCACGCCTGCCCGTTGTGGAGCGTGAAACCCTATCTGGAAACTGGCCAGTTGCTGCAACTGATCGCCGACCACGACTTCGACCCGGACGCATTCGGTCCCCTGATCCTCGCCGTCTACCCCAGCCATCGCCGAGCGACGCGCAAGGTCCAGGCGTTCATCGGCTACCTGGCGGATTTTCTCGAGAGCCGCGGGCTGGGCGTCGCGGCAGATTGATCGCGCGCGGATACGACGACGGTGGCGCCTGCGCCAGGGCAAGGAAACTCGTGGCCAGGTGCATGGTCACAAGGTTCTGCTGGCACCGGCTTGCCGCTAGAATCCGGTTTGCACCATGACTGACAGCAGCGCTAGAACGATGAATATCACTGGATTGCACCTTTCGCGGCACACGACCTATCGATGGACGCTGTGACCGCGCCATACTGTGCCACTGCGGGAGTTGCCGAGGACATGACCATCGCCTGCATTCCGCGCCTTGCCTGGCGCGCTCCCAGCGCCAAGGCGAAATGCCTCTTTATTGTGAATACACCCTCTATGAAAATGATTGCCCAACGCGCCGCCTTGCTCCTCGGCGCGCTCTGCATGCCGCTGGCGGCCTTGGCCGCAGAACCGCAACCGACCCATGAATTCAGCCTGGACAACGGCCTCAAGGTCATCGTCCGCGAGGATCACCGCGCGCCGGTGGTGGTCTCCCAGCTCTGGTACAAGGTCGGCTCCAGCTACGAGACGCCCGGCCAGACCGGCTTGTCCCACGCCCTCGAGCACATGATGTTCAAGGGCAGCCGCAAGCTCGGCCCCGGCGAAGCCTCACGCATCCTGCGCGAGCTGGGCGCCGAGGAGAACGCCTTCACCAGCGACGACTACACCGCCTATTACCAGGTGCTGGCGCGTGATCGCCTGAGCGTGGCCCTGGAACTGGAAGCCGATCGCCTGGCCAGCCTCAAGCTGCCGGCCGATGAATTCGCCCGCGAGATCGAGGTGATCAAGGAAGAGCGGCGCCTGCGCACCGACGACAAACCCGCGAACCTGGCCTACGANCGCTTCAAGGCCATGGCCTNCCCCGCCAGCGGTTACCACACCCCGACCATCGGCTGGATGGCCGACCTCGAGCGCATGACCGTCGAGGAGCTGCGCGCCTGGTATCAAGCCTGGTACGCGCCGAACAACGCCACCCTGGTGGTGGTCGGCGATGTCAGCGCCAGCGAGGTCAAGGTACTGGCCGAGCGTTATTTCGGCGACATCCCCAAGCGCGCCGTACCGCCGACGAAAGCCCCGCGCGAACTGGCTGCACCGGGCGAACGGCGGATCACCCTGCACCTGAAAACCCAGCTGCCGAGCCTGATGCTGGGCTTCAACGTACCGGGCCTGGCCACCGCCGAGCAGCCGCGCCAGGTGCATGCCTTGCGCCTGATCGCCACCCTGCTCGATGGCGGCTACAGCGCCCGCCTGCCGACGCGCCTGGAGCGTGGCGAAGAGCTGGTCTCCGGGGCTTCCGCCTGGTACGACGCCCACCCGCGCGGCGACAGCCTGTTCGTGCTGTCCGCCACGCCCAATGTGCAAACCGGCAAGACCCTGGCGCAAGCCGAAGCCGGCCTGTGGCACGAGCTGCTGGACCTGCAGCAGAACCCGCCCTCTGCCGAGGAGCTGGCCCGGGTGCGCGCCCAGGTCATCGCCGGCCTGGTCTATGAGCGCGACTCGATCACCAGCCAGGCCACCGCCATCGGCCAACTGGAGACCGTCGGCCTGTCCTGGACGCTGATGGACCAAGAGCTGGCCGAGCTGGAAGCGGTCACCCCGGCCGATATCCAGAGCGCAGCGAAAACCTTCTTTACCCGCGACCGCCTGAGCGTCGCCCATGTCCTACCCGAGGAGAAGCATGATGAGTGAGCGCAATGGTTTGCGCTACGGCCTGCTCGGCCTGGCGGTACTGATATTGCTGGCGCTGCTGCTGCTGGTGGTCAGGCGCCCGGACGCCCCCGCCACACAAGCTGTGCCGGTGGACAGCGCGAAGATCGAGTCGCTCGCCGAAATCAACGGCCAGGCGCCCAACGGCCGCCACCTGAACATCCAGACCTGGCAAACCGCCGAAGGCGCCAAGGTGCTGTTCGTCGAGGCCCGCGAACTGCCGATGCTCGACCTGCGCCTGACGTTCGCCGCCGGCAGCAGCCAGGATGACGGCGTGCAAGGGTTGGCCATGCTGACCAACGCCATGCTCAACGAAGGCGTGCCGGGCAAGGACGTCGGCGCCATCGCCGCCGGTTTCGAAAGCCTGGGCGCCGAGTTCGGCAATGGCGCCTACCGCGACATGGCGGTGGCCAGCCTGCGCAGCCTCAGTGCGGCGGATAAACGCGAGCCGGCCCTGCAGCTGTTCAACCAGGGGATCGATCGGCCAGCCGACTTTTCCCGAAGACGCCCTGGCACGGATCAAGAACCAGCTGCTGGCCGGCTTCGAATACCAGAAGCAGAACCCCGGCAAACTGGCCAGCCTCCAACTGTTCGAGCGGCTCTATGGCGAGCACCCCTACGCCCACCCCAGTGAAGGCAACGAAGGCTCCGTCCCGACAATTAGCCGCGAACAGCTGCAAGCCTTCCACGCCAAGGCCTACGCCGCCGGCAACGCCGTGATCGCGCTGGTCGGCGACCTCTCGCGGGCCGAAGCCGAAGCACTCACGGCAGAGGTTTCCGCCGCGCTGCCGCAGGGTCCGGCCCTGCCCATCATTGCTCAGCCGGACGCGCCGCAACCCGGCGCCAGCCATATCGAGTTCCCGTCCAACCAGACCCACCTGATGATCGCCCAGCTCGGTATCGACAGGCGCGACCCGGACTATGCCGCACTCTTTCTGGGTAACCAGATCTTCGGCGGCGGCGGTTTCGGCACCCGCCTGATGAGCGAGGTGCGCGAAAAGCGCGGCCTGACCTACGGCGTCTACTCCGGTTTCAGCGCCATGCAGGCCCGCGGGCCGTTCATGATCAACCTGCAGACCCGCGCCGAACTCAGCGCCGGCACCCTGCAACTGGTCAAGGACATGCTGCGCGACTACCTGGCCAGTGGCCCGACCCAGGAAGAACTGGACAACGCCAAGCGCGAGTTGGCCGGCAGCTTCCCGCTGTCCACCGCGAGCAACGCCGCCATCGTCGGCCAACTCGGCTCCATGGGCTTCTACGACCTGCCGCTGAGCCACCTGGAAGACTTCATGCGCGAGGTGCAGGCCCTCAGCACCGAGCAGGTCAAGGCCGCCATGGCCAAGCACCTCGACCCGCAGGCCCTGATCATCGTCACTGCCGGGCCCACGGTGGCGCAGCAAGACCTGCCGCCGCCCAGCGACAAACCCGTCGAACAACCTTCTGCCGTACCGGAGCACTGATGCGCAAGCCAAACAAAGCGGCCACGGCCCACGGCGGCGATGGCCAACTGCGGATCATCGGCGGGCAATGGCGTTCGCGCCAGTTCAACTTCCCCATGGCCGCCGGCCTGCGCCCCACGCCCAACCGCGTGCGCGAGACCCTGTTCAACTGGCTGGCGCCCTACGTCGAGGGCGCCAAGGTGCTCGACCTGTTCGCCGGCAGCGGCGCGCTGTTCCTCGAAGCGCTGTCACGCGGGGCCGGCAGCGCCCTGGCGCTGGATCTCAACCCCGGCGCCGTCGCCAGCCTGCGCGGCCACCTGCTGACCCTGGGCTGCGACAACGGCCAGTTGCTGCAAAGCGATGCCCTGGCCTACCTGCAGACCCAGGCCGCCGCACCGTTCGACCTGGTGTTTCTCGACCCGCCGTTCAGCCAGAATCTGCTCCTGCCGGCCTGCAACCTGCTGGAGCAACACGGCTGGCTGGCCGCGGATGCCTGGGTCTACACCGAAAGCGAAAACCCGCCCTCAGGCCTCGGCCTGCCCGGCAACTGGCGCCTGCACCGCGAACAGAAGGCCGGCCAGGTGTATTACGCGCTGTGGCAGCGCAGCGCGCAGGAAGGCTGAGGCGGCACCTCGCCACTGCCCTGGTCAACCCGGAGCATGCCAGCGGCATCGGCCAGTCCCTGTAGCCCGGATGCAATCCGCGGCGTATTGTCGATTGGCCACAACTTCCCCGGATTGCATCCGGGCTACGGGCTACACGCATGAATCCGACCTTCAAACCCGCCTGGTGGCTGCCCGGTCCGCACCTGCAGACCCTGTGGAATTCGCTGTGCCGCAAGCCGCCGCAACTGCATCGCCGGCGTGAGCGCCTGTGGCTGGAGGACGGCGACTTTCTCGACCTCGACTGGCACGGCCCGCATTCAGCCGAGGCGCCGCTGGTCCTGGTGCTGCACGGCCTGACCGGCTCGTCCAGTTCGCACTATGTGCTCGGCCTGCAGCAGGCCTTGACCACACGCGGCTGGGCCAGCGTGGCGCTGAACTGGCGCGGCTGCTCGGGCGAACCCAACCTGCTGGCGCGCGGCTACCACTCCGGCGCCAGCGACGACCTGGCCGAGACGGTGCGCCACCTGCGCGCACAACGGCCGCTGACCCCGCTGTATGTCGTCGGCTATTC
>C687J35021_10002704_pt1 | contig 12491 bp, 11 predicted proteins | sample RifCSPhighO2_12_FD_35021 | JGI IMG/M metagenome (IMG submission 35021)
TACTTAATTTAGCATCCTTATCTATTCTTTGTTTGATAAATTCTTTTAATTGAACTATAGTCAATCCCTCTATAGGTCTCAGATTAACTTTAGACATTTTATACTTATAGAGATGTAAGTTAATTATTCCTCGATAAATTTTGATTCTTCGAAGTTTCAAAATTCAAAGGGTCGTAATGCTATTAATTTGAATAAAAAATAAATTGAAATTATTTATATCACAACACTACATATTTTTACATAAAATGGAATATATTGATCCGGATAGGGACAATGATCTTATAAAATTATTTCGTGAACATATCGATTTATTTATAGGCCGAGATACACGAGATATGGAATATGTGATCGATACGGCACTGGATCATGAATCTGGTATGATAGATTTAATTCGATTAATCGATGAAAATAAACGAGACGAAACCAAAGATTTTTTAACAAATTTAACGACAGACGAACGGAAACTGAAGTTATTTAAACAAGCTCTAACGGATGGCGTTGATGTAAAGCAAGATAATACTCTATTAGGAGACCGACTGCTGAGTAACGGGGATATTGATAATTACGAATTATTATTATCAATATTTCCAGATCACTTTGGAAATTTTCACAATATATACAATTATCCGATTGAGAGTATCGCTCTTATAGTAAATATTTTTGCCCGAAGAGGTGAAAGTCTTACGTCGTCGGGATGGTGTTCGAAAAATTTCCACTCCTATTATCCAGAACCAGCTAAAACAAGAATGGAGAAATTAGTACAGAAACTGATTGCAGTTGGGTATATTTTAAACAAAAAAGAAATTATTACCTTATGCGGAGGATACTTTAATTCCAAGACGGAAAAGTGGATTACCAAACTTAATCAAACACCTCCTCAAAGTTTAGCTGAAGTGTGTTTACGTCAATGTCGACGAGATAGAGTTGATCTATCAGCTCTTCCTATGCACTTAAATTATATCAAACAAAACGAATAAATTTTGAACAAATAATTATTCGTTATTTGAACGTTTTAAATAACGTTCAAATGATTTAAATAACGTTCAAATGATTTAAATATCTGGATTTATACAAACTAACGAAAAAGGAAGAGCGGATAGATCAACTCTGTCCCGTCGACATTGACGTAAGCACACTTCAGCTAAACTAGGTAAAGAATCTTGTTTTAGAAGTCCTATAATATAGCCTGTGTTTGCCAACATCTTTTTTACTCGGTTAACGTTTACTCCTAAATTTCGAGTAGATCTATTGTATTTCCGAGGAATAACATCAGGGTAAAAATTTACGAGAAATACGATAGATATCATAGGATATCTATCCATCTGTTGAATAAATTCGATTCCTATTGGAGATATAGATAACAATAATTTAATATTATCTATATCTCCGCTCGTAAGAAGACGAGTAACCACGGATATACTACCATACTTGACAGTAAATCCATAGCTCATAACTGTATTAAATATCTTGCTGGTTTGTTCATTTGATTTAATTCGATTTAACACGTCAGTGATTAATTCACGATCTCCTTCTTGATTTCGCTTACTTAACATTGATAATTCTGTTAACCCCGATTCTTCCTTTAAAGCTATATCTACTAACGATCCTAATCCATTTGGATCTATATCCAGAAATAACTGGGTGTGTTGTCTAAATAATTCAACTATTCGTTTCTCATTTTCATCAAGGGAATGTGCCATTTTTAATTTATACGTTTCGAAGAAAACGTATAAACAATTTTATATATTACTGAGGTAATCTTGCTAAGGTAATTTAGTTTTAGGATACTTAACTTATTTAATCGAGAAGAAACTAATTATCTATTAACGAACAACGGAGGATATTCATTTAAATCATCTAAATCTAATATTTCAGTTTCTAATGCGTCACTTACGTCTTTGACTGTACAACCGTAATACTTTATAAATTTCTCACTAACTGTCTGATTAAAGCGGTTTCTAATCATAAAATCAGCTCCGTTCTTGAGATAGATTTTAATGACTGGTAAAGCATCCTCAAGATTACCTAGATCTAGTATTACATGAAAAGCCGTATTACCTTCGCCATCTTGATAATTAATATCGACACCTTTATCAATTAAAATTTGCGTTATCTCAGGATGAATAGTGTGAAATAAAAGAGTTTCCTCAAAAAGACCATGATGATTTGGATTTGCACCATGCTCGAGTAATAATTTAACCATTTCAAAATTGTTATGATGTACTGCTACTTGTAAAAGAGTATCGCCGCTTTCATAAATAAAATGATCGTCTTTAACACTATTAGGATCAGCGCCTCTATCTAATAGTATCTTGACTAAATTAATATAATCATAAACAACGCAAGCATTTATAGCTTCAAGAGGAGTAGATGGATCTCGAACCCATTTCTCCAGAAAATCCATATCTTTGTAATGACCTATTATAGTATCTTCGATAGATAGATTCGACATTTAATACTTTGAGAACACTCGTTTAAGTGAAGCATATTCTCGTCGTTAAAACGAGAATACTAGTTCTTAAAACGAGAATACTAGTTCTTAAAACGAGAATACTAGTTCTTAAAACGAGAATACTAGTTCTTAAAACGAGAATACTAGTTCTTAAAACGAGAATACTTATTCCTCCTCGCCCTCATCAGATAATTTTATACATACATAAATTGGAAATAAGAATACTATGAAACAACCTCCTAGAATTTGCCGACTGACTATATTTCTTTGTTCCTGTTCTAGCTGTTTCAATTCGTGATAATATTTATTAACTCCATAACGTATATAAGGGCGTCGAATATGTCGCTGAAGAGATCCTTTGGATGCACGTTCGATTGAATTAAAATGATCACATTCCCTACACTTAATCCACGCTCTATAATAAAGGGTTCTTTCTATTGTTAAAAAACAATCCATTTTAACACACTCACGTGTAAATTCCTGAGACATTCTACAGTTTACACACTTGTGTTTTCCGCTTAAACTTGTCTCGATTATTGTCTTACATTTAGCGTTTGTCGGTCGATTTGTTTGAGCAAATTGACGAATATTTTCTGGAATAAATCTATCTCCAATGATGGTAGGTGTATTACAAACTTCGCAATTGGTTGCATACTTAACGGTTTTAAATATATTTGAAGATGTATATAAATTACAAGCTTGAATTTCAAGCTCTCCAAAACATTCGTCACATTCACGGCGGATTGTCCAATTGTTCTCGAAATCTGTCAATTCTACCAACAATGAATACATTTTATTGATGAATGAAATGCTTTATTCAATGGGATATTGAATAATTAATTTACATAATTTAATTCGACAGGAATTGCCGATAAATCAATGTTGAGCCTACGACATTGACGTAAAGAGACTTCAAATAAACTTCTAGGAGGAGTTTTTATTATCTCTCGGATTTTATTCATATTTGCACCTTCACAATGTCTATGATACTCATCAATTTTTATAATATGTCCCACTCTTAGTAACTTTTCTACCAATTTACTTTTAATAGTACGATACGTATCAAAACGGCCATTCATAGTCGTCTTAGGGATATGTTTCGGGTATGTATTTATAAGAAATACGATACTCTCAATAGGAAATTTAGTAATGTTTAAAATTCGTTTATGTTGATCAGGACATATAGATAAAAATAACTTAGCATTGTCAACATCTCCGTTTTTAAGTAATATGTTTATAATTTGTTGATCACCTCGTATAGTATTATCTCCCTTATTTATACCTTTCTTAAAAAGCTCAAATTTTGGATCTGTCTCCGGTAAAGATTTGAGACTGTTCAAAAAGTTTGTAATTGGCTCACGTTGATCAAGGTGAGCTAACATCACTAATTCTTTCACACTCGATTCATAATCTAATGCTATGTTTGCTAACCATCCTAAATTATCAGAATCTAGACGTAGTATTAATCCGATATTTTCACGAAATAAGTTAATTACTTTCATCTCATCTTCGGAATAGAATTCCGCGCCATCTTCGGAAAAGTCTTCCATTTTATCGTTTGATACGTTTCAGATATTTTTACGTTATTAATTTTACATTCTTAAAATGTAAAATCTGTTTAGTAGTTGTACCGAAACCTCTTCCTCTTAACTTTGTTTAATTTATAAGGAACTGACCCCAAACTAATTCTTTCTCGACGACAACATCGGAGAGAAATTTCAAACAAAGATTCAGGTGGATAACTAAGTCGTCTTCGTATACCTTGGTCTAATTGAATTCTTTCTCTATAACAAATTTCTTGTAGCTCAGCTTCGGATACTTCATAGCCAATTGTGAGAAATGTACATATACAATTTTCAATGTAAAGATCAGCACGCGAACGTATTTTAGTAAATTTATATAGATCAAAAACTTCTCGATGATAGTTAATTAGAAATATTAAAGATCGGGATGGATAAAGCCATGCACTTTTGATGTTCTTAATTTCATCAGGAACGATAGACAAGAACGTTTTAGCTCCTTTAACCCTACCTAAAAGTAGCAATCTGTCCAAACCAACTTCGTTATCAATATTGTGAATAGAAATTGCATAGAACCAAAATCTTAACGTCGTAGATTCTCTCGGATTTGACACAATTTCGTTTAAAAATTCACTTATCATAGCATCGGATGCTATTGGTGCGCTTGGAGATTCGGAGTATAATAAATTAATCAATTTTCTGATAAGAGGTTGGTTACGGAAAAAACTTTCAACGAGATTGGGAGCTAATCCAGGTAACCAAAATCGTTTCATAGATTGAAAATAGATCTCGTCGTACCACAACATAATAACAATTCTGTATTTATATACACATAAGACTATCAAAATACTAAATAATTCAAAGAACATTTTACGTCAAATCTTTCGTAGCGATATTTTCATCACGGATAGTAATCGTTTCTTTTCGGGTCATTTTCCAATTCTTCTTGAAGTACCATACTAGAAATACCGTCAATAATATTAGGAGAACAATAATTATAATTACAAGAATTTCCCAATTTTGAAATACCCAATTATATAACATACTATCCCAGCCTCCCCATGAACATCCTTCTAAAGGAAATAAATAACTATCAAGATCGTCTCGAGAAGGCATACATTTGAAATCTTTAACTGATAAATTATTAATTAAGTTCTTTGGTAAAATCATATAAGGTGTCTTGGTCTTTTGAATAACCTTTTGAAGCATACCGGGTCCTGTAGTCATCATAACTTCAAGATGTTTACCTTTAGCCCACCATTCTTTACCTTGATTAATACGTTTATCTATTTCAGCTAAAGCTTCTAACCATATTTCACAACCAGGCTTAGAAGCCATGAATGAATTAGTTATGTAACCATCGGTATTTGGACTTTGAATAAAATATACCGGAGAATCATAAGAAAATAATGTATTCAAAGGTTTTAATACTTCATAATCAAGATCCATGTAAATTCCTCCATTAACGTGTAGCCACGCATATCTAATCATATCAGCTTCTTGGATTTTGTGTCTTAATTTATTAAATGTGTCAAGATATTGAGGGAAATGTCTAGCTATGAAACTACGGCGATCTTCATTCGTCAACAACACATATTTATATTGATCATCTAAAGAACTAATTGGGTCTAATTTATTCTCAGTAATTTCTTCAATAGTATGTTTTTCGAATACAGTTAACGGACAACTCTTCCATTTATCGGGTACATCTAAAGTTTCCCAAGTTTGAACAATAATGTTCGGAACTCCTGATCTCATTTTATTTCCAGTAAATTATTTTCCCATTTTAGTTTAAAATAATTTATCTCAAAATGGATGATTCTTTTTACAAATTAGCCGATTGCCGGGAGAATTTAGAGTTGATAAAGGAAATAGGAAAGGGTGCATCCGGAAAAGTATATTTAGCGAAATACGTTGGAGACCGGACCGACCGGGCTGACCGAGCTGACCGGACAGGTCCGGTAGCAGTTAAAGTATTCAATTTCTCTGACGAACTAAGGGGCGAAAAAGATACAAGTATTACTAATGAATTATTCGATGGTTTAGTTGGAAGTTATCTTTATTCTAAGAAATGTAAGGTAACTCGAGTTAGAGAAGTTTTTCATTGTGCCGAATCTGAAACAAATGAATTTATGATAGTCATGGATTATATTGAAGGAACATCTCTTAAAGAGTATGCTCAAGAAAAACTTCCACCAAGTATTAAATTTGATATAACTAGAAAATTACTGAAAGCTTTTACTTGTCTTCACGATCATAATGTATATCATCGTGATATTAAGCTTGATAATATTATGATTGAACATAAGAAAGGTGATGAAGTTAAGATAATAGACTTTGGATTGAGCTGCGTGGAATTTTCTGAAGATTTTAGTAAATTTGTATACTCTCAAGTTGACGAAGGTCTAGGAGATCTAATAATGGAACAAACTTGCACACTTGAATCTATTGGGGCACCGTTATATCGTCCACCTGAGGAATTTTTAGAACAAGTAGATAAAGGTACATTTGGAGATGTGTGGTTCCTTCAACTTAAAGATTCTTTTGCTTTAGGATGTCTATTGTATGAACTATGGGCTTTAGATGGAGATTTTATGACGAAAGATGTAGGTAATACAATTGAAAAAGTCAAAGATTACATTGAAACTTTACTTATTGAAGGAAAAAACTATCCAAGAATACCTGTCAATGCAGCTCCTGCTGATTTAATTGATATGGTTGCTTCTATGATGGAATTTCAGAGTGACAGACGAATGACCATAGGGGAAGCTCTTACTAAATTTGAGAAAGATCGAAATAGTAATCTTTCCTTTATTCTTCAACGTCGGTGAGCGCCGACTGACGTCGGTGAACTACGTTTAACGACTTTGTAGTCGTTAAAATTAAAGTTAAAGTTAAAGTTATATTATCCCCACCATCCGTTCAAGAGAAAATCATCCACTCGAGGAATTTGTTGTTTGCCCAATCTTACTGCTCCTTTAAAGGTTTTGGTGTATGAGATTAAGAGCTCAGCAAATTGTATATACTCATTTTCGTTGTCGGGACAAAATGCTCTCTTGACCTCCCGAGTAAATTCTTCCATTGTATAAGTATCTATCTTCTCGAAAGTAAAACTTTGAGTCCAAGGACACTTACACAAGTTTCTCAATTTCTTGAGACGCTTGGTCTTGGAACCTAGAGCCCTTACTTCACCTCCAGGGGTTTTGGTTGTGTCGATGTGGTGCATTTCACTATTAATTTCAGTCAATCGATTGATAACATCTTGTGATGGCATGACCATCTGAGCATCACACTTCTCAATTTGTTTGTACAAATCGTGCCTTTCAAACCATAATTTACTGTGGCGAGAATTCAATATCTTTCTTTCCGCAACAAACTTATCATACAAATCAAGTTCTTCTGCCAAAGGTTCAATTTCACGTTGGTAGAATTCAGCGATCTTGGGCAGAGCTACTTTCATAGCCCTATGTACACTATTTGTAACTCGATCGTTGAACTCTCGATAATACGAATTGAAAGTTTTGATAAATTCAGGTAACACCATGTGGATGTTATCAATCAAACTCTTCCTCTGATTCTCGAGAGACCGTTGTAGCTGGATGTTTTTGTAAACGTCTTCTTCCTTGTCATTGTACTTCTCAATATCCTCACGATATTGTTGAAGTTGCTTCAGCAAGTCAAATCGTTCTTCCGTGAATGTTGTTTTTAATTTGTTTTTGATTTCTTCCATTTTCTGAGCCATATCTTGAGAACACACAGACTCAAATTCAGCTCGTTTCTCTTTCAACTTTGCAATTCGCTCGTCGAGCTCTGCAATTCTTTGATCTTTAGTTTCCATAGTTTTCAAATGATTCTGTTGAGAATCATCCCATAATTTTTCCAAAATTTGCTTCTTTGTTTCCACAGATTCGTACTTATAGAAACTGGAGAAACTGGAAGAAGCCATATTGAGTAGAACTGTTTTGTGACTAAAGTGAAAAAAATTCAGAATAATAGTGGAGATAATTTTTTTATTTCCACTATTCCGAAAATAACACGAATTAAAAAAGAGGATGAGTGACGATCATAATAATTCGTTCTATAAATCAACTAAATGTAAGGAACGTTTTAAATTAGGGAAAGAAATAGGTAGAGGAACTTTTGGACGTGTATATCAAGCTCGTTATCGATCACCAAACGGTCCTGGACGTGAGAAATTAGCAGTTAAAGTATTTAGATCTGGTAAAAATCCAACAGAAGAAAAAATCGCCGAAGATCTCTTTGACGGACTTGCTGGAAGTTATCTTTATCATAAAAAATGTCAAGTAGTTAAAGTACGAGAAGCTTATCGTTGTACGGAATCGTCACAATTTAGTTTTGCAATAGTTATGGATTATATTGATGGAGTTTCTCTTAAACAATATGTACAATCTCAAAGCGAAATCCCATTAACTATAAAATTTGATTTAACCGAGAAATTATTAAAAGGATTTATATGCCTCCATTCTCATAAAATTTATCATCGTGATATTAAACTCGACAATGTTATGATTACCACCGAAGGATCCGGAGGATCCGGAGGAGGATCCATTAAATCCGTCGGTGATAACGAGATTAAAATAATAGATTTTGGCTTGAGCTGTGCTGCACATGCCAAAGACTTCCGAAAGTTTGTTACAGATAATGTAGGACCCGAAATGGAAAAACTAATTATGAACTTTGCATGTGAAGTTGGTCCGGTAGGAACACCTTTGTATCAACCTCCAGAAGAACTTCTTCATTTCCTAGATGGTGGAGATATGAACTTCATACCATTTCTAGAATTAAAAGATGCCTATGCATTAGGATGTTTACTCTATGAAATGTGGGCATTAGATGGACATGAAATACTTCCTCAATATAAAGCTCTTGAGTCTTTAAAGAATCATTACAATGATCTAATTGGACAAGGTAAAACGCATAATTTAATTTCTTCAAATTTAGCTCCTAGTAAGTTAATTGATATGATATCCCAACTTATGGATATTAGATATGATAAACGAATAACTATTGTGGAAGCATATGAAATGTTCGAGAGAGATAGGTACGACAATCTTCAATTTGTTCTTCATGGAATTCATTCAAATTCTCCCGGGACCGATTCAAAACCTGAGGGTGCATCGAGTTCAGTTCGAGTAAAATCTATTAATAAATCTCCACTTTACATAACTATTCCTGATATTGATGATGTTAATGTAAATAAATTAAACTTAAATTATTCAAATTCTTTAGATCGTTATGCTTCACAGGATAATTCTTGGAAACAAATAATTGTTTTAGGAACATCCGGAGTTAAATTACTTTTCTTGCTTAACGATCTTTCGGGCAATAAATATGATAAAATACAAACAATGATTGGCAGTTCAGTATTCTTTGAACTTGAGGTTGACCAAGGGATAATATCTTTAATCGGTTTACAAAGTCCTCCAAACGAGAAATGGAAAAGCTTGATAGAGGAATATAAGAACGACTCTGATGGTATAGTTTTTATCATTAATGCTGGGCTATTCAAAGAATCTATCGACATAATTACGTTCGCTTCAAAATACCCCAAATCCTACATTATAAATATTGGTAAAAGTGATCCAGTTCTTCAACAATTAGAGTACTCTAATCGAGATAATTATCTTGAAGTTGAACCATCTCAATTACGAGACACTTTAGTTGATATGGTCTATGACTAATTTAGTTGTATTGTACTAAGTATATCTTAGTACAATTTAAGAATTTATCCTCCGGTACCTTTCATTTAAATATTCGGAGGTAAATAATTTGTTATATAAGTATCTGTATGGTATAATTAACTTTTCATGTATATTGTATTAAGCAGCTTGGGTTTAATATTTATTTTAATAAATATGAAGCTTTTGCGACTTATCGGATGGCGAAGCCTTGTAAGTGTCACAATATGACGAAGGATATGTTTGATTATTTGATACTCCGCTAAATAAACTCTTAGAGAGAATTGGTAAAGTACTTAAACTAAGAAAATTATTTAGGGTCCCGTATTAATACATTTAGGTTGTACCATATGAATAAGTATTGCGGAAAATTAAACTTCTTTTTCTAGAGCTCTTAAAATTCTAATTTTCGTCATCACTCTATTATTTTATAGCTATGAGATTTTCGGTTCTAAAATAAAATTAAAGTATTTATTTTAGAACTAATGGTTTTATTTTAGGGTCGAAAATTTATAAAATCTATTATGGCTGATATTCTTCGAAATGACAAAGTAGTAGTAATAATCAGAGGTAGGATTGACTCTAATGACATCACTCGTCTAAGAGCAGATATGAAAAAATTCCCTCTGGAATATAAAAATATAATAATCGAAGGTATCGATGTCGATGATCCTGAAAAGGGAAGTTTTGTAATTTCGGAAGAAATAGTATCGCAAACAATAAGTGACAATATAGACTTTAAAAAATGTTTTAAGTCTTCGAATAATCACAGTTTGGTATATATTGATACTCGTAGACAAAATAATAGTGTTAAACTTTGTCCTACTTATCATCACAATTTCGGTCGATTCGGTAAAGTTATGAGTTTAACTTCTGTAGATAAATTTAACAATTCGTTGTATAAAATACCTGGTTGTTTCACAGGTTTATTCGTTCTTGTAAGAAGACTTTGCCTACAAAGATCTATTTTCTCTGAAATAATTAATCATCCCAAATCTAACATAACAAAACCCAATATTTCGTTATTTGTTAATAATGGAAATAAAGAGTTCAGACAATATTCACGATCCCGAGATAGAGCTTATCATCTTTGTCGGGGAGATAGTTATCGAATTCATATCAATTTTCCTGTTCCAAATAATTTATATATTAGGACGATGAAATGTATATTAGACGATTTTAGCATAGATTTTTCATCCCATAATACGCTTTATCATGTTAATAAAACCGATAAATCAATCACATTGAATCCGAATGATGATTTTTACATTGCATCAGAAAAGAGAACTACTCAAGTTTTTGCTTTAGTTATTTATTATAGCGATAAACAATTTAATCTTCCTCATACACCAGACCCTCGAATGGCACATGATCCATATTTTAAAATAATAATGGGAGATGGCGTATGTAGTCCTACTTTTGTTAAAGATGTTGGAGAATGGGGTGCAATCATCAAATGGTTCATACTAGAAGATAATCAATATAACCGAGACTATTGTTTTGAAAAGATAAATATGGAAGAAAGTATTAATGATACTTCAACTACCAATTCGGTTAAATCGGAAGCCTATTCAAGTAATAGTTCGATTACAGATTCGGTTAAATCAGAAGCTTGTTCAAGTAATAGTTCGGTTACTGATTCTTCTCAAGATGATGTTTTTATTTACGTTTTGGAACTGGAAAAAGGGAAATTCTACGTTGGACAAACCAAAACTACTGAAGAACGATATGGACAACATCTGACCGGAAAAGGAAGCGCTTGGACTAAACAATATCAACCTATTCACTTTCTATCCAAAAAGAGGGTACCGTCCGGAGAAAGTGCCGGATTTGCAGAGGATATGAAAGTGAAGGAAATGATGAAGGAGTACGGTATCGAAAATGTAAGAGGAGGATCCTATTCGCAAATTACTCTTTCTGAAAGTCAGATTGATATTTTAACCCTAGAATTAAACCACGAAAATAACCGTTGTTTTAAATGTGGCTCTTCGGATCATTGGGCAACTCAATGTAATAAGATTGAACAAAAATTGAAAACTTCTTCTAGTTGTTTTCGATGTGGTCGATATAGTCATACAGCAGAACGTTGTTATGCCAAAACTGACACGAAAGGACACACGCTTAAATAATACTATAACTAATATATGATTGATAATCGTATATGAGTGAATATAATAAAGTTTTGTTCGATGTAATATCGAACAATTAAAATCGATTCGGAATAATCTTTTTGAAGATCTTTCGCGAACAATTAAGAGAGAGTTATCATTATTTGGGCGTATTAAATAAATTACTTGGTAAGAATTGATAAAATGAATAAAGCTCAAAAATATTTAGAGTCTCCTATTAATACAATATAAATAACTTTTCAATTGTATTGTACCGTAGGAATAAGAGTCGAAGGAAAACTCTTCGCGCTTCGCGTCGTCTTCTTCTTCTTCTAAAACATCTTTAAACTTCTAATTTTCTAGAAAATTCCAGAAAAATTCTAGAGCTTTTTTGTGCATGATTTACGAAGGATATTTTTGAGATAATTTTCATTATTTGATACAATATCAAATAAATTCTTAGTTTAAGTTGATAAAGTACTTAAACTGAGAAAATTATTTAGGGTCTCTCTTTAATAGAATAAAATTAACTTTTCATTTATATTGTATTAAGTACCTGAGAAAAACTTTTCTTCTTCTTCTTCTTCTTCTTCTTCTTCTTCTTCTTCTTCTTCTAAAACATCTTTAAACTTCCAATTTTCTAGAAAAATTCCAGAGCTTTTTCGTGAGTGATTTATGAAGGATATTTTTGAGATAATTTTCATTATTCGAT
>C687J35021_10002709_pt1 | contig 12477 bp, 23 predicted proteins | sample RifCSPhighO2_12_FD_35021 | JGI IMG/M metagenome (IMG submission 35021)
CAGTATCGTTTAGCACCGGATTATGGGCCGATAGAATTGGATACTGCGGAGTTTCAGTAATGAAACTCAGTTTAGTATCGTTCAAGAAAACTACCTCTCCTCCAGAGAGAAAAAATCCACACGTTCCGGAATTTTATAATGGTAAAAAACTATGTAAAAGTCATAAGAATGGAGTAAGGTGTTGTTTAGAACCAGGACACGGCTGGTTACATTACAACGATACTCAAGATATAGTGGGGATGTGGAGAAAGGGAGATATCGGGCCGCCGCCGAAATGGCCGTGATTAAATGGTAGAACTTCTTTCGAGAGAAACTTTTCGAGAAAACGTTTTCAGACGAGATAATTATAGGTGTGTAGTGCCAAAGTGTAGCGAAACTGTTGAAAAGGGATACGTTGGAACTAAATTTTCTGCTCATCATGTGATCGAACGTAGACTCTGGACAAATCCTCTTGAAAAAGAGGGATATATAAAATCTAATGGTACTTCACTTTGCGAAACACATCATCAATTTGGTGCAGAAACTTGTGTTTTACAACCACAAGTTCTTCGAAAATGGGCGGGAATTAAAACCGTAGTATTACCTTCGGGCTGGGATAAAACAAAGAGCTATGATAAATGGGGCACACAATTAAAACGCCCTACAAGACGTTCGATTAAATGGCCATCTACTCCATATTCTCATCTTTCTCCGGGTTATGATGTTAACGATATTAATTTGCCGGATTTAAAACCGTTTTTGAATATACCATTAGTTCTTACTTTGAAAATGGACGGATCGAACGCAAAGGTTGGCCGAGATATCGTTGCTGCTCGTAATGGTTCCCACGCGGAACATCCTAGTTTCGATAGATTAAAAGCAGAACACGCAAAGTTTAGAGAATTAATTCCCAATAATATTCTTATCTTTGGAGAGAATTTAACATCAGTTCATTCAATTCATTACAAAGATAAATTAGCATTGGATAATTTCTTTCAAGTTTTTGGCGTCTACGATATGGATACAATGTTATTCGGCGGCTGGAATGAAGTAGAGGAAATGGCAAAACGAATTGGATACCCGACGGTTCCAATCGTTGAATATATAGAACCCATCGCTGAAGAATGGAAATTAGAACAAAAAATAACAAATCATTTTGAAAGAGTTGTTAAACAAGGTCACGAAGGAATGGTACTCAGGCAGAACTGGCCTTTTCATTTTTCAAATTTCGAAGGTTATACTTCGAAAGGTCCGGAAAAAAGTGGTGGGATTAGAGTTAACGCAATATGTAAAATGGTCCGCGCTAACCACGTACAAACAAATGCTGACCATTGGAGTAAAGGTAAGATAGTTAGAAACGAAATTTTAACAAAGGCACGATAATGGCACTTGTAAATATGACAAAAGATTACGTCCGGATGTGCGACCACATTACAACAACATTATGATTACACAGGTGAGTTTTTTTAACGTAGTAAATAAAATTGGAACGGCTACATTATCTAAAGGAATGTGTTATTGTGGTTCTAAAGTAGTTAAATATCCAATTGCCGAGGTATCGTTCGATGAAGCAGCGGAGCGTTGGGACGTAAAATGTGATAAATGTGGTAATGAATTAATGACGTTGCTTGATTTACAAACGTTGAATATTATGGGCGAATTAGTGAATTGACAGTGATTTTATGCGTAATGATTTCATATTAGCAGTATGTTTTATAGCAATTATTGGATTTTCCGTTTCTATATCTACGGAACAGTATAGTAGAATTAGTTACATTGGTCTTCTTGTTTTTGCTATTGGATTTTTAGTAATAATTTCGTGGTTTATATATAATTTATTTATTAAAAGGAAATAGGTTCATGACTGATGATTTTCCACGGCCATCTTCTTGTGATAAATGGAAAATTTGTCATAAATGTTTTCAACAGTATGAGAATTGTTATGATTAAAATATAAGAATAGAAGATGATTACCAATGAAAGTAGTTATTTCTATCGGTGGCTCTTTACTCAGTAATCCATTCACTGGAGATAACATTAAGAAATATATCGATATTATACATATAATTAAACCGTTGTGTACTAAGTTAGTTATCGTTGTTGGCGGAGGAACGATTGCTCGCGATTATATCGAAGTAGCGAAAAAATTAAATCTTTCAAACGAACAGCAAGATAATGTAGCAATACGTGTAACTCACGCTAATGCAACTTTAATAAGTGAATCATTGAGCGCAAATCGTGAAATTCCGAAATCCGAAGAAGATATAGATAAAAATATTGATTATTACAATTTATTCGTTTGTGGCGGAACGAAACCGGGGCAATCTACCGATAGTGTTGCAGCGTATGTTGCCAATAAAATTGATGCAGATTTATTTATAAATGCTACTAATGTCGATGGGGTTTACAATAAAAACCCACTTGAAAACAATGACGCAATAAAAATTTCTAAAATGACTTACGATGAATTTAAAAACATAGTTAAAAATAACGAACAGGGTCCGGGTAAATATCAGCTATTTGATATAAATGCTATAGAAATGTGTTCTGAAAATAAGATAAAAATAGTATTCGTAGATGGGAGAGATACGAATAATATACTTAATGTAGTTCTTGGATATGAAATTGGTACTTGTGTGACTTGATGTTATGGAACGCAAATTATTGAAAAATATTCAAGTACGCCGTGTCCGTAAATCGGATAAATTACTTCTAAATCGATACGAGAAATATCTCGTTAACCAGTATGCGAATAATGGTTCAAAAAGTTATGCACTATTAGCATTATATAATGGAAAAATCGTAGGTCATATTACATATGACAATGGTTATTTGTCGATTGAAGTGAAGTACGGATATCGTAACAGAGGTGTTGGTTCTAAACTGATTGAATCAATGATTAAAAGAAATGGGAAATTATGTCTCGAAGTGTCGTTGGATAATCATAGAGCAATAGCATTATACGAAAAATTTGGATTTTTGCCCCGTAGAAGAAGCACTGGAGCGAGGTACGGAAATCCATATCTCAGTATGTCAAGAAAATAACTAGGGATTCTTATGTCAATTCGAAAATGCGGCCATGATGTAGATGATTATGATATAGATTTCCACGGACCTGGTGGTGCACAATTTTCTTGTATGAAATGTGGTTGGGTAGCATATTCTGGAATCGGTGGTTCATACGAAGGACCTAAATCGGGGCATCCTGCAAATAAGAAAGATATCTACCACAATAATTTACCAGATAATACAATAGCAAAACATCTAGGTACACACGACTTATTTATCAGTTTCGAACGTAAATACTTACTGGGTGGCAACGGATGAGACAGCACAAGGTAGATGATAAAATAATACAGTGGGTTCCTGCGAGTTTTGGAATTATCATTCCGCAAAAATCTGGAGTTGTTTGGGTTCATCAAACAAATGGTACTTCTTGTCATCAAGTTCAAATAGAAGGTGTTTTTGTTCCATTGCCGGATGTCGAGGGACAATTAAAATTCCATGAATGTGAATTTCATTGTAGGGAACAACAAGCAGCAAATTCTTGGAATCTACAACAAAATCCAGAATATAAATTTCTTGAAGAATCAGAAATACACAAACATGTTAATTTTTACTACAACGAGACGTTATTGCACCAATTGGCACACGCAAATTACATTTATGACCCAAATAGTACGCTTCATGAAGTTTACACTACTGAAGACAACAAATTTAATCCTGGAAATCATCACATTTCATGTGGTCCCTGCGAAGAATGTAGAAAACATTGTTTAAAATGCAATCCGGATGCTTTTAATCCAAATCCCGAAGACATTTGGAGATTCTACAAAGAAAAAACTGGATTAGACTGGGAACCCGTATACCGTCCTGATGAATCTTATCCATATTCACAAGAAGCATTTGAATGGGTTAAAATTACAAAAGTTCCAATGGAACCTAAAAATTGTGACCCCGATTTTAGACCGCTACTTGGAAAAGTTGTTGCATTAGTTTACCTAAATTCGGATTAAGAGGTGAAACACTACGAAGTCAAAACAACTATTTGTTAACGAATCTACGTTCAATTTACTAAACGAATATTGTAAAAAAACATCTCTTAATATTGAAGATGTTATTATGTTTCTCATGAAAAATTTACCTCCTAATGAATTGAAAAAACAATACGATGAGTGGCAGGAACGCGTTCTTTCAAATATGAAAAAGAGCGGCGATTTTGAAGAACTATAGGGTATTTTTATGGACCGACGTAAAGTTGCCGATACCTATATAGAGATAGGAGAAGGAACTACACTTCTAGTCAGAACTAAATTCGGAGAAGTCTTAATCAAGGCGGGATTAAATAATGTCAATGAAAGTGAACCAATTAGAGTTGAAGTTGAAGGAAGACATTATTCAGAAATGAAATCGTTTATTGAAAACAACGGTGATGCAAACGAGAAAGCAGTTGTTGTTACTTCTTTTTTAAAGGGAAGAGAATAATTGTGGTAACTATGAGTGATAATATAAGAAATATTGCTGTCGCGTTTGCATTGGAAAATGCTAATAAGTATGGTTCTGCTGATATAAATGTAGTTCTTGGTAGAGTTGTTTCAGTAACGAAATATTCACACGCCGAATGTTTGTCTTTGGTAGTGGATGTAGTTAATTATGTAAATTTACTTGATGTTGATTCTAGACGAAATTTAACGTCTAGTTTACACCATATATTACCTCCGCCGCCCGAAAAGGTTCGTAAAGAACTAACATTGCCAAATATAAATGGAAATATAGTTGTGCGGTTTGCACCAAATCCAAATGGTCCTTTATCTTTTGGGCATAGCCGCGGTGTATCAATTCTTCACTACTTTTGGAAAAAGTACGGTGGGAAATTTATTCTTAGATTTGACGACACTGACCCTACGAATAAACCGGCATTATTGGATGCATATTCTTGGATAGTAGAAGATATTGAGTGGCTTACTGGTGATAAACCATCAGAAATATTTATTGCAAGCGATAGACAGAGCATATATGTTTCTCATATTTTTGATTGTATTAAATCCGGTATAGCATATTCATGCACATGTGAAGCAGAAACTTTTAAAAACTTCAAACGAAGTGGTGTTGAATGTCCGCATAGATATCAAATAGATACGCAGTCTCTTACTGATTTAGTAGATATGGATAATGGCGCGTTCAAACCCGGCGAATGCGTTATAAGAATTAAAACAGATATGAAACATAACAACCCCTCTATAAGAGATTGGGTTGCGATGAGAATTGTAAAGAATAATCATCCAAGAGAATCGATAGGATTGGAGCACAGTTATTTGTATCCGACTCTTGACTTTCAAAGTGCAATAGACGATTATTTATTGGGAATAACTCATATTATTCGTGGAAAAGATTTGATTGCTAGTACGTTACGTCAACAGTATATTTATAATGCGTTAGGATGGAAGTATCCTAATGTTGCGTATTGGGGTAAAGTCCAAGTAATGGATTTCGATAAAACAAGTACGTCTAAAACAAAAGAGAAAATAGAATCCGGCGAAATATCTGGATGGGACGATGATAGTTTAACAACTTTACGTTCACTTAAGAAAAAGGGATTTAGTGGAAAAAATATTTATGATTTTTGGTTAACTCAGGGACTAAGCGAACGAGACGTTACGATAAATCTTAACAATATTAGAAAATAGGTGAAACCATGCCAGAACAAAATGCAGCGCCGCCGACCATTTCAGAAGCCGTTGCTGAAAAAATAGCATCCGCAGGTCCCGAGATTCGTAAAAGAGTCATTGACCATTTAGCAGAGGAAAAAGTTGCAAAACTTTCGAATTTGGTCATGAAAGGATATGCGGCATTAGATGATTTGGAAATCCAACTTAGAAAGTTAAAGCCCGATAACAAGACTTACGCACCCGATGGCAGTGGTGCTCTTCTTCAAGAGGGATTTTCGCATGGAAGAATGGAAGAAAGAAAGAAACTTCAAAAACGTATCACTAAGTTAACTAGTGCGCTTAATCAAATGTTAGAACACAACAATTCAAAATCCTTGGAGGAATATTTCCGTGGCGGAGATAAACCCGACAAGCCCGCTGATGAATCTGAGGATGGAAATTGATAGAAAAGTAGCGGAAAAATTGCCATTTGTTGTTCTAGAGGAAGAAAAACGTTTACACGGTCGTAGACATGCTATTAAATGTTACTGCCAATATTGTAAATTTTTACCATCATATGTACGAGCAAAAGTTCGATATTTGTACAGAGTAAAAAAATATAATAAATTTTTTATTGACGAAGAAGAAATTCGATTGTATAAATTATATCAGCATCTTAAAAAAGAAAAGAAAGTAAGACAAGAATTACTGGACGGTGAATAATGCTTGAAAAAGGAAACACATTTGAAATAATTCGACCAATAAAATTACGTTACATATATAAACAATCTTCTTCGTATATTGCCGCCGGTAGAGACGTTCCTGTTGTTCCTATACCGGAAGATATTACATTAAATTATAATTTACATGTTACATTCATTAAAATATATGATGGAAGATATAATATTCATTCTTTTGCTGTAAGCGGTTTGTCTCCGTGGTCACATTTTCGAAATCGAAAAATAAATTCATCTAATAAGAAAGTACATGAGTTATGTACAACTGCAGTTAATATTAGTAAACCTATTACTAGCGAAGAAGACTTAGAATTAATCATGGAAAAATTACAAACTTCTGTCGAATCTTGTTGTCTTCCAGACTTAGAAGAGTTAAAATACGGAATTTATGATTCGACGTATGAAAATATGGATAAAGATACAGACGAAAAAGTAATTTCTGCTTTAATTGCCTTCGTTTATAAAAACGATGGTATAAAACTCAATTGGGGTGAAGCAGATTATAAGTAAAAAACACGAAAAAAATGTTGAATCAATTTCATTCAATCCACAAGAACGTCGTATTAAAAGTTCAAATAAATTTTATTGGATGGATAATCTTTTTCGTGCAATAGACAAACAGAATAAATTAACACCTGGATTTAAAGATGGTTATCTGAAAACCATGCGAGAACAAGTTTCAAAAAATCGCATCAAAAGGGAACAAATGGAACGCATCTCGAAGTTCTTGAAAGGAGAGTGACCCGAATACCAGTACATGGAAAACAACAACAGAAGAATGACGCTGATTCGGACGTTGATATCGATGAATTGAGTGAAAAACAAGTTAGGGGTTATCTCAAGGAGTTAATGGCAAAACTCAAACATGTGCCATTAGCAGAAGTATCCGTTGTTGGCTCTGAAGTATTTGAAGGGCAGAAAAACCTAATCGTATTAGAAGGCGCGAAACGCTTAATGATATCTAATCTGGTTGGCGAAGTTCCTGTTGGTGAAACAGTTTGGCAGCATCCTATGGGCATGGTTGCTGTTGCTAAAACTGGAAGAAAAGCCATTGGAAAAGTTGCATCAATAAAAGCGATTAAAGATGGAAAAGCATTGCTCGTCGGTTCTGGTAGCGAAGAGCGCTGGGTTCCGTTTGACGTAGAGAGATTCCCCGGTGCGAAGGCTGGGCACCGGGCTACTGTTTTGGATGACCATACAATAGCCGCGACTTGGAGAGAACCTTCGACTACAGAACTTGGCGAACGTCCCAATGTTAAATACTCGGATGTTGGTGGTCAGGAGGATGCCATTGCTTCTATTCGTAGGGCGATAGAACTCCCCCGTAAGTTCAAGAAAGGGTTTGAACGATTAAAGATACGTCCTTCGAATGGCGTCTTGTTACATGGCCCTCCTGGCTGTGGAAAGACACTCATTGCCAAAGCGGTTGCTGGAGAGACTGGGTCTGCTTTCTACAGCGTTAAAGTCTCTGATATATTAAGTAAATGGGTAGGCGAATCAGAAGCAAACATCAGAGAATTATTCAATACGGCTAGAGAAAGTGCTCCTAGTATAATATTTTTCGATGAGTTTGATGCGCTCGGAGGAGAAAGAAATGAAGGAGACACTACGAGAGTTTATAGTGCTCTTGTAGCAGAAATATTGTCGCAAATGGATGGTATGGATGCTCGCGGCGATTTAACTATAATTGCGGCTACGAATCGTCTGGACATGGTAGATAAAGCTTTCAGACGCCCCGGACGTTTTGATAGTATTATCGAAATCGGCAAGCCCAACAGAGCCGCGGCGGAACAAATTGTTGGTATTCACTTACCGAACAACTTTAAATACGACGGAGAAGCAGACGAAATTAAGAAATCCATGTTAGATAAAATCTTTGCCTCGAAAGTAGAAATAAGTGGAGCAGTTATCGAAGGGTATGCCACAGCAGTTAAGTACGCTTGTCTGGAACGTTGTGGCGATTCTCCTAAGATATCGATTGCTGACGTAGAGAAAGCCGGAGAATCTTTCTTAAAACGTGACTGATATGGATGGACTCCAGATGTATAGTCTTAGTCTCTGGATTAATTTCAGGTATTTAGGAGTCGCTGATTTAAGTAAGTAAACTAAGGTGGTATAAACATGGGAAAGAAAAGTAAATACTCGTACTCGCTTAAAGAAACCGAAGACGACGTTTGGACCGTCGATAGTACAGACGAACACCAATGTAAAAAGTATAAAGAGGCTAAGAAAATCATTGACACGCACCAGCAATCGTCGGACGGCAAGGAAACTAAAATACACATTGGTGGAGTAGCATTACAGAAAATCCAAACCATGTGTATCATGTTGTCCGATACAGAATTTTTAGTGTATCTATTACCGGGCTGCAAGATCTGTACTAAGGTCAAGACAGAACACGACGCCGACAGTAAATGTAAGTTCGTTCCCGATGAACGTTTCGTTGCCGACGTTTATGTTCCGAAACAAGAAGTCGGCTGGGGTTCCGTAGAAATGGAAGGGGACGAAAATATTCCGCCAGGAATTATCGGTGCATTGCACAAACACCCCGGCGATACAAAACCGTCCTTTTCCTGCACCGACGATGAAAAACTCAATGTAAACCACGACATGTCGATTGTAATATCTCAAAGCGGTCGCCTCGACCATTGGCACGGAACGGTGTTAGAAAAACAACCGTGTGGCTGCAAGAGTCGGGTCAAAGCAGATATAACGTTTAAGATTTTGACCGCGGATATCAAAGAAGCTATAGAAAAACGTGTCAAGAAAACAAGTTATGTGGTGTCGTCCTCCAAAGGAGGTAACGGGGGCAGCTGGTACGAAGACCCCGATTACGAATGCGGCTATTGCCAAAAGATGTTCAAATCGTACAAGGCTCGTCGCGACCACGAAAAAGATGCTCATAAGATTACAGACGATGAAATAAAAGAGAGTTATGGAATGCATTGATTCTATGTTCGAATTTCCACAAAGAAATATTAATCGTGCTGTAATAATTTGTAAGTTTTCTACACTAATATACCCGGCCAGAATTTAAAAATTAATCGGAGATTATAATCTCTGATACGATAATAGAACACCAATGCGAAGAATGGTTTCATTAAAATTAGGGTTAGAGGAAAATAATTTGTTAGTTAATTTATCCTTCTTTTGGACTTCTGTTTCCACCGAAACGGAAGTGAAATACAAATGGGAAAACAACTGGAAATTGAGTGCGAAGGCAAGAAGACCACCCTGACTGCTCAGAACGCCGAGGAAATGGCAGAGAAAGTTAAGGCGTTTGCTGAGGAAAGTGGACTGAAGCGTTTTGTAGTAAAGGCAAAGGATGGAAAGAAGATTACTCCTAGTGAACTGGGAAGTGTTGAGAAAGTGACCCTTTTAAGGACTGAAGTGGCGGGGGTTGCAGGCGAAGTCCTGTTTTAGAAATAGTTAAATACGTTTACGATTGAACATCGTAACGTATGGAAAAAAACATCGAAACAAACGAGCAGGTAGTTGAACGTTTTGTCGGGATGGTAATTAAAAAACATCCCGACAATATTTATCTTCATAAATCTGTACGAAGATTAGTAAATAAAATTAAATTTACAGACAATTGTTGGTTGTGGCAAGGTAAAATAGAGAAAAATGGATATGGAAGAATATGGATAGACGGCAAATCTGTATTGTCTCATAGATTTTCCTATGCAACATTTATAGGAGACATTCCAGAAAATTATACCATAGACCACAGATGTCACAATGATAATACAGATACATGTTCTGGTGGATGGTCCTGTATACACAGAAGATGTTTCAATCCAGAACATTTAGAAGCAAATAAAATGAAGGATAATTTATTGAATTCAATCAATAATCTTGTAACTGTAAATGTTAATAAAACACATTGCCATCGTGGTCATGAATTTACCGAAGATAATACTCGCGTTACTAAAGACGGCAGACGACATTGTAGAGCATGTGCACGGATACATTCACACGAATCCATTCGGCGTAGAGGTTTAGTAGATTCTGAATATAAACCCAGATATAATGCACGAGAATTCGCAGTGATGGACATCACAGAATTACCGCTACAAAAATGTGGATTGAAGATGAAGAAAAGGAAATGGGAGAAATTAGACGTATAATTGATGTACCTGTTGTTTTTTATGAAAATCTTACAGATTCACAAAAATTGGAAGTTTATATGATGTGGAGTTCAGGAGCAACTCAAACACTAGATGATAAATTTACTTTGAATACAAACGAAATACCAATAATTTCACTTATTCAAGCAGATATTGAATTCCCCGTTAAAGTTCAAATATCTGGAGAATTCCGTAAAACACAAATCGGAGTTAGATTGATTCCGATCCTAAGAGGATATATTGGATATGATAGAATGTCCAGTATAACTACTAATAAAACAAATGGGTTATCAACACAAATATTACTCGCTGATGCAAAAAAATTATCAAAGGATGATTTTGATTTTATAAAAGAAATGATGGAAGACTTTGTTAAAGTTTTTGGCGTTCCAGATGCAACAAATTCGTGGAGAAACCCTGTAAGATTAGAATCTTTTATAAAAATGTATAGAACAAATAGGAATGTTTATGGTCGTAATGAAACTGTAAGAAGAATGAAATACGTTAAATTGCACGACTCTGCATATTCTAAATTTGGAACGAGTGCCGCAGCTATAAGTAATATTCTTCCTCGTATGAAAGAACATATGGATGAATTAAATCCCGAAACTGGTCAAAGATATAGAAGTAATGGAAAGGGCAGTACGTTATTACCCGGACAATTTATACTTTAAATTTCAAATAAAACTTTTGCCTATCGGCTTTCCATGCGATGACGTATTCGATACTTCATACGAAGAATCTGGTTGAAAACTTATGTTATCAAAATATAGATACTGTTGTTTAAATTGTACTTTGATTATCAAATGTATGTGGGAAAATGACTATGTCGATGAACAATATTATAATACTAATATTTTAGAACATCTGGAATCTTATCTTCAGTATTATTTTGAGTAGTTGGTGGAAACAGATGCGCCGCGCACAAGATAAATTGCATGTAGGTTTGAGTAAATTCGAGGATAGTATTACTGAACTCGCTCGACTAGCCCCTTGGGTGCAGTATCCAAATCTGTCAGATTTTGTGTACAATTTACAAGTTAATTTGCAGGATGATTTCAATGACATCTAAATCAATATATGGTTGTGGATTAATAATGTTGGATACATTATGTGAAGAATTTGGAATAATCACTTATGGAGAGTTTTCTGGAATTAGTGAGAATTATTCAAATTTTGGATTTAATCTTGGTATGAACCTGTATAGTTGTTTGAGGTCCGATTATGGTAAAAGTACAGAAATTCAATAAGAAATATTATACTATAGTTGAATCTGCTCTAAAGGTACGTGGTATTCAAGAATATTTACCATAATGTTCGAATTTCACTCGATCATGAGCCAAAAGATTGTTGTGTACGATCTTATGATTGAACTTTGTGTTAGATTGAGTAATTTTTGTGATGACGTGCTTCATAGAAATTTATTTCCTCCGAATCATACTTTAGATGGCCTGATAGATATTATAACTTATGAAGATGGGTATAATTTAGGGGATAATATAGGGGATGTGCTTAAAGATTACCTTAAATAATTATATATGAATTAATATTCTACGGGAGGGATTTCATTGAAATCAATTTCAGGTACAATAGCATTGGCCATAAAACTAGGACCAAAATTATTATCATTTGGAGTAAAATTACTAAAAAGTGCCAAAGGAGTACAGGTCGGATTAGGTGTTGTCTCTTTTGGCGCGTATACGTTAATGTTTTCTTGGCAATTCGCAGTAATGATTCTAACACTGTTAATCGTTCATGAGTACGGTCATTTGTGGGCAATGAAACGCAACGGGATGAAAGTAAAGGGAATGTATATGATTCCTTTTATCGGAGCTGCCGCAGTTCCCGATGAAGACTTTCCTTCTAGAAAAATTGAAACTTACTGTGCAATGATGGGTCCGATTTTTGGCGGTGTATTGTCTATATTAGTACTAGGCGTATGGTATCTTATGGGTTGGCCGCATTTCGCAGCCGCAGCGGCTT
>C687J35021_10002719_pt1 | contig 12464 bp, 20 predicted proteins | sample RifCSPhighO2_12_FD_35021 | JGI IMG/M metagenome (IMG submission 35021)
GATCTGGTCTTTTGGCGCGCTTCTACAGCCACGCATACCCCCCGTGGTGGTTCGTGACGGGCACGTTACGCGGCAAGGTCATGGTGCGTGCCGTTTCGTATCGCCCGTGTGTGGGCTTCCCTGTGGCTGGTCTATTCCTGCTCGCTTCTTGCGTTCGGCTTCCGTTTTTTTCCCATGACATGGGGCGCAGGCACACTTGCCATTCGCGGGGTCGAAGGGATCGCCGCCGTCATTAATCTCAATCGTATGGTCCGCATACATCTTTGGCGTTCTACCGCCGCATCCGGGAAGGCGCAGCTCACACCTTCGCCCGGCGCGCTTGATGACGATCTCGCGCCATACCTTGAACTCTGGCGTTCCGTAAATTGGGGCGCGCTGCTTGGCCGAACGGGCGATATCGAGCGGCGTCTTGATCCTTCTCGTGTCTGCCGTGGCGATGCGGGGTGCGGCGCGGGGGAGTTGCATCAGGCTTCGTCCTGCTCGCGAAAGGCTGTGCGTGCATCACGGGCGCGGCGGTATTCTCGACCATCTACCTTGCGGGATGTTGCGGCGACCTCTTTCCCCTGCCTACGCTTTCTGAAAGAGCCGCCGCTGAAATGGTCTTGCGGCAAGAACGTGATGAGGAAGGTGCGGCCAGCGCCAACAACGGGGATGATCAGCTTTCCTTGGTACCGCCAGACGAATACCTCAGCCTCATGGTCAACCTGCATGACCGTGGCTCGCCCATCTTGGGAGGCTCGGACAATCTCTCGCATGTCAGCGGGGGAAAGCGCGATGCCGTACCGCTCTTGGGCTCGATCAACAGCATGGGGAGAGAAGCGGATCATCTAGCCGAGCGCCCTCAGCAATCCGCTTCCTCGTTCCATGCGGGCGATGTCATCTGATTTCACGCGGCGCGTGGCTGGCTGATACGCCACCTTGGTATGGCCCACGCAATAGGGCAGCATGAGCGGGCAAGCGTTGCCGCATAGGTGAAAGTCTGGGGATTCTGGATCGCCAATGGGCCAGCGGCATTGACCATGCGTGACGGTTAGAATGGTCACATGCGAGCCATCAGGCAGGGTTAACGCTGGGATGACGACGATAGGCTCGGCGGGCACATCGACAATACGGGCTATCTTTGCCTTGGGTTTGCACCCTGAATGCTCAGCGCGCTGGTTCTTGGGCTTTCCTGGCAGCCCAAGGCGATGCACCTTGCCGATTACGGCGCTTCGCGTAAGGCCATCGCCCATGACGCGCGCGATCTGCGAGGCGGTCAGCCCTTCAACCCAAAGGGCCTTGAGTTGTTCGACCTTATCGTCGGGCCACGGATTACCCATGCTTAAGCCGCTCCCTGCTGGCGGGCGATAAGGCTGCGCAATTCGTGAAGCTCGCGCGTTATCCGCTTTCTCCAGCCACGTTGATATTCTGCTCGGTGCTCCTTGCAGTAGGTTGAACTTGGAGCGTGCGGCTTGTCGCAGTTTGAGCATGACGTCTTTCTGTGGCCCAATTCGACGCCGTGCTCGGCCATATGGCATGGGCGGCAAAGCCAGCGAACATCCAGCGGCTTTGAATAATCCTCGTGGTGCATCTGACTTTCGGGATTTCCGCAGTTCCCGCACGGCTCCTTTTTCAGCCAGCCGCGGCGAAGGTATGCGTTCGCATAGGATCGCGCATTCGCCCTTGATTTCGCGGCCATATGTTTCACGTGAAGCATCCGCTTTTCAGTTGCCGTGAACTTTGCACTATCCCTCACTCCTGCGGTTTGTGGGCGCGCCGGAAACAGAGCGCGATAAGCATAGCGAACGGCACGAAGCTTATGGCGAAGAACAGGCTGATAAGGCTCGCGGCGAGATTGTCCCAACTGAAGATTGGAAAGTCATCAAACCTCGACAGGAAGCGCCCTGACATATCCAGCAGCGCAAGCGCAACCGCCGTTTTCGCCCACATTTCGTCGCTCATTTTTCCTCCTGCGGTTTGTGGGTGGCGGCGGCTTTCCCAAGCTCGCGCTCACGTTCTGGCTTGGTCATATCAAGCATGCCTATCCGGTTGACGCAGACAGCTACCCGTGCTAGTGTTTCCGCAGTGGTTGGGCATTTCGCCCTCCTGTTGTGGAGTTCCAAGTCATGCCGCCGTTTGCCGATGTTTTGCAGTGGGAACACCTGCCCTTCCCGAAATCGCTCCGGGACTTCCAGCGGCTTTTCAAGGATGACGCGGCGTGCGCGCGCTACCTTGAGGGTGCCAAGTGGCCCAAGGGCTTCGTTTGTCCGCATTGCCAGGAAAAGGGCGAGCCGTTCCGTATCGCAACGCGCCCGACGATCCTGCAATGCCGGAAATGCCGCCGGCAGACCGGCCTTATGCAGGGAACCGTGATGCAGGACACGAAAACCCCGCTCACGATTTGGTTTTGGGCCGCATACCTTGTGTCGAGCATGACGCCCGGCATGTCGGCGGTGCAGTTCCAGCGCCAGCTTGGCCTTAGCCGATACGAAACCGCCTTCAATATCCTGCACAAGCTGCGCGCCGGGATGGTGCGCCAAGGCCGCGACCGTATCGGCGGGAACCTTGGGCGCGGGGATCATGTCGAGATTGACGAAACCTACATCGGCGGCGTGACGCGCGGCGAGGGCAGAGGCCCCCATGCCGACGACAAGACGCTTGTGGTCGCCGCCGTCGAGGTCCGCACCCGACCGGCCAAGAAAGGCGACAAGCCGATGCGGCGCGGCGGGCGGTATGCCGGTCGCCTTCGGCTGGAAATCGCGCCGACGCGCGGCGCTAAGTCGCTGACGGGCTTTGTGGAACAAGCCGTCGAACCGGGCGCGATGGTCATCACGGATGCATGGGTCGGATACAACGGGCTGGCCGCGCTCGGCTACCAGCATTTGCCGGTTATCGAGGCCGGTCGGCCGGACGTGGCGGAAGAATACCTGCCCATCGTCCACTTGGTTTTCAGCAACCTCAAGGCTTGGCTGGCCGGCACGCATCACGGCGCGATCAGCCACAAGCACCTGCAAACCTATTTGAACGAGTTCACCTTTCGCTTTAACCGGCGCTTTTACCCGTTCAACGCTTTCCGCTCGCTCTTGGGCATCGGAACCAATGGCGAAGGCCCGACCTATGACGGCCTCTACTCGGGCGAGTGGAAGCACCACAGCTTGGCTAACCCGCATGGGTGACCTCCGCACTCGCAAACATGCCGCCATCGGCGTTGACGCGCCGTTCGGCCATGTTGGCGTATTCGGGGTTCAATTCGATCAAGATGGCGGATCGGCCAAGACGATCAGCCACCACGCCGGTTGTTCCTGCCCCGCCGAAAGGGTCCAAAACCGTGCCGCCAGTCGGACACCCCGCCTTGATGCACGGCTCGATCAGCGCGGGCGGGAAGGTGGCAAAGTGGGCTTCAGTGAAAGGCGTCGTGGTGACGTGCCAAACAGAACGCTTGTTTCGGACAGCCCCATCGGACCACCCCCCCGAAGGATGACGATCTCCGTCATTCCTACCCGCTCCGTTTCCGTAGTCGCCACTCTTACGAAGCGTGCGCGTCCCGGACGGGCGAGTCCGCTGACCGATGCCGGTTTTATTGGCCTCGATCAGTGCTTCACTTTTGGCCCCGCCGAAGGCGTATTCGTAGCGCGCGGCACTTTCCGGCGCAGCCGGTTCCATAATGGCATCTTGATCGAAATAGTATCGCTCGCTCTTGCTCAGCAGGAACAGGTATTCGTGTGCCTTGGTGCAGCGGTCGGTGACGCTTTCGGGCATCGGGTTGGGCTTCGACCAGATAATGTCCTGGCGCAGATACCAGCCCGCGCTGCGGAGCGCGAAGGCAGTGAGCCAAGGAACGCCGATCAGGTCTTTAGGTTTGATGCCGGGAGCATCAACGGGGCGCGGCATGTCGTTTTGAATGTGCTGGCCCTTGTTCTGGCTGGCACCGGATCGGTATGTGGCGCGACCGCCGCTGGCGTAGCTGTCCCCCAGGTTGAGCCAAAGCGTCCCGTCCGGGCGCAACACGCGGTGAACCTCGGAAAAAACCGCCGCCAGCTCCGCAACAAACTCATCAGGCGTCGGTTCAAGCCCGATCTGCCCGGCAACCCCATAGTCTCGCAACCCGAAATATGGGGGCGACGTGACGCAGCAATGCACGGAATCGGCAGGCAACGTGCGGAGCACGTCGCGACAGTCGCCGATCAAAATCCGTGTCGTCATCTTGTCGTTTACCTACTGCTATGGTCTGTCTGCGTCAACCGGATAGGCATGATATCAAGCTCACTCAGCAGCATGTATTCCAACACCATGATCGAGATGAACGGATATGTACGTTTTAAGGCTTGACAGGCCAGATTTAGAGGCGTAGATTTCGACCATCGGCAGGGCGATTTGGCCCGCCAAACTGGGAGACCCGAAAATGACGCAAGTTCAAGCCTTTCTCGAAACCAACAAAAAGTACCTGCCGCTCGATTCCGACTCGGCGGTTGCGATCAGCCAAGTTCCGGATGCGGCGTGGCCGTTCATCCTGGAGGCTCTGGACGAGCATTCCGGCGGGGCGACCGACCCCGGCATCGACTGCGCCGTAGCCATCACGCGCGAGACGCTGGCCGATTTTGACGCTTCTCGCGCGAACAATTGGAGCGAGCGTGGCGCGCGCGAGGAACACACTTTCGGCCCTTACCGCGCTCTCAAATTCGAGCGCTTCCAACTTCAGCGTGGCGATCAGCGCCGAAACTCGCTGGTAATCGACCTCGGCGAGTTTCGGGTGGCGCTCTATTGAAATGACGCCCGCGGATTTCCGCTCGCTGATCGCCGCCATCGGCCTCTCTAACCGGGAGGCCGCGTCGGCTTTTGTCATTGACGAGCGGCTCGTGCGCCGCCTGAAATCAGGCGACGAAGAAGCCACGCCTACCATCGAGGCCCGCGCGGTCGCGGTCGCTGCCGATGCGCTGGCCGCACAGATGATCCGGTCGCTCGGGCTGGCCGCTGGCGGCACGGTCGAGTTCGCGCGGCTCCGCGTGAGCGCGAAGGCCGTACACGTCGAATCAGAACTCAGCGCGCCCGTGGCGCGCGCCGTGCGCGAAGCCATCCTTGAACGGCTGGCGCGCACTGGCTTGAAAATCGAGAAGGAACCATGAGCAGCATCGTCAAAATCTACCGGCGCTTCCCCACCAAGGAGGCGGCGGTCGCCCATCTTGAACAGGTGCGCTGGCCCAGCGGGCCGCACTGTCCGGCGTGCGGTGCCGATACCGTCGCGCGAAAGACAGAGAAGGGCCAGGCCGACCGGCTTCAGTGCTGGTCCTGCGAGCGGTCGTTTTCCGCAACGGTCGGAACCATATTCCACAACTCGCATATCGACTTGCAGCGCTGGTTTTTGCTGATTTCGCTGATGCTCAACGCCAAGAAGGGCCTCAGCGCCATGCAGGCGGCGCGCGATCTGGAGATGCGCCGCCCTACCGTGTGGTCGATGATGCACCGTGTCCGGCGTGCGCTGGTCGATGACGGCAAGCTTCTCTCCGGTTTGGTCGAAATGGACGAAGCCTATGTCGGCGGAAAGCCGCGCAAGCGCAACCGCCGCGACGATGACATTGATGCGCCGCGCGGGCGGGGCACGAAGAAGACTCCTGTAGTCGGCGTGGTTGAACGTGGTGGCCGCGTGAAGGCCCGCGCCGTCAACAAGGCCGAGATGACCGCCGAAGATATGCAGGCCCTCGTCATGGACATGATCGACCCGCGCCACAGCGTCCTGACGACGGACGAATATGCGGGCTACAGCTCGCTCAACAACATCATCGCGCACCGCACGATCAATCATTCTCGGAGCTACGTCGAACGGGATATGTTCTCCGGCCAATTCGGCGCGATCCACACCAACACCATCGAAAGCGTGTGGGCGATTTTGAAGCGCGCCGTCTTCGGGCAATTCCACCACGTCAGCCCGAAATACCTTCCGCTCTATCTCAAAGAAATCGTCTACCGCTACAACATGCGGTCGAGTGGATTTGCTTTTGATGGCGCGCTTCATTTAGCGGTCAAGCCTTAAAGTGGACAGTTCCGGAGATGAATGACGCCACGAACAGCCAGCGGTCGAAGCGCGTGAAGCCTGGTCTGATGTGGTCAACGTCAGGTGGGGGCGGTGGAATCGTCATGCTTGGTTCCTGTGTCATTGGGGTGGTCTCGCAAACAGTCGCCACGGCTCAAATTCATAGACATGGCCAAACGCATCAAGCTGAAACGGCTCTACCAGCCCGAGCTTCGCGCTGAGGATCGTCACCGCTGGAATGCAAAGCGCGGCGAGAATCCCTGTCGCTAACAGGAGTAAAATTAGGTTCATTGCGTCGCCGCCTCTTCACGGCTGGGGGTGGTGCGGGTGCCGGCGTCCAGAAATACGGGCAGCGTCCCTGCGGCTTCGTACGCCTTGCCATTACCGCGGAGCTTGTCGCGCTTCTCGCGTGCTCCAGGAACGAGGCGTAGATCGTCATCGGTGACGAGCGTGCCTGCCTCGTGCGGCGGCGGCCCAACGCCAAGCAGCGGGCTCCAGCGGGCGTCCATCGCGTAGACCTTGAGCCATTCCATGCGCTCGCGGCGGGTTTCAATCGCCTTGCCGTCCGCGATCCCTTCCCGCTCTCGCTTCACGTCCAACGCAATTGCGAAATACCACTTCAGCGGCTTTTCCTTGTCCCCACGGGCTTTGGAGCGCTTCGCCGCCTCGATCAAATCCTCAACCCTTCCGTGGTCTTCCAACCACTTAGCGATCTGTCCGGGCCACTCGAACCGCTTGGGATCGTCTTCGAGGCGAAGCCCTAGTTCAGCGCAAAACAGCACCGCCGGAGCAAGGTCGCGCGAAGAAAAAGAAGTTGCTGCTACTTTTTCTTTCTTAACTACCTGTCCCTGTCCCTGTCCCTGTCCTTCCCGTACGAAACGCGTTTCAACAGTCGTTTCATTAGCCGTTTCTCCATCCGTTTCTTTAGGCGTTTCAGACCGCGACAGCCGCCATTTCCGAAGGCGTTCAGCATCCGCCACGCGGCTCTTCTGAAACGCCAGCTTGCGCTCGTACGCTTTGACCGCCTCGGGCGCCAAGACACGGTGGTAGTAGCGCCCATCCGTGCACTTATCGAAACCCCTCATAATTTCCGTCCGCATCTTCCTAAATCGCGGTAACGGCAATTTGGCGTAGGCGGCCAGCACGCGCTCGTCATCCGGCAGGCTCGCCGCGGGGCGCTGCTTCCATGCGCGGCACCACAGAAACAGCGCTGCACCGACAACCTCGTGAGATGATAGTGCCACAAGCTCGGACGCCATCAGCCGCTCGACGTTGAGCATGAACCCGTCGAGGTCGGTGCAGTCGCAATCCGGCGGCGTCAAAGGCTCGGGAAGATTTTGCGTCATGTGATGCGCCCGCCGATGTAGTTGAAGCCGATCTCGCACGCCGCCTTGATCTCATCCTCTTTGCCGTGCCTCACCTTGGCCGCGTGGACGGTCAGGAAGCCTTTGGAGCGCTCAAGGGTCTGCTCCCACTTGACGGTGGCCTCCGGGCCTTGCGCCGCCGCGTCAGGGCGGTTCTTGGCCGCGTAGTATTCCGGCCGGTGGAGAAGCAAAACAACGTCCGCGTCCTGCTCTATGGCGCCGGATTCCCGAAGGTCCGAAAGTTGAGGCTTCTTATCGTCGCGGGATTCGACCGCGCGGTTGAGCTGCGAAAGGGCGAGAATTGGAATGTCGAGCGAGCCCGCCAGTATTTTGAGCGCCCGGCTGATCTCCGTCACCTCGGCCACCTTGTTGCCCCTGTAGGCCCCGTCCGGCTCGATCAATTGCAGGTGGTCGATGATGACGAGGCCGAGCGGCGTTCCAGCCCGGCGCATCTTGGTGGCGATAGAGCGGGCACGGGTGCAAATCTGCGAAACCGTCTGCCCGCGCCGCTTGTCGATGACGAGCGGGATTTTCCCAAGCGAGGCCGCCGCCTGGGCCAAAACGTCTTTCTGAGAATCGCCGACACGATTGAGGCGTATCGCGCTGTAGGGGACCTTCTCGCCGCGACGGTAGGCCCGCATGGAAAGCCAGCGTTCCGCCAATTGCTCATCGCGCATTTCGAGGGAGGCAAAGAAAACCCCGATGTTGCGCGAGGCAACAGCGTCCCCTATCGCAATGGCGGCGGCCGTCTTGCCCATGCCGGGCCGTGCGGCGAGAATAATCAAATCGCCCGGCGCCATGCCACCGATACTCTCGTCCAGCCCGGCGATGCCGTAGGGGACCAAGGGCTTTCGCAACTCGTCCGGCTGCTCAAGGCGCTCGCATACCGCAGCGGCCACGTCGTACAGGCTCACCGGATCGTCGTGCTGAGGCTTGCCGTCCATGATCGCGGTGACTGCCGCTTCGTGCTCGGCGAGGATGGTTTTTGCCGGCACGTCGGAGCGGAGCAGCCGAGTTTCGGTTTCGGCGATCTCATGCGCCAAGGCCCGGCGGTCGGCATGATCGGCCAGGGCCGCGCAAAGCTCGTCCGCAATGGCCTTGTTTGAACCGAAGCGGCGAAGGCCCCTGAGATAATCGGCGCCGCCGACTTGATTGAGCCCCGCATCGGACGCCATAGCGGCGGCAACCGTGAGCGGGTTGGGCTCCCCGCCTGTGTCCAGAACGCGGCGCACAGAATCCACGATGCGCGCGTGCAAGGGCTCCAGCATGTCCGCCGCGTCGATGCGGTCCAGCACAAACCAAGCCGTCTCGGAACCCTCCAGGAGAAGCGCAAGCACGCATTGCTCGACCTCAACCTCTGTAGCCGTGGGCTCGCGCATCGGGGCGATGTTCATGGGGCTGCACCGCCGTTTGCTGCGGCGATAGCAGCATGGACCATCTTCGTCGCGCGGATGCGTTCGGGCACTGAGCCCTTGGCCGCGCCGATGCGCAGGCGGTAAAGCACGGCCAGAAGCATCCTCTCTTCAATGGGGTGGGGCTGGTCAAGGGCGTGCTTGCGGAGGGTCGCTGTCATCCGAGTGCCCGCTTCGCTATAGCGCTATTGCGCACGGCTTCAGAGACGCCAGCAGCGCGCTTTCGGGTGAAGTTCTCGCTGCGGTTAGAGCCTTTCCCGAGATTACAATTTTCACATGCGACCTGTAAATTTGACCGCGTGAACCTCAGGTGCCAATGCAGCTTTACGGACTTGATATGGTCCGTGACGATCTTCGCGCCATCATCGGGCGTGGCTCCGCAGCACTCGCAGCGCCGGCCGCGCTCGACCTTCACGGCATAGCTCAGTGCCCGCCATTGACGTGAGCGGTAGAACTGGCTGATTTCAATGAAGGTCGGAGTATGCGCCATCAGCCCTCCCCCTCGCTGCGCGCCGCCATAAAGCGGAGGATATCCACGAGCGCCGCCTCAAGCTTCGTGTCGCCATCGCGCCGTGCTTGGCCAGCCATCGCTCCAATCTTCAGGATTGTGCGGCGGAATGGGGAGCGCCGCCCATGCAGTGTGACGCCCCCCTTAGCGTTCCGCTTCGGTAACTGAGCGGCCGCTGGCTGCGTTTCGCAAGCACTGAGACGCGCAGCTGTTTCTGACGACAGTTTCGCCGCCAACACGTCGGCCCATTGGGCCGTCAGTGTCCCTGCCGCACGCTTTGCTGCCGACCTGCAAAAGCGGCGGTCAATCTTGTATTCGGGGTGTGCGTCGGCGGCGTTCTTAACCGCGCCCTCGACCGCACGAAATATGCGAGCCTGGGAAGGCGTCGCGCGATTGTAGAGCGAGGTCATGTCCCCTCCCCCTCGCTGGTTACGGTGTGGGTCATGCTGCCAGCCCACAAAAGGGGGCGCTGGCTATCGGGAACCCTCCACTTGCCGCGCGCCATTGGGTGGAGCGGCTGGCCCGTTTTATTTGTGCCGAGGCAAAACAGAGATTCGCCAGCGCCGCAATTCGACGGCTGGGTAAATTGCTCCAGACATTCTTGCAGCCATCCATCGTCGCGTGTGACGGGCTGTGCACCGAAGGCGGCAACACGAAGCGATGCCTCACGCCCAACCGCATCGAGAATGCTAAGGTTGTGGCCCAGATCGTCGCGGGCGTACCAGTCGGGGCCGTTCTTTTCCCAATCCGCCCAGCGCCACATTTCAGGCGTCGTGCTCGAAATGAAAGGATAGAGGTTGACGCCGATCCAGCCGTCAAAGCCCCATGTGCGTGTAAAATGCGTGACGCGATTCGTGGTCGGATCAGTTTCGACCGCACCGGCCTTGCTGGGGTTGAGCATCAGCCACGCTGCCCAGCGCACAGGCTTCTCAACCCACCATCGGCGAATTTCGTAGCGCAGTGTCTTGTCGCGGGCGAATCTAGCGCTGCCGCGTATCTTCGGCGCGTCCGGCGCGGTCGGTGGGAAAAGATCAATCGCGAGCATCCGAGCCCCCGATAATGCTGGTTACGGTTGCGGCGAGCGCGTCGAGAATCTCAAGCGGCTCGGATGATGGCTGCGAGAATGCAACGCCGACAACGCGGCCCGATTTGTCGTGATCGACGTGGCAATAGATTTTCCCGATAGGCGTCTTCACGCCCTGCGTCACGGTTGAGACGCGGCCAAGCCCATCGGCGGGGAGAGGGTGGAGGTGGAGCGTCATGCGGCTACCGGATAGTCGGAGTCGCGTTCCAATTTGGCGCGGCAGGGCGGAATCCATGCGAAGGGTTGCTGCGCGCGATTGTGCATCCACACCAGCCAAGCGTAGGACGTGGCTGTGCTGGCCTTGCGATCTATCCGGCCCTTGACCATCGGTAAGCGTTCAACAAACTGGGCGACGATTGTAGGGGGCGTCACGCTGTAAAGGCGCTCGTATCTACCGACGCCTTCAAGGAAGGATGTCCGTACCAGCATGGCGCATCCGACCATCGCGAGGCTTCGAGCACGCACTATGAATTGTTCGGCCAACCGGAACGGCGGATTACTGACAATCCAATTTATAGGCGGGCGCCCAGCCTCGCTTCCGGGCCAGAGAAAATCGACGCACTCTGCGCCCTCGAAGCCATAATCGGCAACGTCGGACGCGCGCACAGCGCCGAAATACTCTCGCATCGGGCGCGCCATGTACCCGCGATTGCATGCAGGCTCCCAAGCGGTGCCAAGCACAGCGCCAAAAGTCGTCAGGATACGGACAGGTTTCCGAACACCGTTAACAGAACGGAAACCACGATCAAAAACCCATGTCCCATGCAGGGAATCTTGGTTAAGCCCTCTTGCGGTTATTCCGTCTACGGAGTTACGGTTTCGGTCAATAAGGCCGCGTGGGGGGACTGCTTTTGGGCGGGGGCTCTCAATGTCATGCGAACCTGCGGACGATCCGACGCCCGCCGAACTGCTTATCCTGGCGAAACTAATCGCGGACCGGGAACGGCGAGGCACGGAATGGTGCTTCGAGCATGGAATCGGGCCGATGCGCCATGTGCTCGGCGCCGTCCGGCCAGCCAATGTCACGGACCTGCCGCTCAACCGATCAAGGAGCGGGCTAGCCTTCCTGCAATCACAGAAAACCGCGCAAGGCAGACTGGCGGCAGAGTGCAAGCGCTGCGGTGGATGTCGGCTTGGGAGGGAGGGATAGTCGATCACGCTGCGGCCTCATCCGGGTATAAATCGGGCCTGAGGTCGTGACGGGTGACCTTCCCCTCGGTCGCGCGCTCGATTGGCAAGCACCATTCGGCGGGGACTTTTTTACCGTCGTTCAGGATGTGATGAACGGAAGGCTGCTTGACGCCGACGATATCGGCCAACGCCTGCTGGCTTCCAAGAAGGTCTTTGGCGCGTTGGAGCGCGGCTATTCCAGTGTCGATCATGCGTTCAAATTATAGCGATGGCTATAATCCGTCAATAGCTAATTCTATAGGGCGCGCGGATAGCCCTCCCTATAAAATCTGCCCTATGCAGAAGGTAGGAGAGCGGGTCAGAATTGCTCGTGAGGCGTCCCGAATGACGCAGGCGCAGCTCGCCAAGAAGGCCGGCATGAGCCAGCCCACCCTCAACAAGCTGGAGCGAGGGGGCTCCTACAGCACCAAGCGGCTAGTCGCTATTGCCGAAGCTACGGGCTTTTCAGCGCATTGGCTCGATACCGGGCGCGGAAACCCCAGGCCACCACCCGTGGCCAGCCATATCAAGGAATTTTCTGAGTTATCCGAGGAAATGCAGGAGCAGACCCTAAAGATCGCAAGGGCGCTCCAGCAGTAAATCCGCCACCCAGGCGCAGCAGCGGCTCCCCACGCCTAAAATTATAGATATAGCTATTGACGGACAAAATAGCTTTCTCTATATTCTCCCCCATCACGCGCTAGGCGTGGACGGAGGAAGAAATGGCGAAGGCAGGGCACATACACCAGGGCAATCTCGTTATCAGCACCGCCGCTGATGCGGAGGAATATAAGACGCTGACGAAGGTGACGGGCGGCCTGTCCATCTACAGCAGCGCCAAGCTCGATGCGCTCACCAGCGTCGGCGGCGGCCTGTCCATCCACAGCAGCGCCAAGCTCGATGCGCCTGCGCTCACCAG
>C687J35021_10002723_pt1 | contig 12454 bp, 12 predicted proteins | sample RifCSPhighO2_12_FD_35021 | JGI IMG/M metagenome (IMG submission 35021)
GCATCTCTGCCCGTACCCTGCTGGATGTGCGGGGGAGCTGATGCCCACCGTCCACCAAGCCCAAAACAATTTCAACTCGGGAGAACTCAGCCCGCTGCTTCGAGGGCGGATTGACCAGGCTCGCTACTACAACGGCCTGGATACCTGCCTGAACTGGGTGCCGCTGGTGCAGGGCGGTATCCGGGTGCGCGGGGCCTGGAAGTACGCGGGTGGCGTCAAGACCAATTCAACCGCCACCTACGTTTGGCCCTTCGTCTTCAACGCCACCAACGCTTACATCCTTGAAGTCGGCAACCTCTACATCCGCATCTGGCGGGCGAATACCACCACGGGCGAGCCGGAGGCAGTCGGAGCGCCTACCGAAGTCACGACGACCTACGCCACGGCGGATCTCGCCGCTCTTCAGTTTCGCCAGTCTGCCGATACCGTCTACATCACTCATGCGAGTTACGCCCCCGCCAAGTTGGAGCGCGTCTCAGAAACCTCCTGGCGGCTGACCACGATTTCCTTCCTGCCTCCACCGACCGCCGAGATCAAGACTAACCTGGCGACGACGATGTATTCCTCGAACGCGACCGGGAGTGGGCGGACACTCACCCTGGGGGCAGCGAACGCCCTGATCGGCGACAAGGGAAGATTTGTTACGACGACCGATGGCGGCAAGGCGCTGATTACCGCCGTTCCCACGACCAGCACTTATACGGTAGACATNCTGGAGGGCAGTTTCAAACTGGTGGCCGATCCCTATGCCTCCGGGGACTGGTGGCTCCTGGGTTCCCCAACGTCGCATTTGGTNTANGCGAGTTTNTACCAGACGGGGGTAGGGGAAACCATCACGATTGCCCCGAAAGANCCAGACCTGACGACCAACCGGAATACGTTTCGGTCGGGGGACGTGGGCAAATACCTCCATTTCCTNGGGGGAACGGCAAAGATCACGGTCTTTACGAGTGCCGCGCAAATAGACATCCTCTGTCTGAGTGCCTTCACCGAATCAACCGCCGCACTCTACTACGCGATTCCTGGCTCCTGGACGATGGAATCGGATACGTGGACGAGCGGGCGCGGCTATCCCAAGGCGGCCACGCTTGGGGAACAGCGCCTTCTCTTTGCCGGCGCGGCGGGCGAGCCGGATAACATCCGGGGGAGCGTCATCGGGGATTACCAGAGCTTCGCACGCGGCACCTCTGACGACATGGAGTTGAATTACGTCTTGGCGTCGAACGAGGTCAACGTCATCAACTGGTTGGCCTTTACGAAATTCCTCTTGGTCGGATCGGCTCGGGCGGAATGGACCCTCAAAGGTCAACTGGACACTGGGCTCACACCTACGGCCGTCGTCATCAAGCCGGAAACATTCCACGGGTCGCAGAACGGGTACATCACGAAGGTAGGCAACGCCCTCCAGTACATTGAGTGGGGCGGGCGGCGCATCCGGGAATTCTTGTATGACTACCTTACGGATGCCTACGAGTCCGAGGATTTGACCGCCTTCGCGGACCATCTCACCTGGAGCACTACATTCCTTTCCTCGGCCTATCAGCAGACGCCCTACAGTATCCTCTGGTTCGTGCGGTCGGATGGGACACTGTGCGGGCTCACGTACTATCGCAAGGAAAAGGTGCTGGGCTGGAGTCGGCATACCACGGCGACAGCGGCGGGGACCAGCGTGATCGAGAGCGCGGCGGTCATCCCGAACAGCGTGAAGAACCGGGACGATCTCTGGGCCGTCATCAAGCGGACGATTGACGGCGGCACGGTCCGATATATCGAGGTCCTGGACTGGGATAAATACCTCGATTGCTCGAAGAGCTATTCCGGCGCGGCGACGGCGACGATCACGGGCCTGAGCCACCTCGCCGCCGAGAGCGTGATGATCCGGGGGACGGCAGCGGACGGGATCGAGCGCATCTACCCTGCTCAGACCGTCACCAGCGATCAGGTGACGGGCCTCTCGCCCACTGTCGAGACGGCAGAAGTGGGGATTGCGTTCACGGCGACGGCCATGACCTGCCGGATCGAGAAGCCGGGCGCGGAGTTGGCAGGGAAAATCAAGGGGTTCGGGGAGATGAAGGTCCGTTGCCTCAACTTGCCCGTCCTGAGCATTGGCGGCGTCCGGTACAAGGCTGGTGGAGTGGTCGCTGGCTACACGGCTGGCAGCGTCTTCGTGATTCCGACCGGGACGGGTGCGATTTCGAGCTCGACGGCGGACGGGGACCTCATCATCCCGGTCAACGGCTATGACCGCGACGGGCGAGTTACTTTGACGCAGAATTTGCCCCTTGGGGGAACCGTGACGATGCTCATGGCCGAGGTGTCGGTCGGTGCCTAACTACACCGTCCGACCTTTCCTCCCAGCCGATGCGGCCTATTTCCCAGAGTTCGCGGCGATGGGAATAGACCCGGCGAAGGTGCCCCAGCCGGCGGTGACGGGCCTGCGGGACGGGAAGCCTATCGGCTGTGCCGGGTTCATCCTGGACGGGCAGGGCGCGGCGGAGGCGTGGATCATCTTGGGGCACCCCAAGAATGGCGACGGTCACTGGATCGCGTGGACGGTGCGCCATTTCGTGAAACTCTGGGAGGCTGAAGGCAAGCTCCGGCGGGTCTGGGCGAGTGCGGCGGAAGACCGCCCGGACGCGATCCGCTTCCTGGAGGCGCTGGGATTCACGCGGGAGGGCCTGATGCACGCCTACCGGCCCGATGGGGGGAATTCCTGGATGTACGCCCGGGTACGGCGCGATGAGCCTTGAGGGGTTGTCTGCCGTTGCCTCTATCGGCTCGTCTGTGGCGAACGTCACGCGAACTGTGGCCCCACTCGTCCAGGCTGGAACCGGCGTGGCGGGGAATATCGTCGCCGCCAGGGGCGCACAGGAGACAGCCGAATTCAACGCCCGGACGGCGGAACTGGAATCGGAACTCACGCTCCAGTCCGCCGCCCGGAGCGACCTGAACGCCACGATTGCCCGGAACGCCGCCGGCATCGAGGTCGGGAGGGCGCTCCAGGCGGGCCGGAAACTCCAAGGCACCCAGGCGGCTATGGCGGCTCACGCGGGCCTGGTAGTCACAGAGGGTTCCCCCCTCCTGGCCCAACTGGAGACGCTGCGAAAGGCCGATGAGGATGCTGTCCTGGCCCGCTGGAAAGGCGACGTGACTGCGACCGGCCTGGAGGCGGACGCCGCCCAGAAGCGCGTCCAGGCGGAGGCGTTGAAGGGTAGGGCGCAGATGTTGCGGATTCAGGGCAGGCGGGCGATCCTGACGGGCACACTCGGCGCCTTGGGTGCAGGCGTGAAGGGTCTGACGGAGTACGAGAAGATTCGGGCGCTGCAAGGAAAGACGGCTGGTGGCACGACCTACAGCAGTTTGAGGGCTGCTGACTTTCCCGGCTACGGATACGACTGATGAGGTTCCCCGAGTACGCTTACCGCCAATCTCCCCAGGTGCAGATACCCAATCCCTCTGCGCCAAATCTGCCAGACGCCCCTCCGTCCGGGGCGGTGCAGTTGGGCGGCGCTATCGCGGGCGTAGGGGAGGCGATTGGGGAGAACGCGCTCCAGCGGGCGAAACTGGAAAACTTGGTAGAGCAGTCGCGGCAGGCGGTCCAGGTGGCCAAGCTCTTTACCGATCTAGACGCGCAAGCCCAGGAATTGATTCGCAACCCAGATGTCTCTATGCCGGCCAGCACCTACCAGAAAAACATGCAGGACTCCCTTCAGCAAACCCTCTCGGAAGGCGTGAAGCAATTCGGCGATGAAAAGTATCGCAACGCGGTCCTGGCGGACGGCGCGATTAAGATTCACGACTACGGGAACAAGGGATGGACAGCGGCAAACACGAAATTGACGGATGCGATGCGGGCGGATGCCCATGTGCAGGCGGAGGAAAGCGCCAAGCGGTACGCCCTCACGCCGGACGCGCTCCAGCGGCTCGATCTTGTCACCCGAACGACGGATCTCTATACCGGCCTGGCGAATGCGGGCGTCTTCAGCCAACAAGAAGCACGGGCCGCGATTGAGAAGTTTCTCCGGGGTGCAGAACACGGGGATGCCGTGACGCAGATGCAAGCCGACCCGGAGGGCTTTCGCGTGAAACTCGGGACGATGACGACGGACGCGGAAGGGAAAACCGTGTACGAGTATTTCCCGAATCTGACTATGGAGCAGCGATTTGCGCTCTCCAATAATGCTCGCGTGCTTGCGGAGGTGCACGAGAAAAAGGCGAAGGAGGCCGCGAACGACTACAACGACGCCAAAGAATCGAATTTCAAGTTGGCCCTTCGACGGGGGGAACTGAGCAATGAGCAACTTCCAGCACTGCTTGAGGGGCTGCCGGCCTCCGTTGTGACGAATGTCCTCAACTACCAGGACGCCCTCACATCCCGCGAACGGGAGGCGACGCGGTTTGACCAGGCACAGACGGAAAAGGCCCAGAGGGAGGCAACTGATGGCCTCCTGGCGGACATTCCCCTGGCGACGGAGGCCGAGGCCCGCGCCGTGGTGCGGCGGGCAGAGGTCGCCCTTGCGAGGGGCGCGATTGACGAGGGCAACCTGACAACGATCAAGGCTCACGTCCAAGCGCAGATTGCTTATGTCCGCAGGGAATTTCGAGAGGGCGAAGCCGACAAGGACCGCCCGCTCCGCAAGGAATACGCGGTGGCGGTTCGTGAGATCCCAGCTTGGTTGGATATCAATATCCACGATCCGGGCATGGGCTTCCTACGGGATGCCTATGCCGCCGCGCAGAACGCTCTCAAGACGGTCGGCGGGGAGGCGGTGCTGGAAGGGATCTCGCCACGGGAGGCGATGCGGAAGGCCGTCCCGGAAACGCTCATTGGACTATTCGGGGGTCTCGATAGCACGGAAAAGGAAATGTGGTCGCGCATGGGATCAGTGAAGTCCGAGACGGAGTACCGTGCGGCTGTGCAGGCCGGGACGATTAGCGATCCCGTGCAGCGGGTCCGCATGGCGGAAGCGTGGCGGACGCTGACCGTGATTCAGCAGTTGCGCGGGAGGCCAAAGGTGACAGGGGCGGCGGACCAAGCCGGGAAGGGAAAGAAGCCATTCGAGCGGCGCGACATCCTTCGTTTCCAGGCCCCGGAACTCGGGGCGGGCGAAGCGGGGGGCACCCCATGAGCCGGAGAGGGCGTGATGGCAGAACTTGATGGGGACATTCTGGACCTGACCAACCGGCGACGGTTCAAGGATGCCCTGGAGATCGAACAAGGGCTTCTGGCGTCTGCGCCCGGAGACATCGCCCTGAAAGCACCGACGCCCAAGGAAACCGTGCAGCCGCCTTCCATCCCTCGTGCCGTCAGCAACGCTTTCATGCGCGGGACGTTCGGTCTGGGAGCCACGGTAGGCGGAGTCACGGCCTATACCGGCAATATCCTGGGGAGCGAAACCATCCAGGATTGGGGGCAGACTGCCGCCGACTTCTGGACGCAGGCGGCGGAATCCCTGCCGGCGCGGGATAAGCGGAAACTCATGGACGATCCCTCCGTCCTGATTTCCCCCGGCTGGTGGGCCGAGAACTTGGCGGAGGCAACGCCCGGCTTTGCGGCCTTCCTGATTCCGTCACTGGCGGCCGGCCGGATGGTCAGTATCGCTGGCAAGGCGATGCAGCTCACACCAGAACTGATTGGGAGATTGGCCTATATCGGCACCAAGGTGGCAAGCCCAGCGATGTTCGGGGCGATGGAATTGGGCGGCACGTACAACGAGGTCAAGGCGCGGGGCGGGAGCGACGAGGATGCCGTAGCGGTCGCCACGCAGGCGGGACTCATCGGGGCGGCCCTGGGCGCGATCAACCTGCACTACATCATGGGCGAAGGTGGGGGCCTGATGCGGCGGGCTGGCAGGGGTGCCGTCTCCACAAGCCTGATCTCCTTCTTGGCTGAAGGCACTCGGGGCGCGGTCCTGGGCGACGACGTGTGGGACACCTTGCGGAACGCCGTCAACTCCATGCCCACAATGGCCGTCTTGGGCGGGGCGGCGGGGGCGGCACTTGGGAAACCAGGGGCGAAAGAGGCGAAGCCTGCGGGAGAACCGACGAAGGTTGAGGCTCCACCCGTAGATCCTCGTCTTGAGCAACTGCGCCAAGACTTCCAAGCGGGCGTTAAAAAGATAGGCGAACAACGTGTCGCGGAGGGGCAGGCCAAAGAAGCGGAAAGTTTTGAAGTGCTGCGCCAGAAAGTAGAAGAGACGGTTCAGCAATGGCAGGATGAGGGGCGTCGGGAGGATGAAACGGCCAAACTCAAGTCTGATTTTCAGCAGAGTGCCGCCGAGGCGAGACAGGCAGAGGCGGTGCCTCCTGAGCAGCAAACGCCCGAGCAATCGAAGGCGGTCGTCACGACGGAGAAAATTCGCAAGTCAAGCCCGCTCTTGCTGGATCTCACGGCTCTACTACTTGAGAAGAATACCGTCCCGGCCAATATGCGTTACTACCTGCTCAATGCGTTCAATGATCTCCTCGCCCAGCATCCAGAGGCGGACCTGTCTCGTGGTCTGATGGAACAGCCCCACTTGATCCCTGATGCGATGGCCGCTTGGCAGAAGGCCAAGAATCCGCCAGTCATAACTGCGAAGGCCGGAGAAGGGGAACCGCCAACGGAACCGCCGAAGCCTCCGCCCCCCGAAGCACCCACAGGGACCGAACCAACAGAAAAACCTGTATCCATCCCATCAGCAGAGGCCGAACCAGCTCCCACCGAGGCTGAGGTGGCCCTCTCCGACTGGCAGCAGGCCATGAAGGAGCAGTCGGAACGCATTGCGAAGACGCCACCTGCTCCTCCCGTCCCACCACCGGAGCCACCGGCTGCGCCGCCTGCCGATGAGGTTCCCGCCTCGGACCTTTGGCCGGGCATGAAGTCAGTCCGCGTCTCTGAGCAGGCACGACCGATCCTCGAGGGACTTCAGGCTGATGCCGTCGCGGAGGCGGGGAGACTCACACAGAAGCGCGGGGTGCAGACAGACGCGGAGACCGCCGCGAAAGCGGGCAAGCTCATTCAGGATGGCACTTTCACGCTAGACCATATCCTTGAGGCTAAGCCTGGGACCACATGGAATGCTGAGGAGGGCCATGCCGCCATTTCGATTTTACAGGCTCTCGGCAATCGGGTAGCGAAGTTAGCGGAAATGTCCCTGAAGGAGAGCAGCGGCGTTTCGCCGGAACAATTCAAGGATGCCTACGGAGTCTTGGAAACCGCCGCTCAGGCCGTCTCTGCGGTCGCTACCGAGACGGGCCGACAGTTGCGAAGCCTCCGCACGGACATCACGAAAGAGACGGCCCCCCCGTGGGTCCTGAGCCTGCCCGAGTTGCAATATGGGGGGAATCTCCCGCCAAACCATCCGTTCTTTTCGGAGCGGCCTATCTCCCTCCAGGAGATCCTGACGCGCGGGCGTGCGTTCGGTCAGGGGGTCTCGGCTCGCTTCCTGGCCGAGCAGATTGCTGGACTGCCCACCGCTGGCAAGCAGGCCGAACTTCTCGGTCTCTGGACGCGCTTGGGCCGGGCGGGCATGGATTTGTTCTACGGCTCTATCTTGACCCCCCTCAGTGCCGCCCGGAACGCCATCGCCATTCCGGCAACCGTGGGATACTACCTTGGAACGGTCAAAGCGGCTGAGTATATCCGCCGCGTCGGCACTTGGATTGCCCCTGATAAGGTGGACGCCGCAAGAGGGATCGTCCAGGGCAGTTCTGGAGCGGCGTGGGCGGGGCTCCAGACGGGCCTTCAGGATGCGTGGGCGCTGATTTCCAAGTCTTATGAGGCGGCGTCGAACGTCAGGAAGGCGGAAGGGATGACCAAGGGCCTTCAAGCCTTCGAGTCGGCAATCCGGAACGAGGCTGGCAAGTTGGGACCGATGACGCTGGAGAAGATGAACCGGCCTCTAGGGATTAGCGCAGAAGCCTTCCCGGAACTCAACGAGGTCATGGGCAAACTGGTAGATGTGGCGGGATTGGTAACGACCCTACCGGGAATCACCGGCCTCTCGGCTGGCGACATCGTTTCCAAGATTGTGAATGACCGTATCGGGGTGTCCATGAAGGCGCACCAGATAGCATCTGCTCAGGGCCTCACGGGCGGGGCCTTCGAGGCAGAGGTGGCCCGGCTCATCAAGGAGCGTCCGCCGGAAGTGGACAAGGCCGGAACGGACCTCGCCAACAAGAACACCTTCACGGGCGAGGAGGGCCTTATTGGAAAGTTTGCACGCGGCATGAGTCACCCGCTAGCCCGCATCTTCGTCTCCCCGTTCGTCCGTACCCCCTTGCGGATTGTAGAATACACGTTAGAGGGAACACCCATCCTTCAAAACCTCACGCGGGGCTGGTGGCAGGATGTCCGGTCCGCCGATCCCGCCAGGCGGGACCTCGCCCTCGCCAAGATGGCCGTCGGGTGGTCCATGATGGTGGTCGTTGGCGGTCTGGCGGCGAACGGCATCGTGACCGGCGTTGGTCCGCGAGATCCCCAGGAGCGGAAGCGGTGGCAGGAAACAGGCTGGCAGCCGAACTCCATACGTATCGGGGACCAGTACATTTCGATTGCCGGGATGGAGCCGTTCTCGTCCTGGCTTGGGATGTTTGCTGACTTTGTTCATATCGCCGCCCGTCTGCCAGATGAAAGCATTGGGACGTTGTTGCCAGTCCTGGCGATCGCCGCCGGGGACAACCTGATGACGAAGCGATACGTCCAGGGCTTCTCCGACTGGATCACGGCGTTGAGCGCCAACAACATGGAGCAGCGGCTTGAGGCCATCCAGAATCGGCTTGCGTTGCCGCTGCCCTGGCAGGGCATTCTGGGCATCGCCCGCAAAGAGGTAGACCCTCAAGTTAAGGACGCCCGGGGGCTTCTGGATCGCTACGCCCGGAGCGTGCCCGGCTGGTCGGAATCCGTGGCACCCCTGCGGAATATAATCACCGGGGAGGCGCAGACCTATCAGGGGGCGTGGGGGCCGGACTGGATCAGCCCGTTCTTCACGTCTACTCAGAAGCAGGATGCCGTGCTTGATGAGATTGTTCGGCTCAAAGGCGCTGGCCTGCGGGCGGTGCCTGACGTGATTGGCGGTGCCGAGCAGCCATCTATCGTCATGCAGGAACCGCTGAAGCCGTGGGGGGTATCCTTGAGCAGCCAACAGCGGGACCGCTGGATTATCCTGATGACGCAGGAGATCAAACCGGGCGGAAAGACGCTCCATGACTCGTTGGTTGCCGTGATGGGCCGCTCCGACTACGCCGGCCAAAGCGACCTCGGCAAACAGGTCCGCATCCAGAGTGTGTACGACGATTACAAGCGGGCGGGGCAGGCGGCCCTGATTCGCGGGGATACCAAGCTCCGGCGAGAGGTCGCGCTGGCCCAAGGGGAGCGGCAGATCGCGGCGATGCCCGTAGCCTCGCAAGCGTTTGCCCGCGAGCGATTACTCTCCACCCTGGGGAGGTAGCATGACCGACTGGAAGCACGGCGAGTCCACGCCCTCCGCCCTCCTGGAATGCGTCGGCTGGATAGCCCTGTCCGCCTCCATCTTCCTCGTCCTCTTCGGCTCCTGGGTCTGGGCGCAGGACAGCATGATGCGATTAGATGCCATGCAGAACCAAGACATTGCCGTCCTCCAGTCACAAATGCTGGACACGAGCCGGCGCGTCACGGCCATAGAGGACCGGCTGTTTGGGATTCTTTTGACCACGGTGGGGGCGGTCGTGGCCTCCATCACGTCGTCCGTGTTCTCGATTCGGACGCATCGGAAGTTGAAGGGGCAACCATGAGCAACCATAAGACCATCACTGCTGTTCTGGCGGCCACGTCCTTTTACCTCGACCCTTTCCGCATCCTCCTCCTGGCGATGGTCGCCGCTGAGGGTGGCCGGGAAGCGTTCGTCCGGGCTCTCCAGTGTTCCATGCCGGAGGTACAGACATTCGAGGTAGCCCTGGCCCGCGCCTGCAAGACGGTCCGGGGTTTGGCGGATAACTATGTGGGCGACCTGCTCATCGCCATTCCCCGGGAAGGCAAAGACCCCTGGACCGACGAGGACCGGCCGCGACGCCTCGTGGTGACAGACGCCTTCATTGACCGCTTGGCGGACAAATGGGCACCTCGGGGCGTGGCGAACGACCCCACGGACCTCAACCGCAACTGGCCTGTGAACGTCAAGGCCCTTGTGCGGCGCATCGCTCAGGAGGGTGACGAAGACCCTTTCCCGAAGGCTGGCGAGCCGAAATCGCCCTCTGGCGCGACGACTGGGGCAACGTGAGGTGAGCGCGATCCTGCTTCTGCTGGCCCTGTTCCTAACCCCCCAGGACTGCAAGGACCAATGCAAGGCGTGTATCTGCCAATGGGATGGGCACGAATACGTGTGTGTCTGTATAGCGCCCCGATAGGGGCAAGGAGCGTGAGATGAAAGGATGGCGAACGATTGCGGTCAACGTGCTGTTGGGGCTGGTCTATCTCTTGGCGTGGCAGCCGATCACGCAATGGGTGGACCCGCAGTATGTCGTCCTGGCGACCGGGGCGATCAACATGATTCTCCGATTCATCACCACGTCGCCGGTCGGCAAGCCGGAGTAGGCCGATGGCTTGGATCAAGTGGGCCTCCGGCCTCGTCGCTCTCGTCGGTAGCCTCTGGGTGGGCTTCCTCCAGTTTGACAGCACCTACGCCCGCGCAATGGATGTCCAGGCCCAGATCGGGGACGTGAAGGTCCTCTATCTGGAGTCCGAGCGGCGGGCGCTCCGACGGGAACGCTTTGAACTGGAGAACAAGCAGGAGAAGCAGAAGTTGACCCCGCTGGAGCGGAACCGCCTGAAGGAGGTCCAGGATGAGATGAGTGGGATTGAGGAGAAGGTGAAGGCGTTGAAGGGAAAGTGATGCCTGCCGCCTGGGCCACCGTCGCCAAGCTCGGCCTCCTCCTGGCGATCATCGGGACGCTGTGGGCACTCCTGCGCTGGGTGCTGAAGCGGGCCGAGGACAAGAAGCAGGCCGAGGATCAGGTGAAGGAGTTGAAGGCCAACCTCGCCCGGTCGGAGGCGGCGAGGAAGAAGGAAGGGAAGATTGCTGATGCGACGCGGAAAGTCCGTGGTGCTCCTGGCCCTCGGGTTCCTGGTGTTGACGAGTTGCGCCAGCCTCCAGGTGGCCCCGGTCCGCCTGCCTGAAGCCAAACTCCCGGACTGTTTCCAGGAACAGGCCCCTATAGGCGGGGAGGCCGTAGGAGCCTACGAGTTCGCCCCGGCCTGGGTCTGGATGCTGCGGGCCTATATCGCCCAAGGGAAGCCCGACCAGGCCCTCCAGGAGGCCCTTGGGTGCGCGGCTGAGACGGCGAAGGCCCTCCGGGAAGCTGTTACCGCGATCCGCTTACAGAACCAGCCCTGATTTCCTGAACAAAAACCGCTGAACGCTCGGTCAGTTAACGCTCAAATAATTTATCAAAAACTCCTTGACAAGCCTCCGCCTCGGTCCTATTCTCCCTCCATGAAATACCTCCTGAGCCCAGCCGAAGACCTCCGCAAGAGCCTAAGCCTCACGCCAGAGGAGTTCTCCATTCGCATCCAATACAGTTACAACGCCTACCCCGCCGCTATCGAGCGCGGCTACATGACGCGCCGGATGGCGCGGGAGATTTCCTTGCGCTTCGGCATCCCGATGGCGCGCTTCAAAGGAGCAGACGGTGAACATCCGTAAGGTTCTCCTCATCGTGGCGTCAGTTCTCCTCGCCGCCTGCGGCACCACCAGAACCACGGTAGACCTAACATCTGAACACTGGCTCCCGCCGCTGAGTCACATCAAGATTGAAGCCGTGGAGATCCGTCTTCCGACATCTACCATTGCGGTGGGAATCGTTACCGACAATGGCAAAGTCGTCGGCGTCGTAGGCGGCAACGCTCGCCCCCTGATTGACATTCCCCTGTCCCTCCTGGGCGCGGGCAGTACAGTCGGGGGAGCCGCCGTCTTGGGACGAGAGATCAAGTCCGGCCTCAAGGGTATCGAAGCGATCACGCCGACGGAGTAACGCTCATGGGCCTCTCGCGTCCCTTGCTCTCCGCACCCCTTCGCAAGCTCCCGAAGGCCATTTGTCCGTCCTGTGGTGTGGAGTTTGATGCCGTGGATCACGGGAACGGGAAGAAGGCTGTGTTCTGCGGCCTCCAAGCCTGCTTCGCCGAGGGCATCCGGGCGTACTGGAAGGCACTCGGATATGTCGCCACGGTTCAGTACGTGGAAGGGAGCCCGCGACTGGTGGGCGTGCCGGTGAGGATGTGAACGCTGTAGCCGCTATCGCTCTAGTTTTGTGTGCCCTTACACTATTCTACGGACCATTCCTCTTTGGAGAGGAGCGTAAGCCGTATGGTGCGGAATGGTATGTCGGGGAACTTATTGAGATACTGATTGTCGGAAGTCTCTCTGGTCGTGTTCTTGGATGGTGGTAAGCGTGCCCTGGCCCCCGACTTCCTGGCTCTCCAAACCTTCAACCTGGCAGG
>C687J35021_10002724_pt1 | contig 12452 bp, 17 predicted proteins | sample RifCSPhighO2_12_FD_35021 | JGI IMG/M metagenome (IMG submission 35021)
GTTAGAGCATAGCATTCATAATGCTGGGGTCCGGGGTTCAAGTCCCTGCGTAGCCACCAAACAAAACAAGGGTTTACCGAAAGGTAAGCCCTTTTTTGTTTGCGTCAGTGACTACAAAGTGACTACAGCATGACCACTGAGCGCTTTAGGCTTCCCAAGGATTGATGACGGGAACGCCCAGGTAGTCGAAGTGCCGAACATTGCGGGTAGCCACTCGCGCATCATGAAAAGCAGCAATGGCAGCAATCTGACCATCTGCCATATCAACGACCTTCCCTTTCGCCTCACTCTCAGCCGCCAACGCTGCATAGTGAACTGCTGCGTCAGAATCAAACGAAAGAATGCGGCCGGCAAAGTCTTCGTCAAACATCAGCGTGGCCAGATCCAGCAAACCTTGCTTGCGCTTGCCGTCTGCCATGCGTGCGATGCCGTAGAGGATCTCAGCAACAGTGATAGAGCTGATAAACAGCTGGCTTGTCGGCTGGGCATCGATCCAGGCCAGAACCTCGGGAGCCGGTTTAGCTCGCATCAGCTCAGACAGCACATTGGTATCGAGCAGGATCATTCGTCAAAGCTCGCTGCACGGGCCTTATCTTTGCGGGCAGGTATCTCAAGATCAGCGCCGCCAACAGCAGCAAAGCGGGCATGGATTCGACTGCCAAGGCCACCCGTGCTTTCTGTCTTAAACAGTGCATGACGAATGATCACCCTAGCCTCTTCTTCCATGGAGCGGCCATGGCTGGCTGCAACCACACGCAGTTGCGCCTTAAGGTCGTCATCCAGGTTTCGAATAGTAATGCTGGCCATAACCCCTCCAAATGAAATCAATGCAATCATTGATAGCATACCTGTAGAAATGTCCACACGTATACATGTTCACAAAGACACAACATGACTGCTCTGTTGCAGGGGTGAGAGCCTTAAAGCCGACTCCAAGTGATCAGGCGACAGATGTGCATAGCGCATGGTCATGGTGATGGAGGAATGGCCGAGAATTCGCTGCAGGCTGAGGATGTCACCGCCGGCCATCATGTAGTGGCTGGCGAAGGTGTGCCGCAGGATGTGGGTTAGCTGGCCAGGCGTGTCGAAGCCGCAACGCTCATAGGCACCACGGAAAGCCGCCCTGCAGGACATAAACAGCCGGCCTGTTCCGGGCATGGCGACCTTTAACGCGGCTTCTTCAACTTCCCTGGGTATCGGCACCGAACGAGACTGCCGATTCTTAGTCCGGTGGAAATGCGCCTTGCCACCAAAGATCGCAGCACGCCCCAGGCTTTCGGCCTCATCCCAGCGCGCACCAGTTGCCAAGCAAATCAGGGCAACCGGATAGGTGTGGTTATTGCTGGACTTGCGGCACTCATCGAGCAGCTGGCTGATCTGCTCCAGGGAGAGAAACGACAGCTCAACCTGGTCAGTCTTGATCTGGCGGATCTTAGCCAGCGGGTTTACCCCGGTCCAAGCGCCTAACCGGATCAGCTCAGAGAACACCGCCGAGAGATAGCGCTGTTCGTGGTTAACCGTGTGCGGTGACGCCTCTTTCAAGCGGGCTTGTCGATAGCGAGCCCATGCGAGGGACTCGAACTGTGAGGCCTGCGGGTTACCCAGCCTCTCAACAATGGCCTTGGTTCTGGAAAGCCGGGCTTTATGATCCTTTAGCGAGCAGCCGTGCAGCTCATACCAGACGTCCACCAGATCAGACAGACGATCATCCAGAGGGCGGCCAGTCTGGTTGTAGGTAGAGAAGTAGTCCGACTCATAGCGCTGTGCTGCAGCCTTGGTCAGAAAGCCCTTCTTGCGGACACGGCGACCAGCACGGCCATTTTCGTAAAAATCAGCCGTCCATGTTTTGCCGTCCTTACGTGCAGTCATACCGCCCTACCCCACCGGACATGGCGTTCTTCAAGGATGCCTTTGATGTGCTTATACAAGGCATCCTCATCCATGCCCTTGGCTGCGTAGTGGTCACGGATCACCGGCCAGCATTCCCAATCCTTGAGCCGGTGAAATGCTCGCCTAGCGCCCACTCGCTCCCGTGCCAGCAGGCTTACGAAGTTTCCCAGGAAGAGTTCCACGTTCTTACCCGAGAAGCCCCGCGAGGTTTTGTAGTAGCGCTTGTACTCGGTGTCATCGAGCAGCGAATCGACCGGCAGGTCTACCCGCACATCTTCACGAATCAGCGTCCAGATCGGGGCAAAGTACCCCGGACGGGCCAGCAACTTGAACTGGCGCAGGCCATAGCGCCACAGGCCGTCCAAATGACCGGCAAAGGCTTGAAATGAGCGAGTGTCGATTGGCTGGCCGGTGCGGACGTCCAGAGAGCCACTAGCGAATTGCTGGATGATCGAGTGGTGATAACGCAGCTCTACACGCCACACAGGTTGATTCGGGTCGTAGTTCTCCGGGTCTTGATCGTCGAAGCTGTCGCGACGCTTCCAAACGCTTTCCCAGTAGTCGAGCTTGTCGCAGGCCTTGGCCTGTTCAGTCTTGTTGTAGATGCAGAGCTGTACGCCACTGGCTGAACCGAACATCGAGGTTTCGCCGCGGCCATAGGTACTGGACTTGGTGGCCCAGTTGATTTCATTGATCCCGGTAATGTCGCGATGTGTGCGGGCCTTGCAATGCATGTGGGCCACCAAATCAGCAGGCGGCGTCCAGCCCTGCAGGTCCAACGCGAGGTGCACGGCACACTGGTTGATATCCAGATGGGTCAGCACCTGGGCGGCGTAAAAATCTAACCTAGCCTGCAGGCGCTCAGGCGAAAGGCTGTCGATTGCATGAGGTGACACTTCGATTTTCAGATGGGGGCCGATGCTGTCCAGTTTGGCGTTGAAGTTCTTCACCAACAGGATGATGCCCAGGTCAGCGTTCTGCAGTTTGTACTGATACCCAGAGTCACGCCCTACCCGACCGGAGTGCCAACGATGCCCCGCAAAATCGACCAGGGTGCCTGGGTTTTCAAACAGCACCATGATTCCTGGGCGAATCATGCCCCGATACAACTGACGCACGGTGTCGACACCACAGCGAAGCAGGCGAACGCCTGACAGGTCAATAAAACCCATCTGACCCGGATCGACAAACAACCGGCTCGCCGGGTTTTCCAATCCGGTTTCTATGTCGAGCCTTGCGAAGTCTTTTGCCTTAGCCATTTATCACCCAATAGTCTGGTTTAGTCTGGTTATTCATTTGCATTTATCTGACGTGTTACAGGGACGTCAGCGCCGCGCTTTTTGCGCCGCGCTCGTGCCTCGCGCGTGCGCAAAAAAGCACCGTGCGCAAGCGCTGAGGCTCACCAAAGGAACCGGCCCTTTTCATAGGCGACAACCGTTACCGTCGGCTTGGGCTCGGCTTGTCCAAAAGCTTGCTCGGGTAAGGGGTTAGGCGACTGTGGGGGCTGTTGTTGCTGCGCGTGTTGCGGCGGGCTTCGATCAGGAATGGTCGGGTCGAAGTAGCCATATTCCACAACCTGGCTACAGAAGCTGAAATCGGTTTGCACCCGCGTGCCTTGCTGGGTGTAGCACTGGCACACAGTGGCATTGCCGTTGACCACGGCACTGGCCATTCGACTGAATTCGCGGGCGTAGGTGTTGGGGTCAGTACTGGACATGCAGTACAGCCGGGGGAAGGCCTGAGGCTTGGTCAGGTCGTCATAGACGGGCGCGGAGCTCGGCACGTTGGCAATTCTGGGGGTTCGCTGGGCGGCGTAATCAACCGGGCTGAGAGTGGCACTGGCTGCGCCTGGGGTGATGCTGGGTATCAACGAACGGGCTATGTCGGTAACGGCATTACCACTGGACTGGGTTGATTGCTCGGCCGCGGTGGATTCGGCGGTAGTGTCGCCGCGCACCATGTCATAGGCCCGGAAGAGGAAATAGCCGGACACCAGCACTAGTCCGGCGAAGACAACGGCCTTCTTGGACGGTTTGAACTTGAAGTGATGGGCCGCCTGGGCGCTGCTGTAAACACCGAAGTACTGTTTATCCAGGCTGATGATGGTGCGGCTGGCATCGGGCAGCTTGTTGACCTTCTCGACCTCATTACAGACCCGTTCCATTTCATAGCGCGAAACCTTGGTGCTGCCAAAGATCCGCCAATAGTGGATGTGCTTGTTACAGAGGCGGCGGGCATGCACGTCGATAAAGCGTGGGTCCTGGGTGATCAGGTGCATTTCATAGCCGCGTTTGCGCATGGTCTCGAAGCGCGAGATATGCAGCGGGACTTCTTTACGCGGGTCGCGCACGCCGAACATCGGATGTTCTTTATCGCCCTGGGCCTCATCCACCACGATGATGGCGTTTTCAGGGAGTTCAAACCATGCGAGCGGGTCATCAAACTCGAACCATGAAGCTTTTAGCTTTGAGGGGTCGAGGCCGGTAACGTTGTGGTAGTAGACCGGTCGATCCTGGGCCTTGGCCGAAAGATCAACCTCCTTGATAGTGTTCAGGGTCTTGCCGTGGCCCTGCAGGCCGGTGCGGATGTAGAGCATAACTAAGCCTCAAGGGTGCCAACGTTGCCGAGCTTGGCTTTGCGGTCTGCCAGCTTGTTGAGGCCAGTCAGAACCAGCCGAGTGGTGATGGCGGCGAAGTAGATGTTTATGGCGACATCGATCTTGGCCAGCCCCAGGACCATTTGAATGGCCGGGGCTGCGTTACCCACGTTGGCGAGGATGTAATCGCGGGCCTCATTGATAACGAGGTTGATCCCCACGTAGGCGACAACGCCGATACCGATGGCTTTAAGGGCCATCTTGACCAGCGGAGTGACGATGGTCAGGAACAGGGTGGCCAGGTAAAAGAAATGCATCATTCACCTCCAAAGGCGCGACCAACGTAGAGCGCGGCGAACAGTGACGCGAAGGCCACAATCAGAAAGGAAAAGTCGCTGGCAACGCGACAGATCGGGTCGTATTTGAGCTGGAAGGTGTGGCCGCCGTTGGATGACAAGCTGATGCTTTCGGGGGGCGGACAAGATGAAGGAAGAAATCGAGTGCCACTGTTTATAAAGCTCGGGGCGCTGATTTCGGATGACTCAAGCTCGAACTGATCACCCTGAAACATGGATTCGATATCGCCACTTTTAGCCTCATAGTCAGCCTGTTCCTGAGCATGGCAGAGCTGTTCCTTTTGCTTTTGCAGTACCGCGCAGTCGATAGGATCACCGGAGCACTGAAACGCGGCATCACAGGAACCGGCGGCGGCTGTACGTTCTGGTGCCTCCTCGCCTTCCTCCTCGCCTTCCTTGGGGTTATCAGGATTGCAGCCAGTACCAGTGCAAGTAGTAGCGTCATTGCCTGGAGAACCATCGGAATTAGTGCCGCTAGTAGTGGTTTCAGTTTTGCCAGTAGACGTACACGGGTTCAATCCCTTGCAATTTGTTTTGGTGGTATCGGTCGTTGTGCTGGTATTAGTTGAGCCGTCTGGATTATTGGTTTTCGTGCTTTCCTGAGAAACATCAGTTTGAGTCTTCTCGGGGGTCTTGGTCGGTGTGCAAGTAACGCTAGAGCTGAAGCTAGAGCCAGCAGTGCCGCCCTTGCACTCGACCTCACCCTCGTACTCATATTTAGAGGTAGAAGTGCAGTTACGCTTAAGCGTGCCGTCTGGCTGAGTTTCCCAGCCAGAGCAACTGTTATCACTGTCGAATGAAGGCGGATTGTTTACTGGGTCTTTTGATGGTGGCTCATTAAAACCGCTGGGGTCAGATGCCGAAGCAGTGCACTTGACGCCATTGCCCTTATATTCAAAAGAACCCACAAGCTGGTCGGGCGGGCCGAAATCGCGTTTGGATGTAAAGTCGCCGAATGTATGAGCGTATTGACATTGGTTTTTGCAAACTGTAACAGGCGGGTCAGTAGACGGATTGCCATCGGCACCAATGCTTGAGAATTTATATTCGTGATATACAGTTTGGCCAATTGTTGGCTCGCAAATATCCGGCTCGGGCTCAGGAGGGGACACACAGGTTCTAGTGGCCTGATCATATGTTTTTGGCAGAACACAGGGCGTCCCCTGACGAGTGGGGCGAATGGTTGAAGAATTGTTGTTTGTATATAAATCATTACCGATCTTTACAGTAATAGTGCACTGAGCGAGCGTATCACTGTAAAAAGTGTAAACGCTGGCAGAAATTAGCTGGCCATTATACTCAGCAGCAAAAGAAGGCCCCCGCCATTCACACGCTGCTTGAGCCGAATCAAAAGCCGGCGAACTACTTATATTCCAATAATAATCAGCAAAAGAAAAAGAACTCCAGCCGAAGAAAACAAAAAACAAAAAATTACGAATAAATAAACGAACATGAGAACCCATAGTTAAACCCGCCCAAACAAAAGCGCCGCGAGCGCTAGGGTCACGACAATTACGTAATAGGTATTGGGATCGATATTCATAAGGAGTAACCCCGCCGAAGCGGGGTTGTTGGCCTTACACAGCGCGGCGCATGTATTTGAACGCGGCGGCGGTGATCACCAGGCCGATAGCGGCCCAGCCCAGGGTGCCAATATCCCCCTCGGAAGCGGTGATCTTGGCCGTGGCGGCAGCCGCGTCGGCGAAGGCTTGGGAGGCGGTGAAGGTGGCGAGTACAACAGCGGCACCGATTTTCGGGCCGTACTTGCGCAGCATATTGCGAGTTTTCATGGGGTGATCCTCATAGGACTTTCTTGAGGACGAGGAAGCAGAACACGGCAGCAAACAGACCCATGGTGGCATCGAGTAGCTGTTGCGCTTCTTCGTCGGTTAAACCGGGATTGAATTCATCCCGGATTTCTTCGCCCGTGATGGAAACCAGGGTGCCGGTACACAGGAGTTCACCTGATGCACCCGCAGACCAATCACCATCGCAGACGATGAAATTCATGCGCCGGGCTCGAACAGCTCAGGAACCGGCGCGGTGCTGTTGCTCTGGCAATCAGGGCAAACCGCGTAGTCGGGGGCCGTGCGGAAGTCGCTGAGCAGGTCGCACTGGGCGGCGGGCATGTGATGGAGCTGGCCCATCAGACACAGGCATTCGTCACAGACGACGCGATCAACGATCAACACGGCCCCGGCCCTCAGCCTTTAGCCGGGTCGGCTGCAGCGGGCTTTGCCTGCTGGCCTTGGGCTGTGGTTTGAGAAGCAGCGGCGCGGGCGGGTTTGGGGTCTACCGCTTCGATATGCAGGGCGAGATTTTTGCCCTTGTTCTGGCCGCCGCGAGCCACGTCGAAGGTGATGCGCACCAGTTGCAGGGGTTCGAACTGGGAGCCGGCGTTAAACACTTCGTCGGCGGCGTCTTCGGAGATCGCCATGCCGATGATGGACAGACCGTGTTCGCTCTTGCCGTCCGGTTCATCGCCGTAAAAGACCTTGGCGTATTTGGTGTCTTCCACCTGGGTCATTTGGGTGCCCAGGAATGCAACTTCCATAGTTGAACGTGCCATCTTTTGTTTCCTCGCTTAGTTGCGCGTTAGTGCGCGGTTTTGCCTTTCTGCAGGCCGAGCGACCCCGAGCAGGTGAACTTTCAAGGTTCGAATCTGCTGGGTTGTTTCGGCTTGCCGGGGTTTAAAGCCGGGTCTTGCGTTGAACCGTTATGCGGTGGACACCAAGGGCCGCGCCCTTGTCATCCCGTTTCGCCACCTGCGCCCGCGACTGGTAAACCAGCCCCGGACACAGGCGGCGATCGCCTGTTGGGTGGTTCGGGCGGGATGGCGCAGGCTTCGGCCACTCGGTTGATGGAATCGTCCAGGGCCTTGTCGAACAGTTCGAGGCCTTCTTGCACACCCTGGATGGCCAGTGCCGAGGCGAACACGCCGCCAAGTGCGAAGGGAATCGACCAGTGCCAGAGCAGGGCCAGCAGGTAACGGCCGACGCGAAAGGAGACGTTCATATCGCTACCCCTGCAGTTCGAAGGGTTCGTGCAGCGGAACGAAAGGCACGGGCTTGCCGATGTTGGCCACAACGCTCCAATACTTGGGCGGGCGGTCGCTTGGCGTGTGTTTCGCGCAGGTAAAGGCCGGGGTGATTTCCCACTGGGAGAGCAAGGGCGTCCAGGCACCAGCGACGAGGCGCATCTTGAGTGCGCGCACGGGTCGGGCAAACGCGGGGCGGCATTGGTCGCAGGGTGTGGACGGGCAAGGAGCGGGCTTGGCCATCTCGGCCTTTGACCAGCAGACAGAGCAGGCGCAGTTCTGGGCGTGCGGAAGTCGGCTGTAGTCCTTCATGGTTGGCCGCCCTACTCATCCGCGTAATCCCCGGCGCAGAACACGGTTTTGCCCCGGTCGAGGTCGCGGCGGATGCGGTGGAGGTTGATTACACGGCGGCGGCCGATCTTGATGGTGGGAACGGTGGCGGACTCAACCCAGCCACGCACAACATCAGGTGTGATCAGCTCTGTGCCGAGCATGTCGACCAGAACCTGTTGTGAGCAAAACGGCGCGTCACGAAAATCGATAACGCGTTCCGGATTCCCTTCGATGTTGAGCCCCACTACACCAGACTGTTCCATGGTTTTTACCCTATACTCGTCTAATCAATAGACCCAGATACTTGAGTCAAATTATTTGAACAAACTATATGTTCATTCGCCGTTGCTTTCAAACTATTTGAGCAAGATACTTATATTAAATGAGCACAATAAACGAGCGCGTTAGAACAGTTGCGTCTATGGCTGGAATGGACCGTCTTGTGAGAGAGACGCCAATCGGATCGAATCGGTGGCGGACGGTGCTTTACAACAAGGATGTGCGGATTAGCACAGACGAAATTGAAGCTCTAGGAATCCTCTACCCGTCTTATCGCTGGTGGATGGTCAGTGGTGAGGTCGCGCCTGAAATGGGCCAAACAAGCCCCGATTACGACGAAGCTAACCGAAACTTGACAAGTCCAAACGCGGGATAGCGATTACACAGGAAGTGGTTAGGCGTTGGTATGCCCGAAAAGACTGAGTACAAGTTTGCGAGAATAGAATGAAAGAATGGACTCAAAAAACTGAGGCGAGGAAACAATATGAGTATTGAGTCGGATGTTGTTTTTCAACGTCTGAATGGATGGCTGCTTCGAAAGAACACTACATCATCTATTAGGCGAATCCCTGCGATAAATGCATCTATTGCCTCAGATATTGGACTACATAGAACACAGAACCAAGACAGGGTGGCAATCTTAAAAGGGCAAGATTTCAACGGCGATGGATATATACTAATCGCGTTAAGCGATGGTATGGGCGGAATGATTGATGGCGAAAAATGTGCAGCCATAACAGTATCAGAATTCTTTAGCTCACTCATTAAAAAAAGCCAATCATTTGGAATGGCAAATGATTGGCTAGAACAATCTGCGCGCTCAGCAAACAATAAAATATACAAATTATACAACGGAAAAGGCGGTGCAACTTTATCCGCAGTTTTGATACGCCAAGACAGGAGGGTTCATTGGCTTAACGTTGGCGACAGCAGAATTTATCTACACAACGAACAAAAAATACTACAAATAACTAAAGACGACACTATAGCCGGCCAAATTGGTCACAACGAAGAGATATATGCACACAGAAACGAGCTTCTCCAATACATCGGAATAGGTAGCTCCCTTATAGTACACACGACAAAATCGGAATTAAAAGAGAACACATCCATAGTCTTAACAAGCGATGGCGTACACTATCTCGGCAACGACCTAATTAACAAAATCATCTCTGTAGCTCAAGACCCTGGCACAGCTGCAAAACGACTGATTGACGTAGCCAAATATGTTAGCGGCCACGACAATTGCAGCATTGCAATTATTCGCCCAGGAAACGACTTAGCTGAAATAAAGGATTCCGAGAACGGGCAGTATGAAATATGGGACCCAAATGGAGAAATCCAGATACTCACAATTCAAACTGAGTCAAAAACAGAGAAGACAGTAAAAGAGAACGGATATAAAGAAGTGCGTTCTACACACCAATTCAAAAACACCCCTCAAAACACGACTGTTAAAACCAGCAAACCTAAGAAGTCAACTAAAAACCCCCTCGTGAAAAAAACCGTTCGCGAGAAAGACTTACTTGGGGATGAGATAAACACGAACGAGCCGAACGAAGAAAACTCCGACCCAAAATTCAGGATGATATTTAACATCCAGGAGAAGTAGCATGCAGGGACTGCCAGAACGCTATCAGGAAAAAGATTATAATAATAACGGAGGAATGAGTGACATTATATTCTGCGAAGACACAACACTCTCAAGACCTGTAGCGATTAAGTTCATTAAAAACCCTTCAGATCAGAGGCGAATGCTAGACGAACTAGCCGCTCTAATGCGTGTAAGGTCCAAGCATGTTGTACAAGTTTATGACATAGTAAAAACAGCCAAATCGGGGATAGGCATAGTCCAGGAATATATTGCGGGCGATGACTTAATCGAGGGGTTTAGCCACCCACAGAATACGATCGAATACTACAAAAAGATTTGGCAAATCGCTGCAGGAATAAGCGAAATACACTCTGTGGGAGTTATACACCGCGACATCAAACCAAACAATATGAAACTGGATCCCGAAGGAGTAATAAAAATATATGACTTCGGACTATCGAGGAGATCAGGATTTAATGCTGCCACTGTCGGACTAATTGGAACTCAGGGATTTTCCGCACCAGAGCTCCATACAGAAAATTCAAAGTTTACTACCGCAGTAGACATATACTCATATGGTGCAACAGCACTCTTCCTAGCTACTGGCACATTACCAAACGAATTGATATATGCGCTTAATCGACCAGTAGCACGTCACCACTTCAACCTTACACCCCTCACATTAGACATAGAGGTTCAAGAAATACTGAACCGCTGCCTGGAATATGCTCCGGAAGACAGGCCATTAATGGTCGAAGTGCGCGATATAATAGCAAAATACATCCTAGCAAACCAACATCAAGCGCTAGTTGTGCACAAAGGCGTTGCCACTTACTTAAACCATAAGAACAGAGGAATCACGCTAGAGCTAAGGGGGATTGGAAGAGTAACAATAGAATATAACGGCTCAGGTTTCATAGCGACACAGGTCTTGGGCGAAGTACTTGTCAATAATAAGCAAATTACTAATAACACAGAGCTTCCGGGAAGTTGTGTCGTATCACTCGGACTCCAACACAGGCGAGCGGTAGAACGTGAGTTCATAACTTTCGACATATCAAACCCGGAGATAATTATCTAATGGCACTATACAACGAAGGAAGTGTCATTGGTGACCGCTATGTAATCCACAACATAATAGGCGAAGGCGGGATGCAGTATGTCTACAAGGCATACGATCAACTGCTTGATAAATTTGTTGCGTTAAAGACCCCTAAAAACAGCTCAGCTACAAAAAGATTCAAACGAAGCGCAATAGTTGCAGCAAGAGTCAACCATCACAACGTCGCCAAAACCTTAGACTATGTACGGGAAAATGAAAATAGATTTCTAATAGAGGAACTTATTGAAGGCAAAGATCTACAACAAGCTTTACTTGTAAAATCTAAATTCCTTGACCCCTACCTAGCTGCAAGAGTTTTTAATTATCTCGCAAAAGGGCTAGCAGCAGCACATCATGCAGGAGTAGTGCATAGAGACCTTAAACCCACTAACGTTATGGTAAGTGGGGAATACTCTATCACAGCACTTAAAATAACTGACTTCGGCATCGCAAGAATGGCCGAAGAAGAATTAACTGATGCAGCAGAGGGAGGCCCATCGACACTATCAATGTCTCAGACCGCTGTAGGCGCACTCCCATACATGGCCCCAGAAGCTATTGAAACGCCACATGAAGTTAAATTTCCTGCAGACGTATGGTCAATTGGTGCAATGTATTACCAACTCATAACGGGAAGCTTACCTTTCGGAAATGGACTCAAAGCCGTTCAAAAAATACTAAACGTAGACATTGAACCGCCACCCGGCTTCTTAAGTTCCAGCCCTCAGTTCAGTCCGCTTGCTAGGGAGCTACTAGCAATTTCATTGTCATGCTTAAAGAAATCTCCTGACGATAGGCCAACAGCAGACGAACTTGTGACAAAGTGCAGCCAGTTATGCTACGCAATTGCACCTAGACATGAAGGGATCATAAACAATTTTCTACATAACTCTTGGGGCTTCATATCCCAAGAAAATGACAATGTATTTTTTCACAAAGATAGCGTTTACGGTCCAGATCCTATCAACAAAGGAGCAATCGTTAATTTCTCAAAATACGACGGCGGTGGATCATTCCGAGCGCACCCTGTTCTTATTTATGACAAGGAAAATGAGTGACTACATCAGGCAATTTTTCTGGAAAGCTTTGTTCTGGTGAGGCCGGCGGCCTGCTTATAGCCCCATTCTATGGGCCGCTGAGGTTCACTATGGCCACCCTCAAGCGATTCATAATGCTGGGGTCCGGGGTTCAAGTCCCTGCGTAGCCACCAAACAAAACAAGGGTTTACCGAAAGGTAAGCCCTTTTTTGTTTTCAGGGCAGGCCA
>C687J35021_10002728_pt1 | contig 12446 bp, 15 predicted proteins | sample RifCSPhighO2_12_FD_35021 | JGI IMG/M metagenome (IMG submission 35021)
CATGCCTTTATCGTAACGGCCCCTGCTGTGACGTTGGCAAACCGTACACGCCCGTTACGCAGGACGTTCGTTGTCGGCGATGCCCCCACTGTAAAAAGGGTGTCAACGGCTGCATTGTTGACAAGTTTTGCAGCGAATAATGGGATAAATGACAGTGCCATATCAGGCCCCTATGAGTTGTTCAAGTTGTTCAATCCGACGAAGTAAGTCGCCGTGCGTGTCGCGCCGTGCCAGTTGCATCTCAAGCTCTTGCACTCTGGATTCCAGCGCGGAAAGATTCGCCATCCGTGGCTTAGATTGTTCTAATTCATCAATCCTTGGACGGCTCCCTGATTCGCGATTTTTTGTTGAGTTGACCAGAATAAGCAGGTCTTCGAGAGTTTCTGGCGTTGATTCCGTGGCTACAAGAAACAGATTTTCAAACGCCTTGATAGCCCTTGCATCAGGCAAGAATTGCGCGAGCTGATCACGGGTTAGTGGGCTGGCCATCAGTTGGTCAAGGCTTCGAGCCTTGCCTCAAGTCGCAGAACCGAGATAAACGATTGCGAGTCCCAACGGAACCTCTGGATTCTGAAATTGCGCATGAACCCACATTGCAGCCACACAATGCGCTTTGTTCGATCGCCTTGCATGCCTGCCTTGACGAACTTGTCTTGGCTCCATGTGAGCCCGTCAACGGAATATGACGTGCTTATCGTCGGATCGAGTCCAAAAGCTACACGGCCAGTCAGGCAGATCAATTCAAGCTCGTGGAATATGGCAGAACGGCCCTCGTTATAGGTGATCAACGTTCCAAACTCCATACGAACATGAGACCCGTAATGCGTGGCGATGGTGTCGACCAGGTATCCGTGATTTGACGATGTAGGGTCTCCTGCAAGCCACTTGTCATAGCACCAGACAAAGTTTTTAGCTCGATATTGAGACAGCCCAGATAAGCCTGAAGTTAGGACGAACCAAACAGCCTCTTGAAGCGCGATAGATGCAGCTGAGTCATAAACCAAAGTCTGATCAGGAAGATGCAGGTACAGCATCGACAAGCCATTGGAGATACGGGATTCCATGACAGCCGATGCAAGTTGGGCTTCGGTGTAGTCCGTCAGGATTTGATCAATCTCACGGGTGGAGATTTTTACCGCGCCACCATTTGACCCGAGGTAAATTGCCGGGGCTTCATTCCGGCCGCCACCCATGAATGCGATGGTGTCGACGAATACGGATGCGCAGTGAGTTCCTAAAACACCCTTTTGAATCTGCGCACCTTCAATTCGTTGGAATGGGAAAAGAGCCCCCCCAATGTTGTCAAACACCTCTATCGTGTAGCGGTTGAGCGCATAGACCTCGTTGCGCAGTTTGAACAAGCCTTTAACCGGGTCAGGATCGGCCTCAGAGCTTCCATACTTCAGCGGGTTGATGTCAGTCGGTGCGTTCAATTCTGTAACGACCAGGCTCGTGCCATCAGTGGACATGAAATAGCCATCTACCCATAGAACATCGAGTGAAGTACCGAGATCAACGTCTGTAACCTGCGTGAGCGTTGTTCCGTTCCAATAAAACAGATTCCCGTTTGAGCAAATCGCCAAGCGGTCGAATGAGTAATCTAGGGTTACCTGAGTTGACCCGCCTACATCACCTAAAGTAGTCGTTGTTCCATCGCTTGCAATGCTTACCAGCTTGGTACCCATGACACGATAACAAACGCCGTTCCAATTGATTCCGCCCCTATCCACACCTGGACCAGTTCCAAACAAGGAAATTCCGTCAGCAGGGCGCAAATAGCCCTTGCTGACACCGTTTACCTTTGGAACAGGAATCAGATTTACCGGGTAACTGTTTCGCAAGTCAGCCGATGCGTCAGAATATATCCCATTTAGGATAGGAATCATCATGGTAGACGCTCTTCCCAACGTAACTTCAAGATACCTGTTGCAGTGCCTGCGCCTGTAGATGTAATAGTAATGTAAAGATCAGTAGCTGCCCTGCCTACAGGAGACTCAGCAGCCAGAATGATAAGCTCTTGATGAGCTGCACCAGTAGGAAGGTTACTAATCATTAAGTCCCTAACAGTTCCTCCCGTAATCGTTCCACCTGTTGAGAGTACAGTTTGAGCTACATATCCAGACGCTGAGGACATGTAGTTAGTAGGCAGTACGGGAAGCAGCGTAGCAAATGATCCACCTTCTGTCCCTCCTGTCTTCGCCTCTATTCTGATATCTCCATCCACGTGAGAGACAAAGAAGTCTTGAAGGATAGTATCCACTGGACAGGAAAACTTAACGACTCTGGTGGTTCCTGTAGTAATACTGAACTCATAAAATGTTCTGAATTCTCTGCCTGCAAAGAATCCAGTCTGCCCTACATCAACTCGAAGCCGTTGATAAGCATCACCACGATCCGTGAAGATGTTTTTTGATGGACCGTTAGAAAACGTAGTCATGATCAGGCAATCCGTGCGTCAAACCAACAATCCGCTGCACCGATGGTCTTTGTTGGGCCTGTAATTGAATTACATACCACTATACCATTCACAAAGCCTCTTCCGTAAATGCCGAAATCAATACTGAAACTGGATGTAGCTGCTACGAATATTAACGGGCCAGTTGGAACTGATCCGTTTGCTGGCAGTGTAGCTGAGTCGTGGAATTGAATCCATTGTCCTGGGCCATTGTTGTATCCGGCCACACCGTACAGTGTTCCAGGGGCTGCTTTGGCAATCAGACTGGCAGAATAAGCGGTCGATGTCGCACTTGTTGGAGCCGATCCAGTGCTGGTCGTTGCCAATGACGATACGACCTCTGCATTAGTGCCGTCCCCCATATCTTTGAACCGAATGGGAACCTGACCATGTTCTGATTTTACGACGTCTGCCATGGTATTTAATAAATCCAGTTGCAAGCCGCCACTGGCAACCAGCCAGCCAGCGTGGCCACAATGTCCCACCAATCGGCCTGATGTCTATCAGGATGATATGCGTCGTAAACCTCTTTACCTGCAGCGGCAAACAAGACAACTACACTGGCAAGACCAAGTGAGCCAGTCAGTGCAGTAACTACAGCTGTAATAACCAAGCCTGCAATGAAGTGTTTCAATTTGTCATTCACAGTTCGCCCTGCACGATCTTCAACCCCCGCGCCTCAAAAGCATCCCAAGGCGTCCACGGTACGGAGCTAGTCACGCCATCAATGACAACAGCGTGCAGGCCCTTGTAAGTAAACAAGCTCTGCGGCAGGTTGCCTTCGATCCATGCTTCTTCCTCTGCGCTCATGATGCCGGAGCTACAGTAGTGAGTTGCGTTTCCTGTGCCTGTAGCGGATAGCGCAGTTGTGAACATTCCTAATATTCCGCGAAGATTCTTGGTTTCGTCTGCTGCACCTTGGGCTAGCTTGGCTTTGACAGCTACTAGGTTGCCTGCTGGGATGATGTAAGTGGTGTTCATCTTAGTACGCTCCCGTCTTGCTGTTTACATAGCTCTCAGCAGAAACAATCTGTGAATCACTGCTTTGTGCGCCACGAACAATTAGGCTGTAGAGGTGGCCGTTAAATGGCAAGGAAGTGCCACCGCGGCGTCCGATGTAGAGAGGGTAGTTGCCGAAGTTGCCGGTGCCTTGGTCGGTGCCGCTGGTGGCGGCTTGCGCTCCGTTGATCCGAAGCGTGGCTACGTCCGCTGCTATATCCGCAACGCCGGTGAGCACACTGGAAAGCGGGGCTGTGTAGCCGGTAGCCGACGCCGACGACTGACCTGTGCCTTTGGAGGAAAAGAGGTAGCGCGGCGCTGCCCCGTCAGGTGCGAACAGGGTTGCCGCCCCGCTGCTGGTCGAAATGCTGGCAGACAGCTCGCACAATACCGCCGCCGCCGCATCACTCAGCTTCCTAACCCCCGCAAACACAGTCATCTTGTCTGTAGATGTGAAGTTGATAGCGGCAGTGGCTAGGCTGTCATCTATGCCGTCGAACTTGAGATACTTAGGAAACCCCACCGTATCATAGCTTGTCGCTGTGGTGATGCTTTGGTATCTGGTGGCAGTGGAGCCGGTTTCTAGTTGTGCGCCCCAGACGTAGACGCCCTTGGTTGTATCACCAGTAAAAGAAAACTGCCCGTTTCCGGTAGATGTAAAAACCTCAATTCCTCGTGAGTCGGATGCGATAAAGTTAAGCGACACACGAACCCATCCATTATTTTCTAACGATATTTGTGGACTAGAAACTGTTCCAGCTCCACCTGTTTCGCTACCAACTACCAAATTCGACAGATCAAAGTAATACCCATTTCCACCGCCGCCTAAAACAACGATAGCCCAAGTTCTGCCATTTGGTTTTAGGCTAACACTCACTTTGCAATTTGTGTTTGCCGGGGCTACTGCGTTTTGAGTTACTCGGTGTGAACCCGAGGCTGATGTTTCATATAAAGCATCGGCGGTTAAAGTGCCATCAGGGGCAACCGTCGAATTAGTAGTAACCGTAACTCCACTTTGCGTCCAAGCCGCATTACTAAAATCCTCCGAATACGTCAGCAGATTAACCCTAGCACTTAGCACTGGCCTGCTTGCTGATGTAGCTTGTGTGGCGTGGTTGCCAGCTAGCTCGCGGACGGAGACTGCGCTGATCTGGATGTCGCATGGATTTGTCGTGCGCTTGATAATGATGCTTGTCGCCGACGCCACAAGCCGCATCTGCTTTGCGCCGGTTGTGGTGATCAGCGGAGCGCCAGTCCACTCAACCTGAATGTTGCTACCCACGGCAGAAATACTGTCCACCGTGAATACGACTTCGTAGGTCTTGCCGATGGTGAAGCCGCTGGCAATGGTTACATACGACAGCGCGCCGGCAGAGGAATAGATGCGGTAGACGCCGGTAGAAACTTTGGACGATTCACCAAAGAACGTCGTGGAAGCATCCGCCCATAGCTCACCCCCCCTCACCAACCCATACCGCGAATCCAGCATCAACCCTACTGGCTGCTCTACCGCAGTAACTGGTGTGGTGCCTGCGGAGTCTTGGAATAGGGTGCTGAAGTCGCTGGGGTCGTACCAGACGCCTTGCTCGCCTTGCGAAAACAAGCGCGCCACCTGCTGCACCAGGGTCCGCTTGAACAACAGTATCTGACGAAGGACTGTGCGCATTAGGCACCCACGGCTTGGAGCGTGATTGACTTGACTGCAGCACTAGTGGGGGTGAACCCACCATTCGTTACAAGATAACCAAACAGCGATGTCGTTGCGCCCATCTTGATCTTGCGATTAATCGCGCTGGTTTGAACAAACAATGTACTTCCAAGGTCAACAGGTACTCCAAGATCAACATAACCAAGAAAACTAGCACGGTCGCCGGAAGGCAGATCAAATACTGCGTTATCAGCCAATGCACTTGGAGGTGTGGCGTTGTACAGATACAGACGGAAGCTGGTCATACCGATCGGTACCGCAGTAACATCAATTTCAAGATCGGCATCGGTAATGATGATGTGACCATCAGCCGGCCCGATGTTTGAGAATGTGATGGCCGCCGCAGCTGCCCCGACAACATCATTGGCTGTGTAAGCGGTGGTATTGGCTGGGCGGGTTACCGTGGCTTTTGAGCTGAAGGCGGATGCCCCAATGACTACAACCTCGGCATTGGTACTATCGCCCATGTCGCGATAACGGATTGGGACTTGCCCGTGCTCTGATTTGATGATGTCTGTCATGATTTTTCCTTATCCAACTCGATACCAGGTGTCTGTAACGGCTTCAAAGCGAAGCCTGAAGAATGCATTTGCCGCCATCGTCGTCGGGGCTCCAGTCACATTCGAGCCATTGGCCGTGATGGTCAGTGTTGTAATTGATTGGGTGCTGTTTACGAGGATTTCCTGTTTGTCGATGCAATTTGCAACAGCAGGCAGAACAATCGTGCCAGCGGCATAACCTGCAACAGGTGTCAGTACAAGCCAAATGCTGGCGCTGCTGTCCGTGATGGCCACACTAAACCCAGTGGCAGACGGTGCAGCGTATTGCGTCACTTTGTTGTCTGCCGTGCTGATATTGGCTTGCATGTACGCCAGCAGGACAGACAGCGCAGCTTTGCGCGCGTCGCCACTCACACTGGAATAAATCGGGAGTTGATCGGTGCCGGATACCGTATCAACGGCCGTGAGCTGATTGATATTTGACATAAATTACTCGAAGTTGATTGCGCTATCCGGTCCCGCCAATAGCGGGTCAACAGGGGACGGAAGGAATGGGTTCTCGGTGCGCCATGGCTTGTTACCAGCGCCGGATGGCATGCTGGGTAGCTGCATCTCTGCGGGCATGGCAGCGCGCGACAACAGGGCGTCATAAGCAAGTTTGGCGCTTACCTTGACCTCTGGCGGGATCATCTTGCCAAAGTCGGGCGCGATGCGAATTGCCAAATTCAGATAGATCGCTTCATTGGCAGAATCAGGAACATTGGTTTCTTGGTCGAGGTCGCTGTTCTCGGGACTGGTCGGCACCGGGTAACCTAATCGGATACCCTTCGCATTCCACGTCGCCAGCATCGAATCCATGTCGCGCATGGCAGAATCGAGTTGGTCCGGCGTCAGGTCGAAAACATAAGCAGCAAGCCCCGCCTTGCGGAAAGCCTGCTGGACGAACTGTCTTTTAGTCCACGACATGATCGGCAATCATCTTGCCCAGCTTCATGTCGCTGGTTCTGCCGTCAAATTTCAAGCCTAATTCCGTGGCCTTTTGCTCAAGCTCTGCGCGAGTAGGCGGTGCATTGTCATCCGGGATGATCGCTTCGGCAGGCTTCACAGGCTCCAACACTGGCGGACTGATCGCGGTCAGCATGTCAGCATACCAGCCTTCACCAATCGCAGCGTCGAACGATTCGGCATCATCAACGCACTTTTGAGCGTAGGTTCCCCCTGCCCGTTGCAATGGACCGGGACATTTGTAAACCATGCGAGGGAAGATCATTTCTTGCCTTTCATGGCCTTCATGTCAGCCTTGGACATTGGCATACCTGCTTTCATCTTGGCTTTGTGTGCAACAGTCATGGCGATGGCTATCGCTTGCTTTTGCGGTTTTCCAGCTTTCATTTCAGCCTTGATGTTTTTGCTGACGGTTTTGTCAGAATAGCCTTTTTTGATCGGCATCAGGATCTCCTGTTAATGGCGCGAGGTTTCCCCCGCGCCAAATCATTAAGCCAGGCGGTACGTGACAAACGTATTGGCAGCAGTTTTGCGAGTGCGGAAACGACCAGATGTAACAGTGGCCACTGCAGCAGTCCCTACCAGCGTATGGCCATCAGCAGCGGTCACGGTGAATGCATTCGCACCCGTTGCAATGACAGACCAGTCAAACGAATCACCGATAGCAAAAGCACCAGCCGAATCAAGCACCGTACCCGTTGGGACAGTACCGGCGACAGCAGCGGCGGTTGTCGATGTAACGATGCCAGACAGCATCATTGCAGCAGTCAGTGCGCCGGTTGCATTCAGCACGCCTGGAGTTCCTTGCACGCGATTGATCAACACAGCGTCGGTAACTGGATCGACACCAACCGCGTATTCAACTGCAGCAGCGCCAGCCTCTACGACAATGGTTGCGCCGGATGCATAGGCACCGAAGACAGTCTGGCCAGCGGTCACAGAACCCAGCAGAGTTTTCGTTTCCGGGAAATTGGGATAGCCAACGACTCGGTAAACTTTTGCGGTGCCCTTGGTGTAAACCGCGATGCTTTCGGTTGCAGGAATGGTGATTTCTGCAGTACCTTGAGGATAGATGGTTGTGGATGACATGATTTTTCCTTGAATGAGTTAAGTTACAGATTTTTCCTTGCGCATGGCCTCAAGCCGTCTTGCGCGTATTGCCGGGTCTTTCCAGAGCTCAGCCGCTTTCGCAGCCATCGCAGCCTTCTTTTCTGGAGTCCATGCTGCGCGGATTGCTGCAACTCGTGTTGCAGCAGCATCCTTGTCTTCCCATGCGGCCTTCGCATTGGTAGATAGCTTTGCTTTCGTTTCGTCGCTTCTTGGTGCTTTTGGCTTGCCTTTGGCTGCTGCGCTCATTTTCGCCCGAGATTCAACAGAGAATACTCTCCCTTTTAATTTCTCGCGCGTTGAGTCCAAGCACGCCCATCCATCAGACCTACGCATCTCCCAGAATGCTTTTGATTTACGGCTTCTTTCTGCTCGCATTTCAGGAGTCCATGACGCCTTCGCGGCTAATATCACTTTCTCACGATATTCGACATTTCCCCAATTAGCTTTTGATTTCTGGCTGAGCATGATTTTTACATCATCACCAACCTTTCTTCCAATTGCCTTTTGTGAAATCTTCGCAGCAACCTCAGCATTCTTTGATGGTGCAGTATCACCGCCAATCGACAAGTTATAGCCAAATGGAACCATCGTCTTAAATCTGGAAATTGCTTCAATCTCAGCGGCGTGTAATGCCTCTTGTGAGTCAGCCTCAGCCAACACTTCAACCACAGGCTCACCATACATACGCCACGCGCAATGAACAGCCAGTAGGCTGCCCGTGCGCGCTGATTGACGATGTTGAGTAATCCGAGTAATCATTTTTCGGCTCGTTTGACCTATGTAGCTTTTCCCAGAAGAGAACGTAAGCTTGTAAACCTTGTACATGCAACCTCCAAATGTTTCATTGAAGGCTGCATTGTATTAGGTTTACTTAAACATCATCATGTCTGACTAAAAAGTAAAATGCCGGCCATTTCAGGTTGTTTCATGACAACACCGAAGCGGATGTCCCAGCGGAACTTAGTCTTCATCGTGTTGATGTCATACCATTTCTGCATCACCATTTCAATACCTTGGTCGGTCGATGCACGCATGATCGAGACGCCGGAATTGTCCGGGATGGCGTAACGACCAGGCAGAATCTCGATTGCATCGCGGTGCCAGAACGGATTGACCGAAGCAGTAACGGTGTTCAAAAACACAATCGCGCTGTTCGCGGCTTTGGTGTTGATCACACAGTTCTGATACTGAGCTGAGGCGTCAGCAGCCACCTGGTTCGTGATCATCGGGGGGCTGATGGTCATGGTAGTGGCAGAGTCAACCGAGATAACGCGGAAGGTCTTCAATTGACCAGTGTCGCCCTTGGTGATGTGATGCACCGCGTTGAGAGCCGCTACCGTGAACGAGTCACCAGCAGCAACCGAAGCAGTGCTGGACACGGTGACGGTCTGATAGCGGTTGTCGACGTTGGAAGTCTCACCGGTCGTTGCGGTAGAGGTTGCCTCGGGAACATAGTAGTTCAGGCCAGCGTCAAGCGTGTTGATCGTCAGGCCAGCACCACCAGCGGCTGCGGTCTTGCTGTTGGCGTAGTCGAGTTTGTAGGTCTCGAAGCTGGCCACAGTACCGACAAATGCCTTTTCGTAGGCAGTCGTAGGCTTGCCTGTCATCGTTGCGCGGCTTGCCAGGTTGCTTGCCATGCCGTTGTAGTCGCGAGTGGACAACGCGAGGTAACGATCGAAGCTCTGCACGCCTTGTTCGTTCATGATGGCTTCACACTGGGCGACATCATCGAAACCGGATGCAGCAGCAGAGCGCTTGACAAACAAAGTTCCTTGATTCGCGGCAACAGCCATCACTGCAACGTTGATGTCGCTGGACAGCTTTTGAGCAGCAGCAACACCGAGTCGGCCTTCTTGCAACAGGTCGCGCAGTTCGGTCGCGGTCAGGATCGCGGTAGAGTGCTTGGCGTATCCAATTGTAGAGGGGACGGAAAGCTGGGTAGCTTCCTTAAAGTTTGCCGTTGCATCGGTGCCGTCAAACGACTGCGCGATGTAAGGCTGCGGGCGCCAAATGGTGTCATTGGTCCGCTCCATGGTTTGAGAGTCGGTCTGGTATTTGCTGACGTTGCGCGAAAGCACCAGAGAGTCATCGAACTTTTCGAGAACGTCTTCGAATGCGACTTTCTCTTCTTTGCTGAATTCATTGGCCATGATTGGCTCCTAAAAAATGGTGAGGTTTTGCGATTTCTCGCGCTATCTCACCAATTCCAGGAGGCGGGGCCTGTCAACACTCGCATTTAAAGCCTGCGGACGGCTTTTAATACATTATGCCCGTTTTTGCTTCTTGTATGCAATAACTTTGCTGTAATCGCCTGATTTTTCTGCGTCTGACCGTAATTTTTCCAGGGTAGAGCCGGTAACGCCTGAGATTTTGCCACTTCCTGTCACTGTTTTTTCAGGGGAAAACGTGGGTTTTTTGGGTGCTGTTTTCAATTGAGTCTCCAATCTTGCGACGGCAAATGTGAATTTAACTGGATCGGTGATGGCTGCAAGTTCTTTGGCCTTGTCGGGGTTCTTACCAAGCGCATAAACCACCAGGGCAGGATTCGTGGCACCTTGCAGGATGATGCCCTGTTGCGTTACAGACAAAACCTCACGCGCCACATCCTCTGCATCTTCAAAGTCAGGCACCTTGAGCGATGTCTTGGCTGTACCATAACTGTCCAAGCGTTCTTGCCATGCCTTGGCTTGTTCATCCTGTTGCTTTTTCTGTTCGGCTTCTTTGGCTTCGACCTTTTTCTTTGATTCGTACCAGCTTTCCAGGGCTTGCTCGTATTTATCAGAGTCAAACTCATGATCTTCAAGGGTCGGCTTCTTGCCCAATTGGACAGTTTTTTCAGGCTGAGTCAGTTTGGCTTTAAGCTCACGGTTTTCTCGCTGAAGCTCTCGATTTGTCTTACGCACTTCGCGCACCCAGTCAGGGGCGTGCTGATCTTCCTCTGGTGGTTTCTCTTCGCCGATGGTGACTACGACCTCTTCTGGCGTTTCTTCGACGGTTTCCTCTGATACCTCTTCGTCTTCAATAACCGTATCGGTGCCGCCGGTGTCTTCACCATCGTCTTCAACTGGCGATTGGAGTCGTGCCATCAGGCCTTGTTTGCGTAGATTCATTTGATGTTCCAGTCTCACCCGTAGATGCGCCGGGTGGTTGCGCGTTCGGCTGCTGTCCGAATTTCTCAATCACTTGCATGGCTTGCTGTTGTTCCATGTCATCAATTTCAGCCGCGATTTTCACCGTCTCTGCTTGTGTCTTTTCGGCGTTGGCGATCACCAGCACGGTATCGGCCCGGGCCTTGGTCGCCTTGGCTTCAGCTTCTTTGGCTGCGGCTTGCAAGTATTCGGTGTTTGCGTCAGGTTTGGCATTGGCCTTGCTTTCGGCCAGTTTCTGCGCTTCTTCTTCGGTGGGCTTGACAACTCCCATATTCACCAGCTTGTTGCGGAAATAGTCCTGCACATCCGCCAAGCCCTCGCCTTCCATATTCATCATGATCATAGAGCTAAGCACCTGCATGGTTTCCTGATCTGTCGTTACCTGCATCATGCCCGTGAGTGCTCTTACAGTGGCTTGGCGCTTGCTGGAGCTGCTCGGGCCGACTTCGGTCGTGATGTCAAAATTAGCGCCTGTCAGGTCATTGGCCTGGATCGTGGCGCCAGTTTCCTTGTCGATCATGGGTTTCATCAATTCGACCATTTCGACCTCACCCTGCGCATTGATTGATTTGACTTTCCGGCCTTTCTCCACCAGTACATCCTTCGCCATGGACAGCCACACCTCGCCGCTGCGCTTGATGGCCTTCGCGTGGTTTGACATGTAAATGTAGGTCTGCATATCGAGTTTGTCTTGCACCAGCTCAATTGCTTTACCTGAGATATTGGACACGATCTGTTCGCCAGCCTGCTGATTGCCCAACAGGTCTCTGATGTCCTGTTCTGTCATTTGCAGCAATGCCGCCATGGCCGGGGGAATATTCGGCACGCGGGTATAGGCCAATGGCCCCGCGGGCTGCTGCATACCATCCGGGCCTGTCACTGGGTTGATCAGTAAATACGGGTAGTTTTTGATGTTGTCTTCTTGCCACATTACCTGATGCCCGGCGATTTGCTCGGGTGTAATGATTGGCTTTTCGACGCTGGACAGTGCAGATATTTCAGCAAGCTTTGACATCTGCATGTTCTTGAGTCGGGATGCATCTACGGACAACCTGACATGGCCCATGCAGCGCTCGATGTTGTCCACGTACCATCTCTTACCGTAGGACACGATGATCGGGATATGCCGGCCTGCAATGTATCCGCAGTCCTCCAAGATTCCACCACCAGACATGATGTACTTGCGTACCTTGCGACGCTTCACTTTCTTTTCGCGTACCAGCTTACTACCGATAGCGTCCAGCTTTGCTTCAAGCTCTTCAGTCCATGCGGATTCCTGATATCGGGTTTCCACTCCCTGCAGGTCTTCATAAACACGCACGGTCTCGCTGACTTCCTCCACTTTGTACATCTCAGCCACAAATACGATATCAGGCGATGCCCAGTCGAATTCGGACTGGTGAACTATTTTCGGCCATGATGTCGGGTTATCGTCGTACTCTTCCTCATACGCGCCCCGGCTCATGGATCGCAGCACATAGCAGCGTTTGGCATCCGCTTTGTCTTGTCGCTTGGCGTCG
>C687J35021_10002730_pt1 | contig 12442 bp, 20 predicted proteins | sample RifCSPhighO2_12_FD_35021 | JGI IMG/M metagenome (IMG submission 35021)
GAGCGCCATCAATATTCTTGTGGTGATCTGAAATGCCACGTTGTAGACACTTAATGCTCTCAATAGATTGTATTTCCCGGATAGCCACATGGTCATAGTAAATACTTGGGCGATTTAGCAAACAAGAATATGTGTTCGTGCGCCTTTGTTGGCCGATCTGTGACACTTTCAGGCAGGATGTTGGGCTTGTTCCAGATTATATCTGAACGCAACCACCAACCATCAGCCTGCAATGCAAATGCGACTCGCCACGGAATACCTATCAGGTTTTTGGGTTTCAGCCCAGCTCGTCGTAAATTATCAAACTGTGGGCGGGCATTCATGTTGAACCCATTTGTCCATTCATTGGTATCGGCGCTACTAGGACGTGACTCTTCTCTAGCTTTCTGGTCTCCCCAGTGTCCACCAGCATAGGTATCACCCATGACAAGCCAGAGTGTACCATCATCGCGCAGGATGCGCCATATCTCCCGGAAAATTGACGCTATGCGGCATACATAACATGCGCCACATGGATTTCCGGTTGCCCACCCTAAGCAATCTGGGGATGATTCAAGCCCAAGTTGATGGTCAACATTAGTTGCACCACATTTGTTACACACACCGGCATATTGATAATTCAGTGTCCCACCGCTTGTGAGTTGTTTAGAAGATGTCTCTGGATTTCGTCCACCACGTGGAGAGGCCAGGTGATTGCATTGTGGATCGCCGCCTATCCATTTTGCGGTATGATAGTCACGAAGTGCGAAATAAGGGGGTGAGGTGACAACCGATTGGACGCTATTGGCTGAAAGCGTTTTCAGTATTTCTAAGCAATCGCCATTGTAGAGTTTATAGCCCTCGTCCTCAATCATCTCATCACGGCCTTGAGTGCTGACTTGCAAATTGCTAGAGACGCTTTGTAGCTATCCATGCTATGCAGAGGCGCAATAAACTCAAGTTCGTTATTGAAAAAGTCTGTATCAGACTTATCTTCCAAAAAGCACATTCTCTCAGCGACTTCCCATGCTTGGCTAATGTAACGACTATATTGCGGAATCTCAGAAGAATGTGCGCCATCTTCAGTAATAGCGATGGCCCGGAATGGGCCTCCGGGTAGATCATCACCAAAGACGTGATCTTTCAGAGTCCAACCCATCACATGACTAGCAATAAGTTTATCCAGTTCTTGTCCTGGCAGGAGGGCATCAATCTGTTGGGGTGATAGTTTTACACAATTTTTCATGCGTCCTCCAAGACAATGCGATAGGTCTTTATCACGCCTGACTCTTTGAGGGTATACGTCAATGGCGTGCCATCAGTTCTGAGCAATTCGCCAGTTTCAGGCATAGCCACAAACTCCACAACTGAACAGTATTTATCATCCGAGTGGTAGAGTAAGAATCCGCTTCCGACAGGTTGGCGCTTTATTCTCTCTATTTGAGTTGTGGTTGGTCTAAGTGGTCTGAGGCGTGTCGTGGCTCATAATCCCCCACTCTAGCGTTACTATGCCGGTGAATTGGTGTGGCCCATCGTGTCCGGCGGGCAGTTGGCACAGTATGTTTATCTGAACGTTGTATGGGGATGCACAACGGTCAGCTATGAACCCATTGCCTATTTCTTGCAGAGTCGAAAGTTTATCGTCCAAGGGTCTTCATTTCCTTGAATGGCAATGCTTCATTTTTGCGTGGTTTATATTCACGAATGTCTATATTTCTCCAGAGATGCCTATTGAAATATCTGGCAAAGTCTCTGAGGAGCGAAGGCGTCCAGTCATGATTGATTTTGAATTGGTCTCTTCGCAAGGCATTGAGAGGCATGTAGGGTTGGCAGTAAGGCTCACCGCCCCATTCTATTATCCGCTGTGTGCGATAATAGCACACTTCCATTGGCTCGTTGCCAATGAGACAATAGATCTGTTTCTTCGTAGCTGATATATCCTTCAGGATGTGCATCATTCTTTTGACTTGTTCTTCTTCGGATATGGTATCTAAAGCAAAGCGCCACGGCCCACGAAGGATTTTTTTCCACCGATGATATGTCCCATCGTCAAATGAACGCGGCTCAAACCCGCTGTTGGCGTCTATCAAGGTGGTATTTGTTTCTCGGTAGCGATTGATAATGTGTTCCTGGAAATCCACGGGGAGGTCGCTCAAGTTATTATCGCACAGGATCGGCGTTGGAACAAAATCCCAGTCCAATTTGTATTCAGTTCCCTCCAGAAGAGGGACGATGCAGAAATAACAACCTACTGAGCAGCCTCGACTCGCAAAACCCATACGATAATTGCCACGTTGATACTCAAAGCGTTGATCTAGCCCTCGGTGTGCCTTTAATCCGGTTTGTTTCTCCCACCAATTTCCGAGAGCGAATAACCCCGGCCCGCCGGCCCATACTTCTGATTGTTCCTTGATGCGATTAGCTATCTCTGCTGCGATTGTGGCATTCCACGAGAAGATGACAGAGAGACACACTAGATCGGATTGTGGCAAAAACATCCCCGGATCGCCCTCAAAGAAATGGACGGTGTATCCATTTTCTCGGAGATAGTTTCTTAATTTATGTGCTCCCAGATTATAATACCCGTGCGATACATTGACGATTGTGGCAATCAAGGCACGGCTCTTTCTGGAATGCCCAAGCGTGGCTTGCGAGGCAATGGCTTGTCAATGCCGACAGTGCCCCATTTACGAAATAATATTGGCTCCCACCCGTTTTTTAGTAAATCAGCCAATGGTCTGGAGGACAGAAGAGGCCCATCGTATTTCAGCAGTTTGCCACAATAGGCGCAGTATTCCAGGTCTTTACCCATGAATTCCGTGTGGCACTTCGCGCAAGTATACATGGTGTTTATCCTTATCCTGAAAGAAATTGGCGATGATACATGACGATGCTGCCCGCCAAATTATGTGCTAGGGAGAAGATAGGCCCGTATACCCCGTGGAAGATATAGAGCTTTAGAGTCGTGATTGTTTTGCTTTCTTCTTTTCTTTCTTCACCTGACTATTCTTCACAGCCCGCGCTAGTGAAATTTCACGACCTCGCTCTGGCAGGTCATCATCGCAATTCGGGTTGCGCTTTGCCACTCCCACGGAAATCACTCGTTTGTTGTTGAGTAGCAAGCATATTGTGAAATTGCCGTCTTGGTAGAAAACTGATTTATTTCTCTCAATTGCCTTTTCGACTTGCTCGTGCAACTTGGCATTCATGGTCTTTCCTTTCTGTTTCATCTATTTTACCGAATATTACTGGGTGTGGCAATATGTAGTGTTATTTTGGCGCGGACAAGGTAATTGATCCTTCAATCTGATCCCCGTATACATCCCATCTCGGACGGTGATAACGAGCGAATAACTCAAGGTAATTCATGTTGGGATATAGACGCTCTATTTTAGCGTATTGCTCATCTGGCTTGCGGGAATGGTCGCGGATAGATGACATGATAAGTGCTTGAACATTGTGGGTTGCCACAGGCATTGTTCCGCGAACAGCCAAGAGAGAAGGTTCAGTATTGGAGCGCGTATAGTAACCCATACCGATATGAGTTCCCATACTGTTCTCGTTGAGTTTAACCCATACCCAAGCCACAGTCCTATAGGTAAATCCCCACGCAGTTATGACGGTGAAGGCATCTTTAAGATTGGGCCATGTAGCCCATAAAAACAAAGTACAGTTCTCCGTGATAACATTTGCAATGGGCATGGCGCAAATGTCTTCAACGGACATGAGGTTATATTTGTGGCTGGCATGGCGATCTGACTTCTCTGCATTCCACACGGAAAATGTCCACGGTGGGTCTGCTAGAATTACATCATAAAGTTTAGTCATGCCTTTTTGCCACAATCTTCTGGGGGTATGTAATCTCGTAGAAATTCATCATCGGCCCGACTAGCTACAATGCACAAAGACATGATGAGCAGAATGGATATTGTGGCAAAAAGGATGCAGATTGAGGAGACAATTGCGATTGTCATTCTATTTCTCTGGGATGTGTTCCTTGAACCATGCTTCAACTTCGGCATATGGAATGACTGCCCCCGCTTGGTCAACGCCAGCAATGAACTTGAACTTGAATGCTTGGTGAAGTTCGAAGGTTCTTCGCCAACAATCACCCCGCCAGCACTTCTCGCGTTCTCCTTGATAGCCAAGACGATTTAGCATCATTTCGCAGATGTTCAGAGCCAAGTCGGCCGGGCCACTACCGGCATAGCCAAACTCAAATCCAGTGGGGGAGTGATGTGTTACGAGGTGGGGGATATTGGTGAGGACATTGCCTTGTAGATCACCGTTGCAGGATGATCCCGTCCTCAATCAAATTGAACAGGGTCAAGTCGGTATAGGTTTCGTTGTCTGCGCTCATGCTCGTTTTTCCTTTGTGTGAACAGATAGGCCCCATTGACGTTGGGGCCAAACTGAAGAATGCGGTTTGCATGGTTGACGACTCCTTTCAAGAGTAATCATATTATTCTAAGTCTCAATTATCTGGTAGAGACTAACCCAGGCACGGGCCGGGCTTGAGTACCGGCTACCACGTGTTACTCGCAAGCGCACGCAAGGTCGGCGCTGCGCCAGTGGCAGGAACTTCAGCCTTGCGAAGTGGCCGTGTGTCCGTCCACACCGCCGTGCTTTCGATTGTTAATGACAAGCAGTTGTGGAGGCCAGGTCGCTAGACTGTATGCTGACCGACATCATTCGCAGTCGGGACATTGGTATTTCCCTGGCCTTACAATTTCAAGTCTGTGTCCACATTCTAAACAGCAAGCCATATCTTCAGGACAGTAAAAGTTAATCCTAGCATGTTCACCATATAACTCTTGAGCTTTTTTATCAAATGCCAGGGCGGCTGGCAAAGAGGCGTCGTAAGTTCCCAGGGATACAAGAACTTTGCCCACCTTTATTCTGGCCCGGTATTTCTTTCCATCACGTATCACACCTCTAAGACCGAGGTTATTTCTGTAATGTCTATTCTGACTATTTACAGAAGCAGAAACCGATCTCAAGTTTTCCTTTCTGTTATCAAGTGTGTTGCCATTGATGTGATCTGTCTGTAAACCATCTGGCGTTCTATTTATTTCCCTGTGCATCCAGATAATAGTTGTATTTACAAAACGGGCGGCATACCCTTTTTGAGAACTGAGGCCAGTACAGTGATAGTGCCACTCAAATGGCGATAACCAATCATAATCTTCATCGTCAACAAGCGCCATTCTGCTCCTGGTAAGAGGTATTGTTCTCACGCAAACAATTACTCCATAACTGGCGGTTGCGGGTGGGCCGAGCCTTGCGCGGGAACTATTTGTTCTCTGTCTGCTGGGGTCAACAAGGTTTGCACGCCCGCAACATGTAATCATTTTACGCCTTTTCCGAAGAAAGGCAATAGGAAATAGGTACTAGAATTTCTGTGCTTGACAGAATTTTCAAACTGACATAAAATGCTCAGTAGAGTGTACACGGATTGTACACAGAAAGGCATAGCATGTCAAGACAGGGAAAGCAAATACATTTTTGGGTGGACGAAACAACTTTTTATAGACTCAAAGAGCTATCTAAAGTGGTCGGAAAGACAATGACTGAGATCATGAATATCCTTATCCGCCGAACGACATCCAAAGACTTGAAGGAGAAATAAAATGAAACGTAGCTTTGGAAGCATGATTCTTCTGTACGGCATGGGTTTGCTTCTATTGGCCTTCACCAGTTACCGAACTATTTCCTTGGTGGCGGCCACGCTACCTGCTGAGGCACAGATACTCTCGGTTGTGGCAGTCGTGGCCTTTGACTTGGGCATCGTCGCCTGGGCCTACTACTTTGGGCATGGGGCGAAGTCCAATGAGCAAGTCACTATTTCCGGCGTCATGGTCACAATGGATTTCGTCGGTATGGCAATTCTGTTCATTGCCCACACACTAATCAACCAACATTTCTATGCACCGTCTTCCAATATGCTGATTGCAATGGGAACCACTGCTGTTTGGACGCTAGTTATTGGCACATTGGGAAATGTAGCGGGTCTGTTGGCTTGCCACTTGCTTGACCCAGACGAGATTATGCGCCGAGCGCAACGGGATGCCGAAGCCGAGATTGACCACGAGGCGGTTGAGATCGTGCGCCGACAGTCTAAGCAATTGGCAAGTCGGGTTGCCCCTAGTATTGCACAAGAAGCTCTGGAAAAGGCGCGGGCCGGGCGCGCCTCTAACATTGGTCTACCGAGAACACATGTTGAAATGGCATTTCCCAAGGATGTTGCCACTCTCCAAGCGCCTCCCATTGGACGACAATCCCAGGTGGCCGATGAGACACTGGAGGATGTTTCGACTCTGCGTATGCCACCCGTATCTGCCCAAGCCGTTGTGTCCAATGTGGTGAGGGGCAAACCCGGTAGACCGCCCAAGCATCAACCAGTTGAATTCTCTGGCGATGGACATGGCGAAGGTGGCCCTGACCCAAAATCTCAAATGCCTTGACTCTGGCGCAGGCAATTGGTAAGATAGGAGAAAGCGATTGGAGAGTCGAGGTCAATGGCAGATATTATCACTGGCGACGTGGAAGCGGGAAATCAAGAGTCTATCGGCCTGGAGGCAAGTTCTGGGAACTCCCCGAGGGCCGAAGAAACAAGTACAGCCAAAACCGGATTAGTAAGAGACGCACGAAGAATCGCAAAGAAGCAATCCAAGTCGGGCCAAGAGAGAAAACTGACTCTGGAAGTGGAGCAGAATATCTCCCTGGAAATTCTTGGGCAGACGCTCAAAGAATGTCTTCGTAACAGTCTGCGAATTTCGTTCATTGACTTGCGGCCAACGCGCAAGGCCATCGGGATCGTCGTAGACAATGCCTATCGGTGTAAACAATGCGGGTTCTTCAAAACAGGCGACCTGCCCGATGGGGGAGTCTGTAGCCAGTGCCGCAATCCCGACAAAGCGCCTGAATAACTGTGGTTGCGCCAGTCCATGTGGCGCATTGATAAACACAATCATTTGTCATCCCGAAATAATCTACACGATGGCAAGCAGTGCATCAAGGCCGAAATATGGACGTAGCAGCGAATTCTAACTAAGGAAATTGCTGTACTCGACAGTATGGAACTGGACGGAATAATCCCAAGATGGGGTTGGGATATAATTGGGGAAAAGATTTGGGATATAATCCCGCAACTCTGTTGTAAATTACAAACGCCACCTCGCTTAGGTGGCGTTAACATTTTCTGCTGGGGATACTTTCTTTCAGACTTCTACAACGTAGCCAGCCTCGAGCGTCCCTAGACATTCCCAATTTGGACAAATCATGCGAGAGGATGAAATAGTATAACTACCGTCTTCTTCTGGCGCATCCCAAAACTTCCTGAATTCAGATGATTGGGCAAAGTCCATGATTTCTTTCGTTCCAATCAAGGCAGATAATTTTCTCTGGGCAAAATCCTGTAGCGGTATTGCCCTGTAGGTCTCCTGACCCACGAACTCTATTCTGTAGGCTTTCAAGCATGATCGGCAGATCATCAATTGTTTCATGGGGACTTCTCAGTTTGAGGAATTTCAAGGAAGTCAGCACGTTCATTCAAGAGCCTCGCCAACTCTGCGAGTCCGATTTTGGACTCTTTCTTGTCTGCCAAGCATCGGTTAGCAAGCTTACGCAACCAAACCGCCTCGGCTTTCCAGTTACGGCGCTTCCTAACCATGGAAGATGCGGTAGAGAAGATAGTCAACCATCTCCAAGAACTTCTTCGGCCCTAGCGCAATAAAAACAATGATCCAGACTGCTACAAATCCGATGACGAGTCCGGTGGTGAATATGAGTGGCAGTGGCATTAGTTTTTCCTTTTGTATCCTCTAATTCTTTGAATGTTCCAATTCCGGTGTAGTGACCTTGACTGTGAAACGCAAGTCGTGGTTGTATTTCTTTAGCCACGCTTGCGGCTGCTTGTCTTTTTGTCTTTCCAGTATCCGGTAGTATTCATCGCTTGACTGCTCAACCCAGTGTCCCTCTAACCATTCCCAAGCCGACATCGTTTGAGATGACTCCTTTACTTGATTTGGTGTACACATTCTAGCAGAATTGGCGGGGATGTCAAGTTAGAGTTAAACCATCGGCTCGGTGCTTGAGAAAGAGCACCGAGCCTAGAGAGGATACTTGCCAACTTCCGCCACAGAGGGTTGCGGACAGTCCGGTTGACGCGGACGGAGGATATTCACTTTATACACCCAAACCAAGTCAGTGTCAAGTAGCAATGCGTGTTTCATTAAATGCGATTGACATAAACCGAAAATTGTCATAAGATATGAGCAACCTTATCTCACGGAGAAGAAAAATGACGCCTGAATTAGTTGCAACCAGTGTTGGCTTTGCCATATCCATTCTGTTGGAGAAATTCCCCAAGTTCAATGACTGGTGGAAGAAGTTGCCCTATCAGTTAGAAACAATGTTCGTTGTATTTCTGATCGCTCCCTTTGCGTTGTATGCTCTTGCCTGCAATGGTCTTGACTTTGTTCAAGTAGCTTGCCCTACCGGAGCATGGAACACAGTCGGGTTTTACTACGAGGGTCTTAAGGTTGGACTTCTTGGTTTTATTGGCTCTCAAATCGGTTGGGTGACGGTTGCTCGGCCATTGCGCAAAGCGAAGGCGTAGGATTTCAACCGTTATAAGTTGAGCATTGCGGTGTGGCGAGACACATGGCGAGACGACCACCATTCTGATAGAGAATCTATCGGCGCGAGGTGGTGCGAAACAGCAGTCGGTTGAACTCCGGCCAATGCTTGATTCATCGATGGCGATATGCGTTACGGTGAAAGTCCTCTATTAGACGATGAAGTAAAAATCAAGATCATCGAGGCTATCCGCCGTGGCAATCATATGTCCACAGCAGCCATGGCCGCCGGCATAAGTCCACAAGTCCTGAATGGATGGATCGCACAGGGAGAGGGAAGGAGAGGGCGTCCCACACCGGAACTTATTGAATTTTCCAAGCTACTCAGGCAAGCGGAGGCCGAGGCTGAAGTAGAAATCGTCAAAACAATCCGGGACAACCTCGGCGATGATCCTGCCAGTGCTTTGCGCTTTCTAGCTCGGCGCTTTCCTAAACGTTGGGGTGAAAAGAAGAATGTCAACGTCAACTGGCGTGTGTTAGCCGTCAGAATGCTTCGTTCTGGCGAAATCACGCCTCAGGTGCTAGAGGCCGAGTTTGGCAAGAAGTTGGCGACCGAGGTCTTAGCAGAATTAGAAGCACCACAGAAAGAAGGTGAAGAAGTCATAGACGCAGAGGTTGACGAATCGGTAGATGCTGTCTGACATCCAGAATTCTTTTTTGCTTGAACGCCTTCAGAAGGCCCGCGCCCGCACCAAAATGCAGAAGGTCTTCTGGCCTGATCGTCATCTTGTAGGCAGAGATGGACAGCCTGTGCCTTTCCATGAGGCGCAGGCTATTGCTTACGACAGTCCGCGCCGAACAGTTGCCGTCATCGGAGGGAGTCAAGTAGGCAAGACAACATTCTCTCCCTGGTGGTTACGGCAAGAGATAATCAAACATGGGAGCGGAGACTATTTAGCGGTTACATCCAGTTATGACCTTTTCAGGTTGCGTTTCTTGCCCTCTTTGCTGAATGTGTACGAGAGCATATTGAAGATCGGCAGGTTTTGGGCTGGCGACAAGATTCTTGAATTGGCAGACCCACTGACTGGGCGATTTCTGGCTGTGCGTTCTACAGACCCCATGTGGGCCAGAATAATCCTGAGATCAGCACAATCGCTAAGCGGACTGGAAAGTGCAACTGCCAAAGGCGCGATATTGGACGAGGCTGGACAAGAAGAATTTCCAATAGAGGCTTATAGAGCTATTCAGCGTCGGTTAGCACTCAACCGAGGTCGCCAACTCCTCACTACCACTCTCTATAACATCGGCTGGATCAAATCTGAGATACTAGATAAAGCCCTTATAGGGGGAACGGTGGTATCCTTCGAAACACCTCGGGGTGCAGAAGTGGAACATATTGACAACGCGAAGACCGATATTACTGTGATCCACGCAGATAGCATTGTCAACCCGGAATTCTCGACAGACGAATATGAGAACGCCAGAAGCACACTACCACCCGACGTGTTCTCTATGTTCTACCGAGGGCGCTTCAGCCGCCCACGCCATATGGTCTACGACTGCTTTGACGAGTCGGTTCATTGTCTTCCACGCTTCACTATACCCAATGAGTGGAGACGGAGTTGTGGCTTGGACTTTGGGGCTTTGCATACTGTAGCTGTGTTCTGTGCCGAAGAACCTGAAACGGGCAATCTGTATTTTTACAAGGAATACGAGGGCAGGAACAAGACGGCCAAGAAGCACGTAGAGGATATGCTGAGAGATGAACGCGAAAGGCCGATGACCTACGGTGGGGCGAATGCCGAGGGCCAATGGCGACAAGAATTCAGGGACGGCGGGCTATCTGTCAGGATTCCAAGAGTGACCGACTATTGGGTGGGCATCAACAAATGTTATGGGGTTATAAGCCACCGACAGATATTCATCTTCGACGATCTCGAAAAACTAAAGTCTGACATTCTCTCTATCCATCGAAAGACAGACGCGCTTGGAAATCCAACCGACGAGATTTCCCAGAAAAACATCTGGCACTATGCAGATGCTTTCCGGTACGTTGTTTCGTCGGTGAAGAAAGATAGGCATGTGACTGTGGCCGTAGCGTAGTGTGAGGCAATTATGATTACGACTAATCAGAAAACGGGTTTCGTCCGAGGCGCGATTACGTCGGTGATTGACCTCTATGCCCATGCACGTAGGGAGTGGCTGAAGGCTAACGTGGACGTAGAGGATAGAAGCCTCATCTACAATTTCCTCGGCAATCCATCCGATTCAATGCAGAACTGGAACGATGCCGAGAAACGACGTATCGCTATGGCGACCTCCTGGATTTACTCGGACATCCGGTTGATCGCCCAAGAATTCAGCGCGGGGAAGTTTGAGGTGCAACAGCGAGATGGGGAACAGGTCGTCCCCGTCACTAATCATCCATTTGAGTTGCTTTTACGCAAACCCAATGAGTATATTGACCTGACGTTCTTATGGCAATATACCATCATGTGGATGCAACTGCGCGGAAATGGGTATTGGTTCCTGGCCCCAGAGACGGGGAATCCAGACTCTATTGTGGAAATATGGCCGATAGCGTCTGACCGCCTGGCCCCAGTTCCAGACCCGCTCAAACTCATCAAAGCCTATGCCTATCGGACTAACCAAGGCGGGTTGAAGCCGATTGATCCGCGCTATATCGTCCATTTCCGTTACCCTAATCCATTCAGTCTTATAGATGGACTGCCACCCCTCAGCGCGGCTCTCCTGCCGATGGAAACCGAAGTCGGAACTGGGACTTTCCAGAAGGACACCTATGTATCTGGGAGAGGTGTCCCCCATTCTGTCATCATGCTCAACGAAGATATGAATGACCGCGACTTTGCAGCGACCTCGGCCATGATCCGGGAGGATTTTGAGAAAGAACGTAAGATCATCATTGCACGTGGCAACGACCTGAAGGTTGCCACAGTCGGACTCTCTCAGCGTGAAATGAATTTGGTAGGGCAACGCTCTTTCACACGTGACGAGCTTGATACCGTTTTCCTCGGAGTGGCTTTGCACAAGGACGGGGCGGGTGAGGGGGAATTGCGGCAACTGGACAAGATGTTCAAGGAGAAGACTATCCACCCTCTCCACGAGCTTATCGCAGGGCAGATCACCGTCCAAGCTCTACATCGCTACTATGGCGAGGAGTTCTTGGCTACCTTTGAGGACATCCGAACCCAAGACCGCGCCCTGAACGTCCAGGAGCGAAATGTCTACTGGAGAGTCAAGAAACTCAATGAGGCGCGTAAGGATTTAGGGCTTCCCCAATATGAGGACGCCGATATTGGAGAGTTGCTTGTTCCGCTCGCAACTGATCCGGCTTACGTGGCGATGCTTATGGGTCTTTCGCGCACGGGCGCAACTCCAGACACGGGGAAACCTGACAGCCAGAGGCGTCCTGCTGAGGCGGTGGGGTCTCTGAGTCAAGCCGATGCCCCGGTCAATGTGTTGACCGACACGGCCAGCGGGGTAAAAGAGGCTATCCGGGTAGAGATGGGGCGGTGGAAGAAGGTAGCCTTGCACAACGTCAAATCTGGCAAGAATCCAGGTCTCTATCCCTTCATCTCCGACATCATTCCCCGGAAGCAGTATCTTACCGTCCGGGGACAACTCCTTGAAAGTCACACAGAAGAGTCGGTCAAGGGAGTCTTTGATCTGGTGAGCCGTGAGGCAAACCTAAATCTCAAGGCCGATGCGCGGGGAGGCGGGCGAGGGAGACGCACGAAAGAGATTGTTGCCGTGAATGCCTACCAGACTCTACTGGAGGACGATTACAGTGAGTGGGCCGACACCTTCTCTGACGATCTCTCTCAGGCCGAGAATGACGAAAGTCGCAAGGCGGTTATCAT
>C687J35021_10002731_pt1 | contig 12442 bp, 16 predicted proteins | sample RifCSPhighO2_12_FD_35021 | JGI IMG/M metagenome (IMG submission 35021)
GCGGTAGCTTCGTATAGCCGAGGATACGACCGTCATCTGTCCTGAAAAACGGCGGCGGCACGAGAGACTACAGGTTAAACCCCTGGCCTACCGCACCAAGTTTTAATTTAACGGCAACGCCCAAAGTCGCCTAGCGTCGATGGGTACTATCCCCTCGGAGACTTTGGAGAGGGCGGCTGAAATTTGCGATAATTATTCGTGCGCGAATTGCATTAAGAAGAAACCTTGTGTTTGCCCTGTAGAAATCGCCAAAGCTATTAGATTCTTAAAAACGAGGCTAAATGAAACCATATATGTGTCCAATCTGTAGCGGCAGGGGCTTCGTTCCCGCAGGGTTTTACTCTCTAGGGACACTTGTAACAGATACACCACAAGAGATTTGTCATGCCTGTTTAGGTACTGGAATACTTTGGGAGAGAAAAGATGACTAAATCAAAACCGAGGGTTAAAGTCATCGACCTTGAAGAAATAATTATAAAGATCGGNCCGCGCTACTGCAAATTCAAATCACTTGAACAGAAAATTCCCACTGGTCTTAGCGTCTTATTTCCACAATTTAGAAACTTCATGCTTTGGATACCGACGATGGTTTGGTGTAATAAAGATGGCGAACCTTTCACGGTATGGGCGGATACAGTGGCAAGCCATGGAGTTATCGTCCTTGGTGCGGAAGTAAACTTATCAGTGACAAACCAAAGTGAAGGAGGTAGGTATGGTTGAGAAGAATTGTAAAGAGGAGCTAACAACTCCTGTGATCTTAATATCCCTGTTTATTTTTGCGGTGCTGATTAACGCATGTTTTATCAGTCAACTCAATCAGAATATTGAGGCAGTCAAAAAGGAAAGCGTTGTCAACATTAATAAAACTGGAGCCAGAGAAAGTGAGTTAGAGTCCGAAATTGGAAGTTTATCTGAAAAACTACGTAAACATAAACATACGCACTGGTGGGGAAAATTAAAACGTTTAATCGGAGGCCCCAATGATTAAAATGGAGGAATCTTGGCTCAGGAGCAGCATAGATAGTTTTCGGGATAGGCAAAATAGGGTAAGGATTTCACAACTTGGCACAGCGTTCGAGGAAAACTTTGGGCGACCCCCAGATAACATGGAGCTATTTAATTGGCTAAATGATAATAAAGTTTCCACCACTCAAAATTCACGCTATAAGAAATTGAAAATACCTCCGACGTTTAAGCGGGGAAGATATCGCCATAAGGTTGCAAATGCGGGTGTAAATTCTTCGGGTGTCGCCGTAGTTGAGAAGATCAGTAATGATCAAGTCTCGGATTTTAAAAAGCTTGAGTTGGAAGCCTACGAGCATAACGGTAAGATCTTCATCCCGTTAGAAGTAGTTTTGAAGTTAAAATAAATGCACAAAAGAGATAAGCTTTTTGACAATTTGCGATTGATGATTTTAGAGCTTATATCATTATATCGTCTCTGGATAACGGAGAATTTTACGGCGGATGAGGCAGCCGAGCTTTTTAAGCACGATCTTGACGATGAATTAGTGCGAAAAGCTTTTTTATATATTGCCTCTAAGCAGGGAACTTGGCTAAATGCAAGGCAGGCATTTAATTTGCTGGAGATCACTCAAACGTATCTAGTTGAAAGGTTTACATTACGTGAGATTTTGACCTTTTTTGATTATCCAGAAGATACGAGGGGATTGCCAGAGAGGGTATGGTCAAAGATTTGGAAAAAGTGCCGGATGTGCGGGGGAACCGTATGCAGGCATAAAGCAAAAGGTCTTTGCCTTTTATGCTATCGCAAGGTCTGGCTCGAGAAATGCAAGATTATCTAACCTTTTTCCCGTCACCATAAACGCTAAGTAACATCTACATCTACATCTACATCTACATCCCGTAGTAGCCTTTACTTCTGAACATTTGCTACTTTTCTTGGCAATGTGACTGAATAAGAGTTATTGTTTGACATTTTTCAGGTTCACACAGAAAATAAAAATGGAGAGTGATTTTTTTTAAATGCCAACAGATACGGTAGCTACAAGGAGTTTGGCCCCTTTTTTGCGTCGCGAACGCAAGGCGTGGGCAGTTATTGACGGTTTAATGAGGCAAGGAAAAACCGAGCATGTGCGTCTTGATGCCGCAAAATTTGTAATGTCACGAATTTATCCTGAAAAAATAGAACATAGCGGCGATCCTGTAAATCAAATCCGGATAATTATTCAAATCCCAAGTCCAACAGGAGAAGAAGAATATCGAAACCCAAGTAATCGACTTAAAGACCTACTCCCCAACGCCTCAGCAAATTAAGTTTCACGTTTCCGAGCACCGGCATAAACTTTTCGGCGGCGCGGTCGGCGGCGGCAAGAGCCGAACGCTCTGCGAAGAGGTTGTCCGCTTGATGCTCAAGTACCCTACCAATCGAGCTTATATGTGCCGTAAGCTTCTCGCAGATTTTATGATCTCAACGTATTTAATTTTGATGAAAACGGTAATCGGCGAATTGATTGAATTAGGGAAAGCGCACCACGACAAATCTAAACGAATTATTACTCTCCCGAATAAATCTCAAATTTTTTATGGTGGTCTAGACGATAAAGAAGGCGGAGTTGCAAACTCAGCATTGCGACGTATTAAATCAACGGAGTTTGGAGTTGTTGCCATTGATGAGGCCAATGAAATTACCGAGGATGATTTTAAATGGGCCGATACGCGACTCCGGCATAAATTAGATAATGGTCAGTTTCCTCCGTTCTATGTTTTACTAGCATCCAACCCGTGCCAGAATTGGATTAAAAATCGTTTTATTGATAATCCGAATCCTTCGCAAGATGTTTTTATTCAAAGTCTCACTGATGAAAACCCGCATAATCCTCCTGGATATTCAGATCATCTGAGAGCTACGTTCCGCAGCAAAGAATGGGAAGATGTTTTTATTCTCGGGTCTTGGTCTGCGCTACGGGAACCGGATCAGCTCATTCCGTATACTGCGTTGCAAAAATGTGTCAAGGTTGTACCAACTAGGATGGGCGGCCGTGGAGGGGTGATCTCGATTGATACGGCGTTGATGGGTGATGATGAGTGCGTTATCCAGTATTGGCGACAGAATCAACTCATAGATCAGCGCATATTTCCGTTCGTGGAAAATTCCATGTCCATTGTCGGTGAGGCCAGGCAGATGAAAGATTTGAATAAAGCTACGCTTTATGTCGTTGATTCCGTTGGTTGCGGGGATGGCGTGGCGGGACGATTGGAGGAAGTGGAAGGATACGGCTGTGTAAAAAGGATTGTCGGTGGTGCTGTCCCCGAGCCAGATTACATGATTAACCGTCCGCCGGATATGCAACCTAATTTCGCCAATCTCAAATCCCAAATGTGGTGGTATATGCGCGACATGGTTTTAGATCGAGCGGTCAGTTTTCAAGATAATACGGATACGCCCGTGCTTCTAGGCCAATTATCCTCAATGAAATACAAAATCCATTCAGATAAGAAAATCCAAATTGAGACGAAGGAACAATATAAAAAACGGTGTGGAAAGAGCCCTGATAGAGCTGATGCCGCTGTTATGGCTGTGTGGGGTTTAAGGTCGGCCCCTGATCCAAAGGAGTATTTTGATCTAGACGATGATGATTATGAATTTATGTTACGTGAGAAAAAGGTATCTAATTACGGTTTTGGGGCGAGAACGCGGGCAAGATGACCAGACCACAAGTAAAACGCCCAATTAAAACTCCTGTTTACCCTGGCGAGAATCGCTGTAAAGATTGTGGCCACTGGCCCGATGAACGCGATCCGGATTGTCTGTGCCACTGCCACACGTAAGGATATAGAGAATGATGACTAAAAGCGGTATCGTAGACGGAAACGGCCAGCCTATAGAAAAAAGAGCGAAGGCCGTGGAAATATGGGTTGTCAAGAATTCTAGCGGAGAGAACTCAATAGAGCTGGTCGGGGCGCAACCAAACAAAGCCATGCTGATTGAGATTCTATGCGAAGGTCTAAAGATTGCCGCAAACATTGAATTTCATAAGCCGAGGCCTGTTGTTGATAATCCTGGTATGCTGAGGTTTTTTAGGAAATGAAAAAGGATGACCTTAAATTAGCGATTCAATCACTTATTTCATCATATATTTGTGTTGAGGTAATTCGTAATCAAAAACATACGTTCGGATCTCAATATAAAATAGTTGGTTTCGATAGCGCTTCTGAAAAAATAATGGAATTTCTCGATTCTATTCATTTGACAAAAGAGCTTGATTACGAATTTGAACATGCTCAACGATATGAGAGATCTGATGCCGTTCCGTAGCCAGAAACAGAAAATTTGGTTAGCAATTAATAGACGTGATATTTATAAAAAATGGAAGCGGAAATATGGAACTAAGATCAGGAAAAAGAAAGCGAGATAACAATGCCGAAGCTTAAAGGGTTAAAAGTCAAGTATGGCCGCAAAATAAAGATAGGAAAGATAAAAAAATCTAAGAAGAGAAAAGATTATTGATGCCTCACGAAGTTTCTAAAATCGAAGACATTGAGTTAGATCCTTTACGCCAGAACGTCGTCTTTACAGATATTGAAGACGATGAAGAAGACAAACTTCCTATTGGATTCAAGCCGGTTGAATTAGATAACGAGCAACATGATCAAATACTGGATTTAATCACAAATAATATCGAGGAAATAATAAGGTCACGGCAGGACGAAGGCCTCGAGGAAGATTGGCAGGCCAATCAAGACCAGTATGACGGCATTTTACCTACCAAAGAATATCCTTCCGAACGTTCCGCCAATTTTAATTTCCCGATTACGGCTGATGTAGTTGATACGCTTTTCGCGCAAACGGAGCGAGGCATCTTTTTCAATACCCCTATCGTAGGGGTTGAGCCGGCTCCGTTTGAAGCACACGAAGAAGAACCAGGAATTGACGTAGAGATTTCCGAGAAGAAAGAAGAGTTCTTGGATTTCAAGTTTACCGATGACGTTCCAATTAAATCTGGTTCTGAGTTTGCCCGTTTCCAAGCCTGCCTACATGGTAATGGTTTTATGCGTTTATCTTGGCTCTATAAGACCGAACCACAATATGACGAGGAAAAGTATGAAGGGTTAAAAGACATAGAAAAGTTTAAAAAAAACTATCCAGATTGGGTAGATGAACCAGAAATGGTCAAGAGGATGCGGAAACTAGAGAAGGATAAAACCGTTAACGTCGAAGTTGAATATGATGTTGTTGTTCATAATGACCCTATCCCTGAATCAGTAGACATCAATGACTTTATCATTCATCCTTTAGTTAAAGACTTGCAATCGGCCGGATTCATCGCAGAACGGCAGAGCATGACCGGCGACGAAATCCTTCGAGAAGTCAAGAATAAGTTTTTCCGTAAAGACTGTATAGATAAAATAAAGGAAAATAATGCGGAATTTCAATCCGATACGGAAGACGAGAAAACATCGAATAAATTTCATAATACCGATTTTGAGATATTCAGAGTTTGTTTCAAGCATTCATTTGATCCGAAGCAACCACAGAAAAGATATTTAGCGTTTGTGCTTTATGACCGTGAGAAATCGACAAGAAAATGCCTTTTACAGATATTCTATTATCCCTGGTGGCATAATCGCTGGGATTATATAGATGTCTATATTTCTCCAAAGAGACGAAAAGGAATTTATCGGGACGGCCTCGCAATAATGCTAAGAGATCCACAGGCTTTAGCTAATGTTTCCTTGGATATTATGGTCGATTCCGGTGTATCGCAGGTCATCCCATCTTTTAAAGGCCGGAAAGGTAATAAAAAACAAATCTCCGGTGAATTATCCAAAGGTCATTATGCGGGAGTCATATATTGGCTCGATAATCCTGAAACTGATTTGATTAATCTGGAGGTGGGCGGAAGAAACATACAATTTATGGAGCATATATTGGCCGGAGCCGAGCGCATGAGTCAATTACGCTCTGGCATCGGAAGCGGGCTATCAGGTAGAAATCTTCCGCAAGACCCGAATGCGCCAGCCGCGAAAGAATCACTTCTTCTAGGTCAAGCTTCAATTCGCATAGGCCCATTTTTAGATCGGATGCAGGAAAGCTTATTTCGTGAAACGGCCTACCAGACGATTCAGCTTTATTACCAGTTTCAGCCAAGCGGGGTGAGATATAGAGTATTAGGCGGAGCTGGGCAAATGGCATTCCCGACTCTAACCCGTGACGAGCTTAGAAAGCGTGAACACTATACCCCGATGGGATCGGCTGAATACCTAGATCAAGGCGATAAGCTTCAAAAGGATCAATTAGTCGTAAAGCTATCGCTTGAGCATCCTGATTTACGCGGTTTCGCTCCAGCAAGAAGATTCATGCTGAAAGAAATAATTAAAGACCTTGGCACTCCATATCGAAGAAAGCTTAATAAGATCGTCCCAACCGAAGAACAAATGAACCGTATGGAATTAGAGCGTACCAGAGAAGCTTTACGTCAGGAGATGGCCGCAAGAGAACAGGAACAGGGTATGCAACAGCAAGAAGGTAAAATACGCATGAGAACTCAACAACTTTTAGGTGAAGGGCTAACACCAGATCAAGCAAAAGCAACGGTTATGCAGGAGTTTGGGATAAAAGGGAATGGTGCGGTGTGATTACTGACCGCTCTTATCCCCATGATAACGTCCCTTTGCAGTGGTGCTACAGTAGAGGGGAATAATAAATGCCTGAACCAGCATTTATCCGCAGACTAAAATACGAAAAAGAAAAGCGCAGGATTGAGAAAGCGAAGCGCGAAGAAATAAGGGTTGATAGGCGGTTAGCACAGGAAGCCGCGATAAAGCTTTATGATATAGAGCTTTCCTTTCAAACTGCTGCTATTAAATCCGTTCAAGATTATCTTAATCTGAAGAGGTCAGAAGTAGATTATTTAATAGCCGAGCTTATCCGCATGTCTACAACCGATCCAAAGGTATCTGAACTTCAAGGACGTATAAAGGCTATCCATGAGTTAGTAAGACCTCCTGTAGACCCGAGGGAACGAAATAGACCAATTCTACAGATTGACCAAGAAGATGGGGAAGATGAGGATGAAGCACAAAATGCGTGATTTAACTATAGAAGCGATAGAATGAATGGAAACCTTTCAGCAAAAAGAAGTTCACTTTCAGCTAGGTTACAATTTAGAATTATCAAGTGGGCAAAGGAAATCTATTATTCGGATCGTCGTTTCATTGATTCACTTGCTTGGTATTCAAGAAGAAGTATCCGTTCTTTTAAGTAAATAGTTTTAAGCCTCAACATACTTTTTAGTATCAACAGGGCGTTCGGACTAAACATCTGAACGCCCTATTTTTTTTAAAGCCTCCTCGTCGGGAGCCTCCGACGTAAATTTTAAGGTAAAGGAGAAACCGAAATGTTGTTAGACCTGTTCCGTAATTTGCTATTCCGTTCTTTCACAAAAAGCATTATCGAAGATGACGTTCTGCAAAACGATACGGGAAGTGCGATCGCAACTACTGACGATGATCAAGGCTCTAAAGACAACGCTGGGGATGGCGAAGAAACAATCGTCATTAAAGGCAAGGAGTACAAAGCCTCTGATCTAATCGGTTCTGACGGAATCCCAAGAGCAAAAAATCTTTCGATTGAGCTTGATAGAAAAAATCGTGAGCTTGATGAATCAAAAAATTTGCTTAAAGGAATTGTTCAGCAAGCACCTCAACCGCCTCAAGTCGATCCTCAAAAGCAATTCGATGGAATTGTTTCGGCCGTAAAAAGCAAGTACCCGAATATCGATGATGAACAAGTGAAGGCTATCGTCGAAGTTTCTCAAGGTATGGTGCAAGCGCAACAAATTGCACGTGCTCCTATTGATGCTGAGTATTTCATTGATCGCGCAAAATCTTCCGTTTTACGTCAGAACGATAACGAGGAAGAAGGTATCTCGGATAAATCGGTTCTTAATAAATGGGAGGATGAGGTCAATGAAGCTTTATCGGCAATGCCTTTAGCTTGGAAATCAAGTCCTGGTAATGCGAACCAAGCCGTAAAAAATGCGATTGATGTGGTAAAAGGCAGGCATGTTAAAGACATCATCGCCGATGCTAAAAAAGGTCTGGATGAACGAGGCGGAATAAGACCGAGGGACACAAGCGTGGTAAGCAGCGGGGGAGCGAAGGCCCCAAAAGGGATGGCAAATAACGGAGCGGGTTTAACGGAAGCTCAGAAGATCGACAAAGATCGAATGAGCAACGTTTCGGACAGCGATTATAAAATTTTACTCAAGAAGGCACAAGAAAGAGACAAGGCCGCAGCTAAGCAGCCGCGTCACACTTTAAACTAGGAGGATTTAGTACATGACAACGCTATCTTCAAAACTAATTAATTACAGTCAAGCAAGCGGCCCGGTGGTAACTGTGGAATATCCGATAGCCGCGTCTCAAGCTTTTAAATACGCCAGCGGGAAGTTTGTGATCTTGGATGCAAACGAACGACTGGATATTGCTGATTCAGGAGACACAAGGCTTCTCGGATGGGCACAAGCCGGTGAGTTTACAAGCAACGCTACCGCAGGAGTTGACAAAGTAAGCGTCAATATCAGTAGGGAGGCTTTGTACTGGATTCCAGCGGATGCTCCTGTAACAAGGGATCTGGTCGGAAAACTTTGCGATTTAATTGTTGCATCTGATATTCAGAAAGCAGATGTCGGCGAATCGACCGAAGATGTGTTAAGAATTTACGATGTTGATATTACGAATCAACTTGTACTCGTAGGCATTTGGGATACAACCGCACCAGCAGGAGTTGTTTAATGATTTATTGATTTAGTTTTTACCGCTCAACAATCTTTCCAGAAAGCTCCTTATCGCGCTGATCCTGGCGCGTAATAAAAAAGGTAGTTGGGGCCAAGTAATTCGAGCGGATGGTTTAAAAGTTTTCCTTCCAAAAATAAGGAGCATTCACAATGGTCAGAAACGATTTCACTAAAGGCATGGTTCGTGATGCGTATGATTGGTATTTTGAGCAGCGCGACTATGCGATGCAAGCTACCGTCTGGGACAAAGTATGCGATGTCCGCGACGTAACAGGGGTAAATACTGCGTATGAACAATCCACATCAGCGGTAGGAAACGGCCAATTCGCAAAAGTCGGCGAGCGTGAATCTATTCCAGAGGAAAGCATCATGGAAGGGTTTACCACATACGCCAAGTATCAAAAGTTCGGAAAGAAAATACCATTTTCCGAAGAGAGCGTGGATGACCATTCCAAGGTAGCAAATATATTGAAGGAAACAGTGATGGGATGGGCAGATGCCGAACAATGGACGCTTGAAGGTTTTTACTCCGACCACTTCAATAAGGGCGGTTTTACGGCTGGTGATCCGATTTTCAATCAATCCATCGCCGGGATCCTCAGCTATACCCCAGGAGACAATATTTACGATTCTAAGCCGTGGTTTGTTTTGACGGGGAATAACCATACCTCAAAAGGAGGGGCCACATATTTTAATAGCCTAGGGTTGACACTAAGCCCGGCTAATTTGGAAACCGCCTATGTCCGATTGACGGCGAAAATTAATAGAAATGAGCGGGATGAGATTATTAATCTCGGAACGAACTATGGGTTGGTTTGCGCAAAGGAACTTGAGCCAGTAGCCGAGAGAATACTCAAGACGGAAAAGCTTCCTGGTTCTGAAATGAACGATGTAAACGTCCTCTATGGAAAGTTTACGCTTATTCCTTGGGTCAATATCTCGACACCTACCTCCTGGTATGTAGTTATTATGAAAAAGGCCATCCGCGCATACAAGAGAAAGAATTTAAAGATTGATTTCTACTACGACGAGGATACGGAAACTTTCTGGGCGAAAGGTTCGTTCCGTTACGGGGCCATGATTCAAAACTTTCGCTTCGCTGTAGCTGGCAATACTCCAACGGCTGCTTAAACTTCTCAATCTGAATGCGAATAAAACGGTCAAATATCTATGCGGTTGACGCATCCACGGGCATACGGATTAACAATATCCGTTATGTCCGTGGCAGACCGTTTAACGATACCGAAGCTGAGATTGAAGAAGAAAGATTATTTTTTGCTCCGAGACAGGAACATGCTTATCAAAAATGGCTTAGATGGTTTCGGGCGATTATAAACACGTAAAAAGGAGTAAGGCCATGCCTATTTTAAAGAAAGTAGAAAAGAAAGTTTCTCCTCCGCCCGAGGTCTCTACACCGGACGGATACGAAAAGTATGTGACGTTTGATTCAAACGAATCAGACGAATTATCCAAGTTAGCCAATACTCAAGATGATGTGAAAGAACCGAGCGTGAAGCATTTCAGCCATAGGACATTGGACGGTGGAAGATATGAGCACACTTTCTTAAAGAGGATTATTAAGAAAGTTTCTGCGTTTGCTCTTGTCGTCTCATTGATCTTTTCCGGGAGTGTTTACGCTACAAGGACGGACGCCGATTTAGACGAAACTCTTGATTTTACTGAAAGGAATGTTGACACTGATCTAACTGAGATTTTCGCAAGAACGAGAGGCGGGGCAAGAACTCAACGTGTTCTTTCCACTGGCCCGGCAGCCGCGCTTGACGTAAGCACTGGTGATCTTTACTACATCACTGGCGATACGGCGGTAACTTCTATTACAGCCGCTAGCACATGGCTAGGCCGACAGATAACGTTATGTAGATTACGCGGGACACCTAACACGGTAACGCTAACCAATGGCTCTGTCGGTTCTGGTAACTTGATTCTCTACCAAGACATCATAATGGGCGAAGGTGATTGTGTCACACTCGCTTGTCTGGATGACGAGAACTGGTATCAAATAGCGACTGCGGATAATGCGATAGCCTAATAGGTGATGCCATTATTTCAGATGTGGCACATCGCTTTAGGTTATTTATCGGGTTAGTTATCTTAATAGGAACTCCGTTCATTGGGTGGCCCGGAATAGAACACCGGGCCGCCCAGATGAACTTTGCTCAATGTGGAATAGTTTTATTGATCTCCACATTCTTGCCGTTCTCGGTCGGATTATTTCTACTCTACTCGTTAGTGAGTCTATTCATCGCATCAGGGATAAACGATGTAAGTTTAAAGATGTTCCAGATGCTTTTTCTCGGGACATTGTTTTTCCATTTCGTGAGGGAAAATGCCAAGAAAGATATTGATGCGTGGCTGAACATAATAGTTGCTTTTTTTTTGGTCAATATCGCTTGGGTAATTCTTCAATCTTTCGGATGGCAAATTTATTTTAAACTCGGCCCTGAACATAGAGGAGGCTCCATGCTTGGCTTGCCAGGAATCATGGGGCACAGGGTTTTTCAGGGTATTCTATGTGCCGTCGCAACCCCTATCCTTATAAAAAAAAGTTTCTGGTTTTCCCCGCTTATTCTTCTTGGCCTTTATCATTCAAAATCAAGCGTTTCTGTAATTGGCTCCTTAATTTCCTTCCTTTTCCTATTCCCAAAAAAATCAATCCTCATATCTCCCCTTATTTTTGCTTCCCTTTTGTTCATAAAGAAGGATCTTAGTCTTTCCTCCTGGATAATCATATTTGAACGAACATTCCCCATGATCACCGATCATTGGTTGGGTATGGGTATAGGCGGTTTTCACAATGCTATGGTGATCGTAAAAGACGCGCAGACTTGGTGGAGAGAAGCGCACAATGAATTTTATCAACTCTACTTTGAGTTCGGGACAATAGGAATATCCATCTTCTGTTTATTCATCTTTGGAATTGCCAAAGGGTTCTTCGTGAATAGAAAAGATAAAACAATCAACGTCCTTATCGCTTCATTCATCGCCTTCCTAATCTGCTGTTCTGGACAGCCCGTTATGCACGTCGTTCGCGTTGCTATTCCTGGAATAATCATTACCGCGCTTATCTTCGCTAGATTTGATCAATTAGGAGACATAAGGGGAAAACTAAAATGAAAAAAATTCTAGGTATTATCTTCTTCACATTATTCCTTTCTTTCACTAACTTTTGCGATGCGGCTCAGGACATTTATCCGATCGTTGTTACCGCAGATGTCGCAGAAGTGACGACTTCAGTTGGGAAGTTCTGGAGGTGGGTTGAAACTAGGATCCACTTTTCTTCAAATGTTTCGACGTATATTTATCACACCGTTATAAGTGGGAGTAATCCTAACCATAATGTGAGAATTAAGACAACTTTCGTCAACGCTACTCAAGATACGGTTATTTATCCTGGCGCTACGGATGATACGGCGGCCGGAACTGTTTTATTGAGAGATACGGATGAATTGAAGGTGCATATAGATGGAACTACCGAGCTTCCTTACATAACCATCATTGGAGAAGAAATTTAGTGACGTTAAGTGAATTGCTATCAAAGCTGACGCGGGATCATCCAGACGCGAACCAGTTTACTACGGCACAGCAAACGTCTGAACTGAACGAAGGGCAATTAGAAATATCCTATGTCACGGACTGCCTTCCAACAGAGGGGGATTTTA
>C687J35021_10002733_pt1 | contig 12435 bp, 15 predicted proteins | sample RifCSPhighO2_12_FD_35021 | JGI IMG/M metagenome (IMG submission 35021)
TACAGCACGCCAGCAGACACGAACACCAGACTCGTAGGACTTGCGGCCATCTGGACGGGAAGTCCGTCATTCGCGATGGCTCCATAAGTGGCGACTACATAGGATGAGGTGTAGTCGCCTATCAGCGCGCCTACCGCTGCAAACAGATGATCGTTCAGTTCGAGCAGTCCGCGCACGGGGGCCTGCGCAATCAGCCCGATGGAGCCGTTCGCATTGAGTCCGGGCGATTTATTTAGGCAGAATTCGCCCATGCCTTCGCCCGACTCGATCCGCTCCCGATAGACATTGATGGACAATTCGGTCTCGGCCTTGGTCGACGCCAAGACGTAAGATTGTCCGGTAATGCCGCCGAATGGAATCATGTCAGTTTTGATTCTTAAAACATCGCCAGGCACCGGCCAGGCGCACGGCCAAAGCCCCATCGGACCCGCTGGTGCAAGTATTGTCCGCGCCGCTCGTCACAGTGCAGTCCGAGCAATATTTAAGGGTCCCGTTGTTCGCCGCTCCCATCGCGGCGAATGTACTCCCTGTGCCGATAGCCGTCACCACCGACGACCCCGCACGAAACTCCTCGGTTTGTGTGGCGATGGCGACATCATCGACCAAAACCCGCGTCGTTAACCCGCCCGCGCCGCGGGTCTGGATGTCGTACCGGCCAGTCAAGCTGCTGGTGCCGCGCTCCCCTTCAACGCGAACCACAACCCCGTTACCGTCTACCGTATCGGAGTTGTAAAAATCGGTGCGCCCAAGAAGGTTTCCCGTAGCCGCGCCGGTCCCAGCAAAGGTCATCACCGTCACGCCCGGTTCGGCAGAGGCGCCGATCGCGTCCATGATCTTGGCTCCACGAACATTCTGCACGATGAATGTTCCTGTCGCGTCAATGGTCAAACCGGAAGTACTCGCGTTGATGGCCTGGATGTCGGAAGTGCCGTTGTTGGAAAACTTAGGATGGATGACAGAAATATTTCTGCATACCTGCGTCAAGTTTGCACCCACGCCGTTGGGCTCAAAGTCAATCCCTGCTAATGGACTCGCGGCGCCGTTGGTATAGCTGTACTCGCCGCCGACGACGGTGCCGCCATCCCACGACACGCATGAGCCACCATTCCGGTAATTCTGGGTGGCGCGGACGTTGATAAAATTGACATTGGTCGAATTTGCCACACCAGCCAAATCACCGATAGACGATACAGTCCAAGCGTCCCCCCAGTTGTTAAGGATAAGCATATCCCGCACAGAGACATTCGTTGAGTTACCAATCTCAATGCCATGGTTGGACCCGATTGCACAAGCAGCCGCACGAGCGCCTGGTACAGTCGGGTAAGAGTAATTCCCAGTTATGCGACCCCCTTGAATCGTTACATTCGCCACGCCGTACACGGAGATAATACGGCCAGAGCAATCGTCTCCGGCAACATAGGACCTAGTGATGATGTTGGCTCGTCGGCTAAGCGTGATGGTTTGATTGTCGATAGCCCATATAGCGCCTGGAGCATATGAAGTTGTGCCTATAGTTCTTCGGGTTAAATTGTTGACCAGATACTCCCCGTCTGGGATGAACACGTCGTGGCACATTTGAACTGCTGTGAACATCGCTGCCGTGTCGTCAGTAGTCCCATCACCAGTAGCCCCCCACCATTGCGGAAAGCAATATTGAGTACGGGACAGTGTTGCACTTCCAAGAAACGATACATTGCCTGATCCAGCAAAGTGTTGGCTCATGGTGCCGCGAACTTCACCAAGAACGGTCGCCGTGGTGGCTACTGCCATCGACAAGATACCGCCTTCAGGGAAGTCAATCGTCGTTGTGGCCGGAATGCTAAGACTCAGAGAACTGGATGCAGTCCCGGTGGGCCAAATCAACGTGATCGGTTTCGTCTGGCCTGTGAACACGTCACTCGCGATGGTTTGCGCCCCCTGTAGGTTACTACAATCCACAATGCCGCCGGTGGAAGGCAGCAGCGCCGCAGCCGCCGTGAACTTCGCCCCAAAATTGGCTCCCGTCACGCAATACTGACGATTATTGAGAGACGTGATCGTGGCGAGTCCGTTCACGATGAGCTGACCGAGGTCGTAAACGTTATCCCGCGTCCAGATGGCCGCGCCTACCGCGGTGCCATTGCATGTGTTTCCAGTCCCTGCCGCATACAGGATGAACTTGTACGATCCGCCGCCGCTTCCGCTCAGATAGACCGCCGTGGTGGTGCTGCCGTTGGTGGTAGGCTGTCCAAGCGCGTTGAGCGTGATGGGATTCGGAAGCACGCTCGCGAGTGCGTTATCGCTGTAGGTGGCCTGCCAGGTCGTGGTGGTTCCCGCCTTGATGGTACAGAGTTTAGCCGAGGCAGCCACCGCTCCAGAGGCATTGAAGAACTGCGGAGGAAGCGCGGGCGCGAGTGCCCCGCTGTTCTGGGCGGAGGCCGGGCGGCCTGCACTGAGAATGACCGTGATACCAACCAGCAGCCTAAAAATCGGGATCATTCGCATAGCACGCTTCAATGGCATCTCGAACCTCGCGGAGCCGGTCTCGAAGCGCAGCGCGCTTCTGCTCGTTCTTGACCGCAATCAACAAAATTTGCATAAGACTGCTGATGACTAAGCGTTCCCACATGGCTTATTCCTCGTCTGCTGGAGGCAATGGAGACTGCTTCAGATACAGCACGGCGCCCATGATGGCGCCGCCGATGGCCGCCCCGCTTACCTGCCCCAGGTCGATGTGATCCGCGCCGGCAGCCGCCGAGCCCGCGATTGCCCCGATGGTGGTGGAGGCACTCGAAATCACCGCGGCCAGTAACCCATGTAGCCATTTCTTCCACTTCTTCATGAAATAACCTCCAGATCGTGATCGCCGCTGGACCACATCCGATGGCGGACCATGCGGCCCAGAATAATGCATCCTTGGCTGGCGGACCCATCGATGGAGTCGCCGTGGATCAAGAATCCTGAACGTCCACACATGGCGTTGTCCATGGACGGCTTCAGCCCGATCACATAAGGTCCGTGAGTATGCGTGTCCCGCGGCGCCTCCATGTGGTAGAGCCCGCGAGGAATCGGCCCTTTGTTGTGTACATGCTGCATGGCGGGATCGTTTTTACACTCACCCGCGCCGGAGTATCCGCGCGACAACTCTTCATCATCGTGTCGCAACTGTCCCGTGGACTGAGCATAAAACCACATCATTCGTAATCCTTCAACGTGCGCGGATATCGGTTTTCCGTGATGCGCCTATACTTCGCTTCGGCCAGGTCGCGTGCCTTCACGATGTCGCCGGCAATGTCCGGATTCGCCCGGATAGCCGATGGATGCCTCTGAATGCAGCCCTTCAAGTCTTCGGCCAAATTACGTAGATCCTCGGGATCACTTTTCATGGTCGCTCCACAACGCGTTCGACAATTTTCATGAACTTTCCGTGACTGTCGAGAAGGTCATCCATCTTGCACTCCAGACGTTTGAAAAACTGAACGATGTGATACACCGTCACGATGGTCGATGACAGTAGCCCGCACATTGCGGCAATCACTGTAATACGGGTGAGTACTTCCCATGCATTTTCAGTCAAGAGATCCACTCCATAGCACCCTTCTTTTCGTCATACAACCGCCCACATCATGCAGGCATGCTTTTGCGCTTTACCGTCCTCCGATGATGCAGCCGCCGCCACCGCCCGAGATCGCAGGGTTCGTGTCGATGATCAGACCCATCGGGATGAATTGATTCGCGGTTTCCGTGAACGAACCAGGAGTCGCGCCGTTGACGTAGGTCACCGGCCCAGCCGAGGTCTGCACATCGGCAGGCGGGGAATTTCCGATGCTAACGTAAGTTCCGCCGGTGGAGTTGGAGCCTGGCTTGATCACCACGTCAATATCCGTGCCGCCTGGAAACGTGACTGGGGATGCAAAGAAGCCGCTGAGATTATTGCCTTTAGAAAAGAGATCCTTTGTAACAGTGTCGAGCTGCGATGCGCCATTATAGACTTCAACCGTGGTGGTGATCGTTGTTGTGATGCTAGTGTTCACGGTCATCCCCGAGACAATGACATCTTCATCGAAGTTGTATCGGGCACCACGATAGTTCGTGTTGCTCGTGGAGTTAGCAGAAGCCACAAACGGATTGCCAATAATCGTTCCATCGCCGAATGCAATCACGCCATGAGGGGCAACGGTAGTGCTCTGGCATGTCGGGTCAGTCGTGATGCCGTCCGTGGTCGTACAACTCCGGAAGTAATCTCCGTAAGTTGAGCCGGTCAATCTCGATATGATTGAGCGAGTCGTGATCGTGAAATTATTACTTCCCGGTGTCGCCGTGTCGTTCTTGACGATTAGGAAATAATTCTGCCCTGCCGTGAGCGAGACCGATGCGATCGTGTAAGTCAACCAGGACGCCGACGTACATCCAGAGGCGGAGGTATTGGAGGAACTCGCCAGCGGACTCGCTCCAGCTTGCGGCCGCTGCGGATCTCCAGTTGTTGCGCTGGCGTAGATGTCCATTGACGAACTGCTTGGCGTTCCAGACGCCGCCGTGCAATAGACATAAAAAGTGAGCGCGGCATTGGTTTGCGAGACTGGAGAGTTAAAGATAAAGACTCCGGCATCGCCTGAAGTCTCGTAAACAAAAGCGGAGTCAAGGGCTAGCGTTGTTGTGGATGCAATATTCTGAAATCCAAAAATGAAATTGGTATTATTGCTCCACTTTCCGATACCCCGTATCGGGATGGACCACGTCAGAACGATCAATAAAAACACTGCCAGTTTCTTCATCGTCGAACCGCCGTTCTCTTCTGCTCGGTCAGCGTGAATGTCTCATCTTTCACATTGGGGAGTCTGGAGTCTGTCTTGAGCTTCTCCGCCAGTACAAACTTCAGCCGGGATTCCCAGCCATCGCCTGAATCTGGAGTCTGGACATATTCCCGTACTTCTTCGATGCCCCGCCAGAATACGAGCCCAAGGCCGTCCTGGTCGCGGACATGGATCGCACCGTCCGCGCTGCGGGTAATGGTTAATTGAAGTTCCACGCTAGGCTCGGTGGTCTGGAACAACGCAGGGACGAAGAATGCCGCCATGGAAAGGTAGAGAATGTGTTTCCTCACCGCACCACGTACTTTCCGCCGCCTGAGGTCTGATTGGCGGCGCTCAAGAAAATGCACACGTTGTCTCCATTGACCGTCGTTTGGGCAAATGAGGACGTGCCGTTGCCCAGAGCGATGCCTCCATTGGCCGAGAAATTCCAGCCCGTCGCGGCGGTAGCACCGCCGGAGGTTCCGGGCACGGCAACCGTGGTGGAAGCGCACACGCTTCCTGTGCCCGCCACGATGGCGATATTCGTTGCGGCCGCAACGACGACGTTGAGAGAGCACAGATAGACGCGCTTGCTGGCGGTGCCCGTGATGATCTGCGCGTTGGCGGTCGTCGAGATGTTGAAGAAGGACGCTGTTTCGCTCTGGCAGGGATCAATCAAGGCGACGTTGGTGCCATCGTGCTGGATCGACGCCACGCGCTGAGCGCCAGTGGCCGTGCCCACGCCCGTCGTGACCGTCGCGCCATTGACCTGAGCGAGATTGAAGGGCTCGTTGTCTGGGAACGTCCCAACCGTGACGGTGGGCGTGTTGGAGATCGACACGCTCGGAGCGGCCGTGAGGAAGTTCACGTTGACCGTCGCGCCGCTCACATCGGCGCACAGCTTGCCATTCGCGTCTACTGTGGCTGGAGCGCGATTCCCTGCGCCAGGATACGGCGTGGGCGGAGTGCCGCAATTAGCCACCACAACCGTCGGATTCGTGTTCTGTCCATAAGCGAGGTCCGCCATGGACAACAGCAACAGTAGAGCCGCGATGATAGCAGCCCATTTGGTGAGGCGAGAGAACGCTTGGTTCGTCACGGCACGCGAGCATGTCTCCTGAAGCGTCTTCAGGTTGGCATTGGAGGCATGGAGCTTGCCTTCAATCTCAACCAATTTCGTATGCATTCCGACCAGTCCCGCATTCAGCCGCGTTTCGACCTGCTCGACCTGCCGCGAGAGCTTCTCCAGCGCATTTTCATGCTCGCCATGGGAAGCGTCAATCTTGCTTTGATGGGCTTGTTGCGACTTGAGTAACTGATCCTGCTGAAGAAGAATCTGAACGGGAGTAGAGTCCTTCCGCCGTTCCGGCTGCTTCTCAGACGTGAGGCATCGGAAGGCTGCCGCATCCTCGCGCTCGCCGACCGGCCTACGCTGAACCTTGCTCAGTTGTCTGCGGTAGTCTTCCTCAGACAGCGTGAATTCTTCATATTCCGCGATGACGTTGAACGCAGCGTCTTGAAGCCATGTGCGTAACTGCGGCGTATTCTTGTAGATCATGAGGCGATCCCGCGGCCTGTCCCTGTGCCGGAATCCAACGCGGCACTTCCAATGGTTTCTCCAGCGACGTATACCGCCGGACCCAGAGTCAATTCTTCATCCATCTGCAGCGCGAAAAACGCTGCCCCTGGACCGTAAAAGTTCCAGGCATGGCCGACCGGAGGTTTGAGTCGTATCGTGACAACCCCCGATGGAAAGTCCTGCGGAAGCACAATGGCATCCGGACTCCCGGAACTATCGAAATCGAAGCTGAATGGAAATCCTTGCATGATTGTTTGGCGTCTACTGTTTGCCGCGCACCGCGATATTGATCGCATTCGATGCGCTGGCCGTCGCGCTCATTCCATTCGTAAACGTGATTCCTGTTGGCCAATCCAAAGTCAAATTGGAATTCGCCGGAATCGAATACGCGCTTACCGCCTGCGTCCCGGCGGAATTCGCAATCGTCAACGTGATTGCTCCCGCTGTCGTATTGTTGGCGTAAATCTCCTGAACCAGCGTGGTCGTGGACGTAATCGTCGTGGTTGTGGATACTGAGACAATGGGAGCCAGCCCATATTCGAAGTCGGTCGTGTAGCCCGACATGGCCGGAGTTGTCCGCACTTTTGCCCCGTCGTTGATCGTGATTGTGGCTCCGCTGCCGCCTACGAGTTCAACCTGGAGGTTGCCATCGCTATCCACATTGAGCGCGGCTACAGCCTCGGAGTTGCCCACCACTCCGCCCACCGGCGGCGCTCCTGCCCGCTGAAACATGGCGTTGGCGGTTACAAGGAAGCCGCAGAACACAACACACAGGACGATATATTTGGTTTTCATGGTGAACCTATAAAAATTGGCGGCTTCGGTAGTCGAAGGTTCCGCCCTCTGTTTGGATCCCGTCGGTACTGGAGATCTGCCGCGGCTGCGCGTTGAGACTTTCGAAATCCGCGCGGGCATGCCGCGCCTGCCGCTTCAATTCTTCCAGGTCCGTCCGTTTCGGGAACGCCAGCCATGCCGCTTCGGCGAGCGATAATTTCAACGCTCTCTCCAGTCCTGGAGGCAAATTCAACGTGGTGGCGATATCCGCGATCGCGACCGTCTCCAGTTGATTCCACCACCACAGACGAATCTGATAGGCCGTTTGTGTCGGTGAGGCGTAGTACGGATAGATGATCCCGTTTGGGGTGGCCGGCTCGTAATAGATCGCAATGGGCCATGACCCCGATTGCCCTGGAAGCGCGAGCAACGTATATTCCGGCCAGTTCCACACAGGAATGTTGATGAAGCTGTTTGGCGTGGTGTCGGTCAGGACGATCTGGGCCGCCTCGATGCGTACCGGACGGTCCCCGGCAGATACCACAAAGTTAGCGCCGTTGGCGGCCGTCCCGATGGTGTAGCTGGCCTGGGCGGTGGTAAACGTGAACGATTGGAACCGCGTGAAGTATGCTTTCTTGGCGCGTGTATTGAACTGTCCGAGAAGGTCGTTGTACTCCCCCAGCAAGAATTCCGTGTCCTCGCCGCTCGGCGCAGTCTCGCCCGCGCCGAGCGCCCCGAGTTTACGCATAGCGGCGGTCAGGATGCTAAGAGTCGTTGGCAACGCCCCAGGCATTTACTTGGACGCCTTCTCGCGCAATACCTGAAGGATCTCGTTGAGAGTGTCTTGCATTCCATCGACGCGCTCTTCTAACGCATCCAGGCGTGTTCCGGCGGTGCCGGTCGCCACAGTGCGCTCCCGCGCCTCAGCGGGCACGATGGCTGGCCGGACATGAGTGTGGCCGGCTTTCAAAAGCCGCTTCTCTTCGGCTTTGGCCGCATCCCAATCGCAGAATCCATTCTTGTCGAAACCGCCCGCCGGGACGACGCCCCCTCTGGCGTCATACATAGCCTTGGGATATTCCTGCAGCGGGATATTCCGGGAGTCCGGGTTCCAGCCCAACGCAGTGAGTTCGTTTTCCTCTTTTGCGGTATTCACCCATCGGGGCAAATGCCGGTCCATGAACAAGGGAACCGGATAATTCTTCTGTGTCGCATTCAACATCATTGGCGTGCTCCTGGGCAGGCAATCCGCCGGATGTCCGCATCCGTGCGCGCCGCCCGATAAAAATAGGAATCAGATTCCAGTTGCGCTCCAATCCCGCAGAGCGCAACCGCTTTTTCAAAGTACAGACGAGATTTGCCAGTAAATCCGGCGCCGTCTTTTCCTGTGGATAACTCAATCAACTGAAGCGCCTCCATGTGACGCCCTTGCACATTCCACAAATGCGCCAGACTGATGATGGCGGGTCCAAACGCGGGGCTGAGCCCCAGCGTGGCTTCGAAGGCCCGCTCCCCCGCGAGTGTGTGCCCGGTCGAGATGAGGAGGTTCCCGAGGTTGGTCTGAGCGCTTGCCAGCATGTCCCGGTATAGAAACGCCTGCTGCGGTGACGCCTGCATCTTGGCATGCGCCAACGCCATGGCGAGTTGGTAGCCATCAAATGCCCGCTGCAAGTTCCCGCTGAGGTGGTAGTCCCTTGCGAGGTTAAGCGCTGCCCGCGGCGATCCGGGCGACTTGGCCGCCGCATCCGCCCACAGCGAACGTTCGCTGCGCCACACATCATTCCGCGCAATGGTGCACGCCACCAAGATGCTGATGAGCGCGGTAGCGGCATATTTCATTGCGTACTCCCGAGAATGATCAGTCCCGATGAAGTGTCCACGCTCAACGTGCAGCCTGGAACCTTCGGGATTGCTCCCCCATACGGATCGTCCCCAAAAAGTAGGCTGCACCCTAGCGCAAGTGCAGCCCAGAGACTAATGCGCCCGGCGCGTAAACCAAGCGTTGTTTCCATCCGTGTACAGATGGACACCTCCAAAACTAGTGGCGCCGCCGACGATGATGCTGGCTGCCGATCCGTTGATACTGCCGCCCGCGCTTGGAGCGATGGTCAGCGAATGCGTCCCCGTGATTTCCAACTGCGCGATGTACTCTTTCCCGACCCAGCCCGTCAAGGCGGGCAAGGTGAGAGTCCCATTGACGTTGGTGTTGTAACCGATAATGTAATCGGTAGGCAACGCCGTGTAAGTCGTGGCGGTCACGGCGAGCTTCTTATACGGACGCTGGCTGGCCGCCTGCCGGTTGTTGACGCTGCTCCATCGGCCCGTTGTGGAATTCGCGGCTGTCGGAGACCCCTGCGGAGGCGACAAAATACAATCGGAAATATCCCCCGTCGATGGTGTGATGACCGGAAGGAACTGCTGCGAGGTGCGCGTACACTGGCCCCACGGAACCGTGCTCACGAATACCCCGTAGGCCGTTCCCGTATTCACGTTGAACGAACCTACCGTGCCGTACCAAACGGTTTCTCCGATGGCATGCGGAACAGCAGTGCCGTTGGTGGCCCGGCGGACGGTGAGCGTACTGCCTGAAATCGAGGCAATTTGCATCTGTTCGCCTGGTCCCGCACCTCCGGCAACGTACACGAATGTCTGCGTGCTGCTCGTACTGGCCGACATGCCGGACGCGCTCACGACCGTCAAGATATTGTTCTGCGCTCCGCCGGCCAGGGCGGCCGATACCGACGTGGATGTGGTGGTGGTCTGGGCAATGGCTGGCGCGGATCCAAGAACCAACGCCACCATGCAGCACAGAATCCTGGTGAAATGCTTCATAATCCTTTCTCCTATTCTGCGGGGCAAGAGTTTGAACCCTCGCCCCTTGGTGAAGTTAGCTCAAGCTGGCCACGCGTACCGCCGCGCGGTCGCCGTACAGTGTCCCGAAGCCGCCTAGGAAATCGAGACGGTTGATCTGGGTCCGGTTCTCGCCCTCAAACATGCTGATGATCGCGATGCTGAGCCCCGTATTTTTGTCCTTCTTCTGGACCGCCATTTTGACGTTGCCGCCTTCCTTGGGCATCATGAGTTCGACGCCCGCGATGGCAAATGCCAGTTTGTTGAACGCCAGACCGCACATTCCCGTGGACGCCGCGCCATTGGTGATGGTGGTTCCAGGCCAGAAGGTCACGGCGGCCAGTGCGCCTGGCAACGCGTCCACATTCTGATACGGAGATCCAGGACCCACGATGGCGGGATAGATGTTCAGAGACACCACCGAAGCCGCGCCGGTAGCATTCGTGAGCACCACAAACTGACGCTCGGTGCCGGTGGAGACCTTTGTACGCGGGTTGACATAGTTCGCACCGACACTGATGATGTCGCCGCGTAAAAACGTGTCCCCCGTGGTGCAGTTCAGGTTGAGCGTAGATCCGCTCTGGCCCGCTCCGTTTACGGTCACGCTGGTCTGGGTCGTGATGACGCCGGTGGTATGCCGGTGGCAATACATCGACTCAAACCAGTCGTACCCAGCGGCCCGCCCCATACTGCCTTCCTTGTACTGCTGGGAAATCGCGTCGGTCGGGTTGAACTGGGTCAACTGGTTCGCGATCATTGTGCGCATCATAGCGGGAGTTACCGCCATGACGTTTTTGTTGCGCGCGAAAGTGGCTAACTCCACCATGCGCTGACGGGCAGTGGCATAAGTCGTCCACGCCGTTGGGATGGCTCCCAACGTACCCACCACGTTGGGTGTGTTAAAGAACGCGTAGTTCATGAACCGCAGTTCGATTTCACTGGCAAGCTGACCGACGGCGGGCCGGATATACTGCTCTGAAATCTCGTCCTGGCTACGTTCCAATTCGAGCGCTTCTTCGATGGAATCGTATCCAAACCCGATTTGCATGGGCTGGTCGATGGTGATGTTGGTCGTGAGCCGGTTGATCCCCTGCGGATTGTAGGCAAACCCATCCGTAACGAGATATTCCTGCGGAAATTTGACGCGGACGGTATCGCCTACCGCAAATTTCTTTTTGAATTCGTCCTGGTAGCCGTAATTGGCGTACCCGGCGGCGGCCAGCATGTTTTCAAGAAATCGCAAACATTCCATGCCGACCCAATCGGTTGTGGCAAAAGATCCTGCTACTGGAGGCATTTACTGAGACCCTCAGATGCGAATGCCAGCCCTTTCCAAATCCTTCCGATTCCGGATGCGGTTGAACGCTTCCTGGTTATTGTTCGCTACCGCGGCGGCCTCATCGTCGCCAATCACGTTGGCACGGTTCTGAGGCAAACTAACTTCGGATGTGGGTTTAGGCAGGCTATTCTTGGGTTTCGGGGCCGTCTTGAAGGATTCGGCAATGCGGTCGAATTCGACGCGGGCTAACGCGCGGGCTTCTCCAATGCGGATAGCGAGATCAGCGTCCTGCTTGGCTGCTGCCAGCATTTCCGCGTAATTTCGCCACGATCCGCCTCCCGGTTTAGGGATGCTGGTCAGTGATGCGATGCGCTCGGCCACCTTCACGTTTTTACCGAGATGGTAGGCTAGGTCAGCGAAGTCGGCGCGGTCTTGAATTACCGCAATCGACACATCCGACGCGGGAACAGCCTCGTTAAAGGCAACCGCGTCGAAGTCATCCTTGTATTTCGCCCGTCCTGCCGCAATGCGTTCAGTCAACGTCTGGTTGACGGCCTCGGTCTGCCGCGATTGTGTTTCGCGGGCAAACCGCTGCTCCATCTTCCAGTCTTGGTACGCCTCAAAGTCCGATTCGTACTGACGGACGGCCGCATTCCAGGACTTCACATCATCATACGCATCAATATCGGGAAACTCGGGTTTCTTCGGAGCTTGTCCCGGTGCTGGAACTGACGTCTCCTTCACGGCAGGCGTCCCCGGTGCTGAATTCCGGGTCTCAGCTAATTGACGCTGCAAGAGATCGCGTTCCGCCTCGGCACGCTCCGCGCGAGTGCGCTGCTTGGAGAGTTCCGCCCTCAGTTGCGGGGCATATTTCGGGTTATCCTTCGGTGTCGGCTGTGTTCCACGTGGAACGGGCTCTGAATCCGTCTCGGTTTCGCCAGCTTCCGGTTCGGAAGGCGGCTCAGAAGGCGCCGGTGACGAAGCGGCAGGTACGTCAGAATGCGGTTCGGCCGGCGCCATCTTCGCTTCCGCTTCATCCAGGCGCCCCGTCATGCGGTAATGCATGCGGGCCTCACCCTGAAGATTCGCTACACGGTCTTCGAGTGACGGCGCGGAAGGCTGTTCGGTGGCTACAATCGGCTCATCGGGCATGTAGGTGCTCCAAAGAAAACGGGCCGTTT
>C687J35021_10002742_pt1 | contig 12416 bp, 28 predicted proteins | sample RifCSPhighO2_12_FD_35021 | JGI IMG/M metagenome (IMG submission 35021)
GAGGAATCGATTGCAGCAGGTACCAGGGGACGATTGACTGGACACAGGTCTATACGGCTGGCTATCGGTTTGCCGTCATTCGAGCGACCGTGGGAGATTATTATTCCGATCCGAAGCTCGAATCGAACTGGGATGGCGCAAAGACCGCCGGCCTGAAACTCGGCGCGTATCATGTCGTCCGCGCTGACAACACCCCAGAGAGCCAACTATTGAAACTCAGGGGCGTGCTAGATGGGAATGATCCTCGCCTGGTTGTCCTGGATTGCGAGGTCTCTCCCGAGGGCATGTCCCAGCCCGAGATCGAGCGGGCGCATTACTGGATGGCCCGCAAGACGCGCGAGTTCTATTCTCAAAAAGGCACCGAGANTTGGCTCTACTCTGCCAAATGGTGGTGGGACCCNAATATAGGCAACCAGGATTGGGTCCTGGAAGATGGCTATCCGTTCTGGGTGGCAGCCTATGGGGATAACAATGAAGAGGGCAACAATGAGCCGGACTGGGAAGAAGTCCCCAGCAAGCTCATGCCCATCAATTGGAAGACCTACGACGCCCACCAGTTCACAAGTCGCGGCAAAGTGCCTGGCATCGTGGGCAACGTGGACCTGGACATCATGCGGGATTTTGCGTTCTCCAGGTTATGGGGCGAAACTCCTCCGCCTGGTGACAAAGTACCAGTAGAAATCAGGGTACCTGCGGGTAAGGTAGACGTGAAAGTGATAGAAGTCTGAGATGGATCCCATGCTGGCAGCCAATCCCTACTTCCAGCTCGGAGTGGTGGGAGGGTTCATGATCTTCTCCCTCACCCTTGTTGGACTCTTCATCCGTCATTTGAACACCAGGGATAAGGACTATCGTTCCGAGCGTGTAGAGATGACAGAGAACTGGCAGCAGTTCTTTGTGGCCGAACGCAGTGTCCGTTCAGAAGGCGCGCAAGCCGTTTCACAGGCGATGTCGAAAGTCACTGCGGCGCAGTACGAGGTAACACAGGAGTTGAAGAACTTGGCTATCCTACTGATCCGTCATGATGAGCAGTCGCGGGCTGCGATAGCAAAGATCATGGCCGCCGATGCCATCAGGCTGGTTCAAGCGGAGGCGAAGGGTGATGAATGAAGGAGATTACGGCTCCTGCTGAGCCGACTCCTGCTGGCGGTTTGGCTCGCAGTAGCCGCCACGGGAGCCACAGAACTAAGACAACCGCGAGCTCAAGAAATAGCAACCCCTACGTCAACTCTGACAGTAGAGGAGTATTACCATTCACGGAATTGGGCGCTTCCCACAGCAACACCGACTCCGTGGCCTCGCATTCTTCCATGCGAATTGGAGCCAACCGAACTCCTCTCGGAACGCATCATGCATTGGGCCATTTGGATAGAACGCTATCGGGACCGTGGATACCACGACATCCCAGTACAGATTGCGTTGGGGGTGATGATGCAAGAAAGTCGAGGAAGTCCCTCCGCGAGAGGAGTAGATGGCGAGATAGGACTGTTTCAGATTCTTCCATCCTCTGTTTCTGCCACAGTGGCCGAACTAGAGCAATTGTCCAAGAACATCTATCATGGGATAGGACTGCTAGAGAGTTACACATGGGAGGCTGATGCGCTAGTCAATGGTTATGAGTTACCCTACCGTGACTTGTTGTATTCGGCCATCTCAGAATCCTCAGACATGGAATGGTGGAGAGATGATGAAGGTCGAACTGCACTCGCGATGTACCAATGTGGTCCTTCGAACATTCGAGACGGTGACGGTTGCGGAAGACATGGTGGATATATCTACGCTGATACGGTGCTAAGCTGTTGGGTGCCTTGGATCGTTGATATCCTCAAGATAGAGGAGGTGATACAACCGATTGAACCTATCTGTATCAGGGAAACTCCAACCGGAAACATCTGCATGATTTAGGAGGCACAAATGGAAATCGTTGTGAACTGGACTGTAGTCACCGCGGCCAGCGTCGTCTTGGCGTTTATCCTCAACCAAGCTCTGAAGTGGGCTGGTCTTGAGCTGTCCGAGGGCATACGCAAGGGCATCGTGTTCGCGGTAGCTGTTGGACTGAGCGCATACTCGGCATACGCGGGAGGCTTTGAGCTTCCCGATGTTGCAGTTGATCCATTTGCGTACGCCTTGGCGCTACTGTCGCTAGCCACCGCCAGTTTCAAGGCCGCTCAAAAAGTCTATGATGTCCTATGGCAGGGTTTGCTCGAAGCGTGACGGTCCTAGGAGACGCGTGACGGCGCACTAGGACCGCTTCTCCTCCTTCAGCGAAGAACCCCCGTGAGGGGGTTCTTCGTTTGGCGGCTCGACCAGGGGGCCGTTAACTCCCGTGGCGTCGAATTGCTCCCGCTCGGTTGAGACCGCCTGCCGACCATCTTGTTGCCCGCCCCACAGTGTTCCGTCTGGCTCGGTTCGCATCGCCAAGTGGGAGAGTGACCACGAAAGAGCACTTGGCGATCAACACAGTCAGCGGGCTGGGCCAGTTGATCATTGCAAGCCTCCCAACAGCAGCCGCCATCCCGAGAATGCCCGCATTGGGTGGGGCATCCTTCACATCTCTGCGAAGGCTAGATGATTGGCGGTTTTGAACCACCTTTGTGCTTTGCGTCGTCACCCTGAGATCCTGAGCGTTGGGCTTTCATATGGATGGCCAGTCCTGAACTTTTAGCGGTTGGCCTAGGGATTTGAACCCTTTATGGCATCCATTGGTGCGCAGGTCTTTCTCCTTCAGGATGGACTACGTGGCTTGAAACGACCGTGTTCGTCTCTCTCGATAGCCTGCCTCCTGGTGATCAATTCCGGCAATCCGAGCTTGGCCCGTATCTCGTTATTCTTTGGCTCCCATCCAGGTTCATTGACATACCGCCAAGCCACGGCTTTTGTCACTCCCAACTCGTTACCGACGGCCTCCCAAGTTCCCAACTCGTCATATAGGTGACGGACTTCTTGCCGGGTTGCCATTTGTTACTAGTTTATAACACGGATTGCCTACGGTGTCAACTTGTTGTCTGAGAACTCCAGTAGCAGAACCCCTAATGGAAGGCTCCTCTCCTGTAAGACCCCCTCAATCGGCTGGTTCGCCATCGAACAGAAGACTGCTTTGGGTTCGGTCCCGTACTTGGAGAAGTAGACACGTTTGGCCTCCTCCAGGGCTTCCTGGGTGAGGCCTTTTCGGAGCTGCCATAAGAGACCGTTGCGGAGAGTCATCTTACGTCTCCTCGACTTCAATGCCATGTATGGCGAGCATCAGCCTGCTCTTTAGGATGTAGAGCTGGGTGCGGATACCCTTCACGTCCTCTACCACTTCCTGCTTGCGGTCATTGTCGAAATACTTGAAATCTGCATAGTACGAAGTCACGTGGACGCCGTTCACGTCAAGGCGGTACTTGGGTTGCGTCTCCAGATCGCTGATGACACCCGCCTGTTGGAGCGCCTTGAGTTCAGTATAGCGCCGGGCCTCCTTGGTGCTCTGGAATAGGATGCCGTCAACACGCTTCGGGATGTTCTTGAACTTACTCATGCTTGACCTTCTTGGCCCAATCGATGTCCGCCTTACGGACACGGATTTTCTTAGCCATTGGTGAACATCAGTATTTCACCTTGGATTGCAGCGCAATGTATAGCAGCGCCTGGCCCCGCCCTGCCCGTCTATGCCTCGCCTGGATGCGCAGAGGACCGCAACGCCTCGCAATGCCTAGCAGTGCATGGGATTGCAACGCACGGCCGTGCACAGCCTCGCAATGCCTGGGACGGCCACGCAAAGCTTCGCCTAGCCACGCCCCGCAGCGCAGAGCATTGCTATGTCTTAGAATGGTAGGCACCGCATTGCATCTCAACGCCACGCCTAATTATCTTTCTCTTCCCACTTCGTCACAATATACCGTCCAAATGGGCCTTTGCATTCTGGGCGGAAATCTCCCAAGCCGATGCGCTTTCCTGCTGCATCCACGATCTCGCGCATGAGCTTGGTTGACATGATGTCCGTATCCACCTCCATCTCGAACTCCAGCACCCAATCATTGAACATTGGGCGGTGGGCTAAAATGCGCCCTCCGGTGGCGGGAATACGGACGGGTCTAGTATCCACCTCCCAGCCCTCCTTGCTTTCGATGGGGATGGCCGCGGCGACGATCATCACGGCGGCGGGTATAAGGCTCTTCTTCTGGGTCGTGACCTTACTACGACCCGCCTTAAAGAAGGTGCCGCCTTCGGTGATGGACTTGAGGATGTTTGGAGAGGGAATGACTAGATGGCCGTTGTCTCGATACAGCTTCTTTTCGGCCTGTTCATGGGGACTGCCTTTGTCGCCCACGATTGAGGCTCCCGTCTGCTCAGAGGCCTTCATCTGTGCTTCTTCGGTGAAGCGGTTGCAGAGCAGCGGGGTTGTGCCTTGGATGCGGACTGTTACGTGCTTCATTTCTGCCTCCCAGCAGAAAAGCTGCCCAGGAGAGGCACTGGGGTGCAGCAGCCCCTCCCGGACAGCTCTTCGGTTGTGAGTTCACGGACCAACATTCAGCACCCCAGTTTCCTAGATTATGCCACCGAATGACGGCGGCCGCAACTGTTTCGTCCCGACCGTGCAGAATAAACACATGGCCTTCCGCCATGCAGAGACATGCACAACGGATTGAGGTTGGCTCCTGCTCCCGCCAAGACGTAACGATTGTTTTCTTCTATCATTGCCTCTTGATGAGGGAGGAGAGCGGAGGGATATTCCGCTGGCTTGGGGTGGAAGTAGGAGGCGTGCCAGTTAGTCATGGATGGCCGATTCGGCGGCATCAAGATATGGGCATCGCGCTACTTCAGTACAGTTGTCCTCCCTGAAATGTCTAACGGTATTTCTTATGGCGTTCTTTAGATGCTCTGCCCGCCGCTTCAGCTCGGCGTTCTCGGCTTCAAGGGCTGGAAGTGTCCGCCAAGCCTCAATCGCTTGAGGGATTGTGCTTAGGAAATGTGCAGCCGGCCATGCTTTATCCTGAAGCTCATCATAGTTCGCTAGAGCAGCAGAGGCTAATTCGTTTCTAGTTGTCTCAGCCGCCGTTGTTTCTATGCTCAATTTCTCGCTCATATCGCCATCCTTATCTGTTCCGGTTCCTCAAGGGCCTGCTCTGCCAACTTCACCTGCTCCTAGTCTAGCAGTCTCCACTTCAGTGAGGCTCGCCAATGATGTAAGGTTCTCTCTGGCCCAATAAACCATCCCACTTCTTCCCCAATTATCATGGGTGTGGTTAATCCGTTTCGAGAGGGCCAATATGTCTCCTCCGAAAAGTCCCGTTGGACATACCAATGGTGCGTACTGTCTGTCGCGCTCATCGGGCACTGATTGCTCATGAAGGAAAAGAAGCCATATCGGCCAGGGAGTCCAGTCCTCCGCGAGCTTCAAGTACTCATCATAGTGGTGCTTATCAATTCCGGTCGTCCAACGTGAGGTTCGTCGATGCCAAGAAAACACGGACTTATGCTTGGCCTCTATCCACATTGTTCCGCCACTTCCCCACACAAATAAGTCGGGTGCTATGAATGTTCCCGCTGGCCCAAATATCCGCGGCCCGATTTTCTCATCGTCAGTCCTTTCGTACACGGGAAGAACATAGTTTCCGCGCGAACGCAACCAGATTGCTATTTGGCTTTCTCCTAACTTACCGAAGGCCAGCTTTTGTTCGAACATCCCACCATACCACCTTCCCCCTTTGGACATCTGAAGAAAGAATAATCACGGTTGACGGAAAAGGCGCGACTGTATCACTCTCGGGCCATTTCAGACGCCCACGGATGAACCGGATTTCGCCGGCCAGTGCATTCTCCCACCACCATTCTGTATCTGGACGAGCCGGAACGAGACAGACGACTGTTGCGCCGGCCTGGGCTTCCTCCTTGGCCTTCGACATCCAATCTTTGATGGCCCGACCATACGGGGGGTTCATCCAGCAACGACGCGGTGCCCATGTCTGCTTGAGACCGTCTTCCTTTGGTGAAAAGAAGTCGGCACACTTAGCGTTGTCCTTGTTGGCGCATACATCTAAATCGAGCTTAAATTCCTTGCGCAACAAGTCGAACAGCCAGTCAGGCGTTTCCCATTCGGTGATATTGGATTTCCCAAACCATTCCCCCGAGAATTTGAGTAGTCCGGTGATTGTGAACTCATCTTGCCAATATTCTGCTTCGGCCAAGTAGGCCTCGAACTTGTCATCGGGGATACGGCCGACTTTCTGCCATGTCTGGGCTGTGCCATGAGAGATGCCGGCGTCCTCCAGTAATTGGAGATACCGACTATCTCCATCTCCGCTATTCGGACCTGGCTTTTCTCGTGGCGTCATTCCTCCCTGCGCCGGCGGCAGCAAAATGCGGCCAGCCGCCCTCACGGCACGCAGCCGATATTCCTGGGCCTTCTGTGCCTGATCCCATGCATCCTGCGCGGCATAGAATACGGCCGCGGCCTCAGCCATATTCTTAACATGGACGGCGACTTTGATGTCGTTTATCTTGGCAATTTGTGCAGGCGTATATCTCTGGATGCCATCCGTCATCGTGGTATCCCATGAATGGACGGAGAACGTCCAATGAGGAAGAAGACCGCTCCGGCTAACCCCAGAGACATGAGGACTACAAGGAGGTACTCAGTCCGTTGGCTCATGCTGCTCCTTCTCATAGGGGACGATTTTAAGTTCGAAGCCTGCCTGTTCTAAGATGTCGAGTCTGCCGATAGCGGCCGCTAATCCAAGCAGTGCGGCCTTTACTTGGCTCTTGAATTCTTCATCCTCTACTCGATCAGCGATGCTGTTGCCGTTCATCTGCTTGCTCCTTGATGAGTTTCTGGCGATTGAGATCAACAAGATGTCGAATGTATGGTCGCAGGTCAGCTTGTAGATAGTCGGATACCTGACTTCCAAACTCTCCTGACTCGCGCAGTTCTTGGTTGATGCAGTCTGCCAGTGCTGCCAAAGCGGTCTCGCTCTCATCCACCGCCCGTCTCAGCAAGGCGAGTTCGGATTCTAGGGCGGTCACATCATCAGACCGCACAAATTCATCTGTGTGTAGGGCAGTCGTAACTTCGTCGCTGTCCCGCCTGAAACGGCCCAGTTTCTTCATCATCGTGCCTCTTCCTTCGGCGCTGCCAGCAGCGGCACTCCAACGCTCTCCAGGCGTTCAACGATGTCGTCCTGGGACATGAACTCGGCCAGCCTCTCCCTGATCTGCTCGATCTGCTTGCGCGTCAGCGATCTTCGGCTCATGGACGGATCACCGCTTCCTTGAACTGCTGATATTCCTGGTAGGTGTAGGGCTTGGTGCTCGGTCGCAGGAGGACGTGAGACCAATGAAGAACTTGCCCTGATCGACCACATTTCCGGCGAGATCGCGCGTAACATAAAAGTACCGATTACTCATCTGTCTGCTCTCCGTCAAGTCTTTTCTGAAAATTGCTCCATGCTACAAGCATCGCGCGGATGCCGAATAACATCAGGAGGGTCATGAACCACTGCCGCTAAAGCGGCGTGGCTTGTCCCTGGCACTGCGCAGAATTCTGTGCATCCGGGACCATCGGCCGCATGACGGCGGCCCTGGCAGCGATGTTCACTGCCGCGTTGTGGTCGGCGGCTGCAGCTCGGGTGACAGTGGTGAAAGCTTTACCGAAGCGGCTCATGTCCCGCTCTGCGTAGCAGTGTTGGCAGCCAGGGCTCAGCTTGCGGCAGCCATACCATGGGTTCCAGCTTGAGTCCGTCCATTCGACTGCGCTGTATTTGGCCATCACTCAGGCTCCGGGATCGGCGGGATGCCGACCATGGCATCGGCACAGAATCCCTCGAACCATCGGATGTTGGCCCGAGCGATCTCCGCACTGGCGCTCGATCACCTTCAGAAATTGCTCCCGGAAGGGAGCCTCGCGCTCGGCCCAGGGCACCGGCACAATCGGGGCTCGGGAGGCTATGGCAGCCAGCCTTGCGGCGTTGTACACGAATGCGGCCCGGCGTTCGTTGATATCCTCACTCATCTGCTTGCTCCTTCAGGTGCTCGGGGAGGGCGGCGAGAGTCTTAGCTACGTTGCGCAACCACACCTCAAGGTTAGCGCCCGAATAGCCATTCTGCTCACGGATGGCATCCGCCCAGCATTCCAGATGATAGGGGACCAGTTGTCCATCACGAGTTAGAGCGTTTAGCAGCGCCTCCACGTCGGTCTGGGCTTGTTCGAGGGAGGATTCGACCTGGTCACACAATTCGCAATTGCCGTGATCGTGGCAACTCATCAGGCGCAGGCGGCGGGCTTTTCCTTCCCAGAACTCTTTTTCCCTAAGCGGATTCTCGCTCATATCGTCTCCCTTTCCTGCTCCTTGATGAGTTCCAACACATCGGTATCGGGCTCCGCAGTATCCAGCGCCTTCTGAAATGTCGTTTGTGTCTCTCTGGATAGCATGTCGGTGTAGTCACTGTCCAGTGCCACCACCAAGGCCGCAAGTGTCGTGCGCTCTGCTCCCAACTGTTTCACCGCCCTTCTCAGCAGGGCGAGTTCGGATGAAAGGTGCGCCTCTCGTTCAAAACAACCCGGACAGGGTGAATGTCCAGAGTGTGATACAGCTACCTTCTCGCTCATGTCGTCTCCCCTTCCAGGATGCGGGCATAGGCCAGTAGCGCTTCGTAGTTCTGCTCCTCTACAATATTGGGGCGATGTACTTCAGGCAACACCACGGCAGCTATGCCTCTTGCATGTCCAGCAGACAGCATCTCCACAGCATTCAAGCGGCGCTCGATCTGGGTTGGCCCCATTTGTGCGCCGCACTCACATTTGGCTACAGCAATCATAGCACTCACCGGATAATCCTGGGCTTCCCAAGTCATCATCTTGTAGATGTGGGTGTGCATCGTCCCTCCTGATGGGCTACTTTTGGGAGTTCTCAATGGCATCTTTCAACGGATGCCAAGTTGAAGGCACGTCGCTACCCTCAAACTGCCAGTATTCTTTCATGAATGCTGTGAAGCGTATCCCAATCGTCTCCAGATGGTTGGCCGCATGACACAAAACCTCAGCGCCGTATTCGTCGCCTTGTTTCAGTTGGTTCTCTTCAAAATGATGCAAACGCTCAACGAGAGTCATCGTCCTTCTCCTTTGTAGGCGCAGGGGCTAGCTAATCCACATTCGTGGCGTTATCGATTGCCACCTTCAGGGCATCCGCTAGAACGGTGAAGGTCTCTGTTCCCGTGTCGATGATGACGAACTCATCCCTGTTCCAGTGGGAACTAACCCTCAAGGGCTTCTCAGTGAATTGCAGTTCCTTGCCGTTGTGTTCGTAGACATTGATATCGTTTGAGGACCTGACTTTAGGTACCATGTCCTTGTCCTGTCTTTAGGCGCAGTCACATCGCCTCGAATGCTTTTTCCCCATACCGCTCTCGGTAGGTGTCGAATAATCCACTTCCCCAACATCGCTTACAGGTGTAGGTATAGGTGTAGTGAATTAGGTTGTGCGTAGCAGGTGCACTGCAGAATTCACAGGGCGTCTTTCCTGCATCCAGAGTCCGCTTCAGCTTGCCGAGTTGCCTCCAATACTTTCGCCAATCCTTGCCAGCGAAGGGCCATGCCGTGCGATTCCACATGAGATAGTCGGCCTCTTCTTCCGTTGCATTGGGGAAGATAGGCTTCACCACATCGAGATAGGTTTGAATTCGGTTGCTCATGGTTTGTCCTTTTGACGCAGTATCTCCACCTATCGGAGTCACGGCGCTTCGCTCAAGTGGTCCCAGATGCCCTATCCGACCTTGCTAGTGCCTTCTCCCCGAATTGGGGCGTGTCTCTTACGGTTGCTGGTTAGGCCTCCACTATCCCGTAAGACGACTGGGGTTTTCGGAGGCTGTGCTACAGCCAGGGTGCGATCTTGTTGGTATGGCGCTTTCGCCCGCGCCCTCCCCTTTATGAAAGACAACGCCGCTGGCGAGGCGGCGATGCCCCACCTAGCGGCGGTGTATGAGAAAACAAATACCCCTACCGGGCCGTTGGAAAGCGGGTGGATTGGCCTCCATGCGGAGTTTCCGCAGTCCACCGGCCCGATAGGGATAGTTGTGTGCGCTGTTAGCGCCGAGAGACCAATCCACGATGTAATCATACTACGCCTTTTCCTATTTTGCAACAAGCGCCACGGGTGGGACCTTATGGCTTGAAGCGTGCCACATCTTCGGCAGTTGCCTCTGGGTCATATACCCAATGTTCTCCATCCCAGAGATATGCTCCCGTTTCCGCCGGATAGAGTGCAGGCCTGTGGTTAGGTAGGTCATACCTTGGTCGGTTCTTCCTGCGCCATTGAGGCTCGATGCCGAACACTACATCTAGAACATCCTCAAGTAGCGACCACATCGTCTTCTCCCTTCAGGAATTGATGAAGTAGGTTCGGATCCCACGCTACTGCATTCCGTTGTTTGAGTGCCACCCATCTCTCAGTCCATAGGTTCTGCTTATTAGCTGGATTGCCTGTGAGAGTGACGAGCCACAGGTGGCGTATGGTGGTGAAGCGGATGATATGCCAGAGGGTCATGACAAATGGGACCAATATCGCCGACGGACGATGTCGCCAATATGATCTTCTGTGACTAGGAATTGATCGGCTATTTGTTTTTGGGTGACTTTCCCAAAGCGCCAAAGCGACCGGATGGCTAAGACATCAGCCGAAGTGAGACGAGCGGACGGATGAGTCTCACCGCGGTTGCTGAGCCTTCCCTTGCGAGCAGCATCTATGGCATTGTCTTTGTGTGTTCCGAGAAAAAGATGTTGCGGATTGACGCACTTTTTGTTATCGCAACGATGCAAGACGCACAAGCCTTTTGGTATCGTTCCATAGGTGATCAGATAAGAGATCCTGTGCGCTGATCTCTGCGTGCCATCGATGGATATTTGGCCATAGCCAGCCGTTTGAAGGCTTGCGTTCCAATCCCAACACTCCTTGTAGGAACCCAAATTGACTTTGCTCCAGAATCTAGTGCGGTCCGAGTCCGTGATAATGATCATTCAATTATTCCTGGGCCCCGGTTGAGAGGGGAACAACCTGGAGGTTGCACCGGGGCCAGAAGCCTGCCCAGCGTCAGCAGATGGCGATTGACACGCATGGGCGAGCCTACTGAGCCTTCCCTTTCCGTTGCTGCTCCACTATTTTCTGAATGGCGGAGCGAGTTAGGTTGAACTCTGCGGCCAACGTGCCATAGGATTTCCCCAGTTCGTTCCATTGACGAAATATCTCCTCATTCCGCATCTGTAGAATCCTCCGTCCTTCCGCAGACATTCCGAGGCGGCGTTTGCGGCCATTGGTGGTCAAGGTTTCAGTCCAGCCTCGACAAGTTCCTCTGTGTACCATCCACTACCCTTGTCTTGCCAGCCATGTTTGGGACATTCAAGCTTCAGGTCCCAGCCATACTCGCCATCTAGGTCAAGTAACGGCCAAGCTATGGCGTGGGCATGGATGGGCTTGCGACGGCAACACGGGCATGAATTGACGCTGTGTTTGCGTTTGAGTCTCATAGTTTCATCCCCAGGATATGCTTGGCGGCGTCTTCCCACTCTTTCGGGGCACCGGCTAGGTACTGATTGTTGGTGGCGGTTGCCTTATCCTCTGTGGTCCAGGTCTGTGGCCATGTCTGATAGCCGCAAAGATAGACGGCGATGTCGTACAGCTCCAGGTTCCCTTGCGGGATGTTCATGAAGACAGAATGGTTCAGGATGCCCACTGCATGTTCAGCGGCGTCGATGAACCCGTCTCGCACCAAGGTTTTGATGATGTCCTGGGCATCGGGCCATTGGTTCTTCTGCCTAGCGCCAGATTGCGTTGTAAGAGTCGTATCCGTCTGGGACAAAATGCTCGCTGTACCAGTCGTCGAGCGTTGAGGTATGGTCTGGGCTTTTGGGTTGGTCTCTTTCACTGTCCCTTCGACGACCTGATCTGCCTCGATGTCCTGAGTGAAGAACTCTGAGGCGTTACAGGCGATTAGGGTAGCGGCGATGATGGCTCGCTTGTCTGCCATCTTGAGGACCGTGTTGGCTATATCTGCGATGTCGGGGTTCTCCACCAGCCCCACGGTCTGATTGAGAATAGCTGGAGTCTCATGGGCAAACTTCGCGCCACATCCTCCTATCTTGGCCCAGCAATACCACCCGCCTCCGAACTCGGCCTTGCTGCTTCGGATGGTTTCCATGCCGCAGTTTGGGCACTTCCGCTTGGCCTCTCGCCATCGGTATTTGGATTCCCTGGAATTGCAGGAGCCTGAGCCTTCGCCTACTAGCCTATCCCCGCGGTAGAGTTGGCACTTGCGGCGATAGAAGTAATAGGGGTGAAGAGGGTCGCTGTCATCCTCCAGAACCCGCTCATCCACAAGCACCGGGGTGAGGCCGAAGAACGATAGGAGTTTCTCGGCCCCAGGCTTCAGGAGGACGTTCTTATCAGAGC